>Ga0136613_10000133_pt1 | contig 28224 bp, 29 predicted proteins | sample AntDrymUQ2722106_2_FD_106649 | JGI IMG/M metagenome (GOLD analysis project Ga0136613, IMG submission 106649) | Polar desert sand microbial communities from Dry Valleys, Antarctica - metaG UQ272 (21.06) | ecosystem: Environmental > Terrestrial > Soil > Desert | place: Antarctica: Dry Valley... | reverse complement strand
TGCTCGAGCGGCGCCGCGTCGTTGCGAACTGCCAGTCGGACGCGTCGCTCCTGGCCGGTCGCGTCCTTTACCGCCGCCTTGATCAGGCCGAGGAAGTGACCTTCTACCCACTCGCGGGTGAAATCGTTCGGAAGCGCCAGTGTGAACGTCTCGTCGGAGAGCTCCTCTCCGCCTGCCTCCGCGAACCAGGTCCCGAACGTCGCGTCGTTGAGAGCCTCCTTGAGTCGACTCGACACGTCGTCCCACAGGTCTGTAGCGGTCAGCTCGGATTGGTGCTCCACGCGGTCTTCAGGACTCCTCTCTGGGGCCAGGGAGGCGCGAGCATAGCGCGGTTAAGGGCACCCAATCCATCGCCGAACTCCAAACAGACACGCAATTTGCAGGTATTTCGTGTCATCCACACGTTTATACACAGCTGTGGAAAGAGGGCGGCGGCACCTCGCTGAGGGCGCGCGTTTGCGGCTCTTTCCCAGCTCGCTCGCCCTTGTGGACAACGACTTCTCGGGAGCGTCATCTATACTTTTCGCCTGCCGCTTCCGGCACCCCTCCCCGAGTCGCTAGCCTCCCGAACGTGAAACGCACCTACCAGCCCAACGTCCGCCGCCGCAAGCGCAAGCACGGCTTCCGCGCGCGCATGGCGACCCGCGCGGGCCAGGCGATTCTCAAGCGCCGCCGCGCGAAGGGCCGCAAGCGCCTGTCCGCTTAGGCGCGCGGCCGCGCTATCTTCACGAGCGTGCAGGGCCGGAACCGACTGTCTCGCTCCCGGGATTTCGACACCGTGTACCGGCGGGGCCGTTCCGCCTCGACGCGGTTCCTCGTTCTCTACTCGTTCCCGCGACCCGAGACCACCGACGAGACACCGGCGAGGCTGGGTCTGGCCGTGCCGAGGTCGGTCGGGGGCGCCGTCGTTCGCAACCGCATGAAACGTCAGTTGCGCGAGACGTGGCGCGAGCTCGCAGACCGCGCGAAGCCGGGGCACGACTACGTCCTCGTCGCCCGTCCTGGGCTCGCGGAACCGGCAGACTCGCGCGGGCACGAGTGGCTCCGGGAACGCGTGTCCGAGGTGCTCGAGAAGGGGATCGCGTGAAGGTCATCGGGATCGGCCTCGTGCACGCCTGGCGCCGCACCTTTGGCTTGCTGACGCCGCCGAACACCTGCAAGTACCACCCCAGCTGCTCCCAGTACGCGCTGGATGCCCTGCGGAAGTACGGGCTCGTTCGTGGAGGCGCCAAGACGAGCTGGCGGCTCCTGCGCTGCAACCCGTGGAGTCATGGCGGAGTTGATCACGCGTGATTCTCGCCGGCATTCTCACTCCGCTCGAGGATCTGCTCACCTGGGCGCTGACGAACCTGCACGAAACGGTCGGCCTCTCCTGGGCCTGGTCGATCGTCGCGCTCGTCGTGATCGTGCGGATGTTGCTCGTGCCGTTGACGGTGCGGCAGATCCACTCGATGCAGAACCTGCAGGCGCACGCGCCGGAGATGAAGGCGATCCAGCAGCGCTTCAAGCACGACCGCCAGAAGATGAACGCCGAGCTGATGCAGTTCTACAAGGACAACCAGATCAACCCGGCGTCGTCTTGCCTGCCGATCGTCGCCCAGATCCCGATCTTCATCGGGCTGTTCTTCGTCCTGCGGGGCTTCGAGAACGAGATCTTCCCGGCCTACCAGAGTCGGGGCGAAGGAGCCGCCGACCTCGAATGGCTGAGTCTCGTCACGATCACCGACAACACGAAGGTTGGCTGGGGTCCGCTCCTGATCGTCATGTACGCACTCAGCCAGCTCACCTCGACCTTCCTCATGTCGACGACGATGCAGCCGGCGCAGCGGGCACTGATGCTGATCCTGCCGATCGCGTTCATCCCGTTCGTGCTCAACTTCCCGTCCGGCCTGATGCTGTACTGGCTGACGACGAACCTGTGGACCACCGGACAGGGGTTGATCACCCGGCGCCTCGTGCCGAAGCCGAAACCGCCGCCGAAGAAGAGCTCCAGGACGCCGCCGAAGGAGGTGGAGAAGCCAGTGCCGGCACCCCGCGCGACCGTGACGAGGGAGGCGAAGACAGGGAACGGGGCGGCGCAGGGGCAGCGTGTTCGGAAGGTGAAGCGCAAGAAGGGCGGGGCACGACGGTGAGCGGGCTCTCCGCGGAGTCGACGGGGGAGACGGTCGGCGAGGCGAAATGGGCTGCTTTGCGTGAGTTGGAGCGCCTCGTCCCGGGCCTCGACAAGACGTCGGTCCGGTTCCAGGTGGTGAGCGAGGGAGAGCGAGGCTTGCTCGGAGTCGGTTACGAGCCGGCAAGGGTTGTGGCGAGCTGTGAGGGCGAGGTGCCGGTTGCTCGTGCACCACGCTCCGTCGCTCGGGCAGACCAGGGAGCCGACGCGGCCCTTCTGGGCGAGCTCGTCACCCGGATCGCGGACGAGATCGGAGTCAGCTGCTCGGTCGAGGTCGCGGAGTCGGACGAGGAGCTGCGCGCCACCTGCACCGGCCACGAGCTCGGAATGCTCATCGGCCGCCACGGGCAGACGATCGACGCGATCCAGTATCTCGCGAATGCGATCCTCCATCGGGGGCGAGACGACCGGAAGCGGGTCGTCGTGGACGCTGCGGGTTACCGGGCCCGCCGCCAGGCGGCTCTCGACGCGATCGCCTCGCGGGCAGCTGAACGGGCCACCGCGACCGGCCAGCGCGTCGAGCTCGAGGCGATGACTGCTGTCGAGCGCAGGCTCGTCCACGAGCGGTTGAAGGACGACCCCGAGGTCGAGACGACGAGCGAGGGGACGGAGCCCAACCGTCACGTCGTAGTCATTCCTCGTCCACTCTCTGTCTGACCTGCTCGAACGCTGGCTCGATGCGGTGCTTGCAACGCCCGGGCTGACTTCGTTGCGCGATCGCGAGGAGGCGCGCCGCGTGTTGTTGGACGATGCGCTCGCGGGAGTCGAGCTCGTGCGGCGGTTCGAGGGGACCGTCGTCGACGTGGGGTCCGGCGGCGGCACGCCGGGGATTCCGCTTGCGGTCGCGCTACCCGAGCGCGAGGTGACCCTGCTGGAGGCGGAGAGGCGGAAGGCGGAGTTCCTCGTGGGGTGGGCGGCCGAGCTCCCGAACCTGAGCGTGATCTGGGGCCGCGCAGAGCTGCAAGTGGCGCAGCGTTACAAGGTCGCAGTCGCGAAGGCGCTGGCACAGCCGCCCGTCGCTGCCGAATGGTGTCTCCCGCTCGTCCAGGAAGGTGGCGGCGTCATCCTGTGGGTGGGGCCAACGGCGGACCCGGTGCGCGTCGGCCGTGTGGCGGCACGGCTGGGCGGCGAACTCGAGGACTCGTTGCCCGGGTTCCTGGTTTTGCGGAAGACCGGGCCGACGCCGCCCGGGTTTCCGCGCCGTCCGGGAGTTGCGAAGAAGCGCCCACTCGCCTAGAGGCTCCATGTGAAACTCACGCACGCGCGGCTGGTGTGCCAGACACGGCGCGGTTTCGCCGGCTCGGCCTTGCCCGTAGCACCACTACGCGCCGCGCCCGACCGGGCAAAACCGCTCCGTCTGGCACATCCCCGCACGCCCCCGAGTTTCACATGGAGCCTCTAGCCGGCGAGCTCGGCCGGCGCGGCGTTCCGGAGCCGCATGCCGCTGTACTCGAGCGTCGAGGCGGTGACCGTGTTCCAGAGCGGCCAGAGGTTCGGCACGATCCGGAGCTCGATCTGGGCCGTGGCGTGGAGTTGCAGTAGATCCCCCAGCTCGACCAGCTCGAGCGGCTCGACCGCGCCGTTGCTGACCCAGTAGCCGCCTGCTTCAGGGTACGGCCGGAACGACGTCTCGGGCAGCCGGTACGCGACCACGTGGGCTCCTCGCACGCGCTCGAGCCACGCTCCCTCGATCGCGTGCACTCGCAGCGCCCCGTGGAGCAGCCGCGCGTCTTCCGCCCCGGTTCCGGCGTCGGCCCAGAACGTCGCACGGGGACAGTCGCGCGGAAACCAGTAGAGCGGCAGGTGGCGGGTGTCGATTGCCCAGACGCGCGGCTCGACTGTTGTCGCCGTCGCGCTGACGTGCGGAGCGAACAGCTCGATCGCGTCGTCCTCGCTGACGTGCCAGAGCGCGTGCGGCCCCTCGTCGGTGTAGGGAGGAGCCGGCAGCCGCACGCGCCGGAGGATAGTCCGACGCCGTCTCTACGCTCCGAACGTGCGGGGGACGATCTACGCGGTCGCGAACCAGAAGGGCGGCGTCGGGAAGACGACGACGGCTGTCAATCTCTCCGCCTGCCTCGCGGAGGCCGGCGAGCAGGCGCTGCTCGTCGATCTCGACCCGCAGGCGAACGCAACCTCAGGCTTGGGCGAGCGTGCCAACGGTACCTCGAGTTACGATCTCCTGGACGGCGCTCCGGTGGCCGAGATCGCCCGTCCCACCCGTTTCAACAACCTCGAGCTCGTGCCGGCGAAGCCCGAGCTGGCCGGTGCGGCCGTGGAGCTCGCCCGTCACGGTGACGGTGAGAGCTACCTTCGAGGTTCCCTCGTCACCGCCCGAGAGCGCTACGGGTTCGTGTTCCTCGATTGTCCGCCCTCCTTCGGGCCGCTGACCGTCAACGCGCTCGCTGCTGCCGACCGCGTGATCGTGCCGGTACAGGCGGAGTACTACGCACTCGAGGGTCTCTCCCAGCTGCTGGGCTCGATCGAGCTCGTCAAGGCGCGCCTCAATCCCGGGCTCGGGATCGCAGGCATCCTGTTGACGATGGTCGACGGCCGCACCCGCCTTGCCTCACAGGTGGAGGCCGAGGTGCGGCGCCATTTCGGCGGTCTCGTCTTCACGACCACCGTGCCGCGATCGGTGCGCCTCGCCGAGGCGCCGAGCCACGGCGTCCCTGCGTCCACGTACGACCGCCGTTCCGCAGGCGCGGAGGCGTACTGGAAGGTGGCGATGGAACTTGTCGAGCGGCGCTAGCTCGCCGCCTCGCCGCGGCCTCGGCCGTGGTCTCGAGGTGTTGGTCGGCGGCGCCGCGACCGCTTCGCGGCTGGCCGAGCTCCCCGTCGGGGCGATCCATCCGAACCCCCGGCAGCCGCGCCGACGATTCGAGCCAGACGCGACGTCCGGCCTCGCGAGCTCCCTCAAGCAGCAGGGCCTGCTCCAGCCGATCGTGGTGCGGCCGCGAACCGAGGGCGGCTACGAGCTGATCGCCGGCGAACGCCGTTGGCGCGCCGCGCGCGAGGCGGGTCTCGAGAAGCTACCGGCGCTCGTGCGCGAGGCCGGCGATCGCGACTCGCTGTTGCTGGCGCTCGTCGAGAACGTGGCGCGCGAGCAGCTCTCGCCGGTCGAGGAAGCACGTGCGTATGCGTCCCTCCTGGACGAGTTCGAGCTCTCTCTCGGAGAGGTTGCGGAGCACGTCGGTCGCTCGAAGCCCGCAGTCTCGAATCGCCTGCGTCTGCTGGAGCTGCCCGAGGAGGTCCTCTGGATGGTCGTCCGCGGAGAGCTGACGGAGGGCCACGCGCGTGCTGTGCTGGCGCTGCCAGACCACGACGCGCGCAAGCAGCTGGCAAAGCGGATCGTGCGGGAGGGGATGTCGGTGCGGGCCGCCGAACGAGCCGCACAGGAGGGCGGCGCCGCCCGTCGACCTCGCGCCGCGGTGAGGGTGAACCCGCTCATGGCTGAGCGGGCGCGGGCGGCGGCGGAACGCGTCAGCGGCTTGCCGGCCCGAGTGAGTGCCGGCAAGCTCGAGATCCACTTCGGCGACGAGATCCGGCTCGAAGAGCTCGTGGAGACGCTCGAGGCGCTGTAAAGCGCTCGACTGGCCCTCCCCAAGCAAACGCTTAGCCGCTCTCTGTAGCGGCTCTCTGTAGCACCCCGGAGTGCCCCACGCAGCTACAGGGATCTTCGCGCGAGGGTGAAATCCGCTTGCGGATTCTCCCAGCCGCATCCGCGAAGCGGATGCCGGCATCGCTGCAAAAGAGAGTGGGCGATCGTGGACTCGAACCACGGACCTCCGCCTTATCAGAGCGGCGCTCTAACCAACTGAGCTAATCGCCCCCGCCGAGCCGATTGTAGCGGGCGCCGCGTGACGCCTAGTGCACGTATGTCGTGCAGCGAACGTAGTCCTCGATCGCGAGCAGGAACTGCTCGTCGCTCGCGATCTCCGCGATCGAGCCCTTCGTGTCGTCGTCGAGGTCGACGTCCCGGCGCAGTCGGGCGAGGAACGGCTCGAGCGTTCCCGCCTTGGACATCGCCGCCATGCGGAGACAGAGGCTCCTGGTGCCCGCGTCCTGCGCCACCGCTTCGAGCGATTCGATGTCGTGCGCCCAGAGGTCGACCACGGAGGTCTAACGGCCGCATCGACGAAACAGGTACGGCACGGTCACCTCGTCCTGTCGCACCGTGATCCTCGGGAGTCTGCGGGCTACACTGGATCGGAGGGGGCTCCGGAGAGATGCGCGAAATGGAGATCTACGGTGTCAGCTTCGACCTCGTCGGCAAGCAGCCGATCGTCCTTCTGAAGACCGCCGACGGCAACAAGTTTCTGCCGATCTGGATCGGTCATCCGGAAGCGGCGGCGATTCTGGTCAAGCTCCAGAACGCCTCCACGCCCCGACCCATGACCCACGACCTCGTCGCGGACATTCTCGGCCACCTCGACGCAGAGGTCGTCTCCGTCACGGTCACGGAGCTCCGCGAGAACACCTTCTACGCCCGGATCACGTTGCAGCAAAACGGCTCCGAGATCGAGGTCGACTCCCGGCCTTCCGACGCGATCGCTCTCGCTGTGCGCGCGGGGGCGAAGATCTACGCCGCGGACGACGTGATCGAGGAGTCGGGGATCGAGTTCGAGGGGGAGGCGGGCGAAGCGGAGGAGCTCGGCGGCGTCACGCCGCTCGCAGACCTCGACCCCGCCGAGTTCCGACGCTTCCTCGACAGCGTCTCGCCGGACGAGTTCGCACGGGAAGAAGAGGACTAGGCAGGCTCACCCGGAGCGCTCGTGCGGGCGAGCTCGCGCTTCGTCAGGTCGAGCAGCTCTGAATAGATCTCCCCGAGACCGTCCGTCGACAGGGGCCCCTGGTTGGCGCGGGTGAGGTACTGCAGCATCCACTCTTCCCGTGCGGGGTCGAGGAAGCCGATCCCGCGCTCCTCTTTGACAGTCTTCAGGCGCGCAACGAGCTTCAGGCGCGTGTTGATCGCTTCGACGATCTTCAGGTCGTTGTCGGAGAGCTGCTCCCGCAGCTGGCGGATGACGGGGTCATTCTCGGTGCTCAAGGCCGGCCCTCCAGATCGAACGTGACAGGCTTTCCGCGCCGCGCGATCGTAAGCAGGCGGAAGGGGAAGCTGAGGGTAGCGGCGCCCGGGGTCGCGAGCGACGGCGTGCGCTCCCGTGCGACCACGACGACCCGTTGCCGCTCCTCTCGAACCTCGTGGATCTCGAGGCCGTATGCGCTGCTCGAGCGCGGGCCGCTGGCGACGAGGATCGCGGTTCGTCGTGCAAAGTCGATTGGCGGCACCGTCGCGGAGCGGCCGTCGCTGGTCAACTCCCGCACGAGTGCGGCGCGGGTGTGGTAGATGCGGAGGCCGCCGGTACTCGGCTGCGCCAGCGTTCGCGCGGTCAGGTCGAGCCACGGAAGGGGTGCGTCGTCACCGCCCGCCCAGAGCTCCTGCCAGGCGAGCCAGCCGCTCGCGGCAACGGCAACGGCGACGAGCGCAGCGGCTTTGGAGCTCCTTCCCAAACGAAGTCTTGGGTCGCCGGAGCTCGGTCGCCGCGTCCCCACGCTCGCACCACCCAGCACACCTTGCCGGCGAAGCATCATTCTGAGCCAAATTCTCTACGTGTAGACGAGGATGGTCGCCCCGTAGGCGTGCCGGGCAAAGATCGAAGGCGCGATCCACATCGGCACACGGACGCAACCGTGCGAGGCCGGGTAGGCGGGAACCGAGGGATAGCCGTGGATGGCGAAGCCCCGCAGGAAGTAGAGCGGGTACCAGAGCACCCAGTCGAAGCCCGTCACCTTCCGGTAGACCTGCCAGCGTCCGAGTGGCGTGTTGCCCGTGAGCCCCGTCGAGACATGGACGACACGTTCCACCTTTCCGTCGACGACCTCGAGGAGCACCTGGCGGGTCTTGTCGACCTCGATGTGGGTGCCGCTCGCGTAACGGGGGCGAGGCACGGTTGCGGCGAGGAGACGCCGCCAGAGCGCTGCGTCGACCCGGCCGGTGCGCTCCATCTGCGCCACCTTCTGGAAGGCAAGGACGGCTTCGAGCGTGTCGGTCGCGTACACGGAGTCGACGCTGCGCAGCGCGTAGCGCAACTTCTGCAAGCGCCGCTCGAGCGCGAGGACGCTCGGTCCTTGCGCGCCCAGCGCCAGGGATGGGGCGACTACCCGAGAGGTGAGCCGTCGCTTCTCACCTGCGTAGCCGGCCCGCGGCCGTGTCGTCAAGGTGATCTCCAGGTCGCCGGCCCGACCCGTCGGCAACGTCAGCTGCAGCCGTGTACCAACTCGCTTGCCGACGATCCGGCCATTGCGACGGATGACGGCGCGCACCTTGCCGGCACCGGCGGGAACGAGCCTGGTCGTGAAGACGAGCCGCGCGTCGAGGGCCGCGGTGGGAGCGAGCGCCGAGTCCAGCCTCGGATGGACGCGGATGGTGTGCGCCGCCGAGCGGGCGCCGCCGCCGCGGGCCTCGTACGGCCCCGGCTCGCGCAGCAGCATCCTCGCCCGGAAGCGGCCGGCCGAACCGGACCTGACCGTCGTCACGTACGTGCCGCGCCGATAGATCAGGACTGCCGTTCGCCGGCCCGGCCGGATCCGGCCGCTCAACGAGACCTCTGAGTCGTAGTCGGCGGCTGCCGGCGTGTGCAGGGAGACCGACGAGACCTTGGCCGTCACCCGCACCCGGGCTTGGGCCACTTCTCCTGTGGGGCCTGTCGCTGTCACCGTTGCGAAGAAGCGGCCGGGCCCGTAGACGTGGCTCACCTGGCCGCCGTTGGCGAGCGTGCCGTCACCGAGGTCCCAGCTGTAGGAGGCCGCGTCGCCCTTCGCGATCAGCCTGACCCGGAGAGGAGCAGCGCCCGCGGCCGGGGTGGCCGAAACCGCGACGACGGGAGGGGCGGCTTGCGCGGCCTCACCCTGCGCGGTCTCACCCCCTGCGAAGGCGAGCGCTCCCAAGGCGACAGCAACGGCGCGCACGCCTCGAGAGTACCCACCGCTCAGGCCGACACCGCGACGATGAGGCTCGTCGCGTTGAACGCGCAATGCACGAGCATGCAGGGAAAGATGCTTCCGGTCCGGAGGCGCAGGAGCGCGGTGACGATTCCGAAGAAGACGAGCGCGGGCAGCGCGAGCACGAGGCCGTGCCCAAGGCCGAACCCGATCGAGGTGGCCCCCACCGCGACGATGGGCCCGAAGCGGAGGAAGAGCGACATCCCGGCGCCGCGGTAGGTGAGCTCCTCAACGATCGGGCCGACGAGAGCTACAGAGAGGAAGTTCGCTGCATACGGACCAGCACGGCTCGCATCCCACCCTTCGGGCGTGAGGCCCTGCTCGTCGCCGGCTCCGAGGGCGATCAGCAGCAGGCCGGCGCCGACGAAGATCGCGATGTACCCGGCCAGGGCGAGCCCGACCGCTCGGGGCCAGCTGTCCGGCCGGCGCAGGGCGTAGAACTCCTTGGCGGGAAGGCCGCGCCCGATCCAGAAGACGATCGCGAGCAGGATCAGGTAGATGACGACCCCCCCGATCGCCGTTTCGTACTGGTAGAGCGCGTCCTCGGGCGGCTTGCCGCTTGTGAGGCGCCCGGCGTAGCCGACGGCGGCCACGGTTGCGACGAGCGCCACCCAGGAGACGATTCGCGTCATGCCACCCACTGCCACAGGGCCCATTGCACCACGGCGACGCCCAGGAGGACGGATGAGATCGCCACGATCGCCTCGTGGGCTCGTCTGCGCGAGCCGAGCACGGAGAGCGCGAGGACGAGCGGGAAGACGACGAGGCCGAACCGCGACATCGAGAGCAGCGGCATCCGTTCGGCAGGAAACGAGAGCGGAATCGAGAGGCTGAGGAGGGCGAAGAGACCGTAGGGCGCACCCAAGCGGCGCCAGGCGACGCCGCTCAAGACCAGGAAGAGGAGCGTGAAGGCGAGTTGCTGAATGTTTAGCGCGAGGTCACGCGCAGGCACGGTGTTCCAGATCGCGGCGACACCCTGCCAGAGGCCGCCGAAAGGGCCGGCCCACGAGAGTGAGCGCTCCCAGATACCCTCCTGGGCTCGCAGGAAAGCGAACGGCTCGCCGATCCAGATTCCGAGCAGCAACGGGTAGAGCGCAGCGATCGGCAACGAGATGGCGAGCTCGGCCAGCGATCTCCCGCGCCGCGGTCTCCGCCAGGCGAGCAGCGCGAGCGCAGGGAGCAGTGCAATCCCGACCGGCCGCGTCAACATCGCGAGGCCCGCGAGAGCTCCGGCTCCCAGGAAGCGCCCCTGCTCGGCGAGCAGGAAGCAGCCGAGGGCGAGTGCGAGGTAGAGCGACTCGCTGTAGGCCGCCTGGAGGAAGAGCGCCGTCGGGAAGACCGCCAGGTAGAGGAGCGCCCGCCCGGCGGCTTCTGGACCGAGCTTCGGCAGCGCGAGACGGTGGAGGAGCGAGAAGGCGACGGCGCACCCGGCGAGCGAGACGAGCACCCCAGCGAGAACGTAGTGGCCGAGCAGAGCCCGCCCGAGGAGCGCGACGAGCCCCGGATAGAGCGGAAAGAAGGCGGGGGTGCTCGACGGGCGGTCGGCGTAGCCCTCCGCGGCGATTCGGAGATACCAGTCACTGTCCCACCTCGCCCAGACGTCGATGCCGTACCCGAGCTCGTGGAGCCGCGCACTGTCCCAGCGATCTGCGTTCGGATTCCGGTTCGGCACGAAGGCGAGCAGTGCAAAGACGGCCGCGATCCAGAGAGCCGCGCGGGTCGAGAGAAAGATCGCGAGTGTCGGGCTCTCGGCGAGCGCACGTCGGAGCCGGGCCACCCGGCGACGATAACCGCTGAGGAACGTGCGGCCCGCCGTCGAATCGAGCCGCATGGAGCTTTGGGAACGGCTGCTGGTCGTCGGCATTGTCGTGGCGGTGACGCTCTCGCTCGCGCGGGGGATCGATCGTCGGATGGTGGGTCGGGACCAGTCTCCCGCGGCACTCACGCGCTACCGGGTGCTGCGCCGCAGCATCACCGCCACGATCGTGACGTTCGGGTTCCTCTCCGCTCTCCTCCTGATCCCCCAGGTGCGAGCGCTCGCAGGCGCGCTGCTGGCGTCGTCGGCTGTGCTGGGGCTCATCATCGGGTTCGCCTCCCAGCGGACGCTCGGGAACTTCGTCGCCGGGCTGATGATCGCGCTGACGCAGCCGCTTCGGCTCGGAGACTGGGTCGAGGTCGACGGGGTGGCGGGAACGGTGGAGGAGATCGGCCTCATCTACACCTTCATCCGTACGCCCGACAACGCCCGCCTCGTGATCCCGAACGAGAAACTGGCGTCGGATACCATCCGCAACTCGACAATCCGCAGTCCAGCGAAATACGCGCAGGTGACAGTGCAGGTTCCGCCCGCAATCCAGCTCGGACCGCTCCTCGAGTCGCTCCGGGAAGAGGCTTCCGGTGAGCGCGACGAGGTGTTCGTCAGCTCCCTCGAAGGCTCACCGACCGTGACGCTTCGCGCCTGGACCGAGAGCGAGGCTGCTGCCGAGTGCCTCGAGCACGACCTGCGCCTGCGTGTCCACGAGCGACTGCGCCTCGCCGGGCTCTTCGCGTGACGCCGCCGGCTCGTGGGTCGCGTCGACCCGTCCCCGACGACGAGTTCTTCGGAGCTCGCAGGCGCAAGCGCAAGCGCGGCGAGCGCAAGCGCCTCCGGCGCCGGGCAGCGCTGCTTGCAGTCCTGGCTGCGACTACGTTGCTGCTCGTGGCCGCGGGCGCAGGGCTCACGAGCGTCGCCACGCTCGGTTCCTCCTGCGACCTGGACGCGCTGAAGCCGGTCTCGATCGGCGAGAACTCGTTTATCTACGCCGCCGACGGAACGACGTTGGGTGCGATCCCGGCGGAGCAGAATCGTCAGCCGGTGCCGCTCGGGCGCGTCAGCTCCTGGCTCCCGGCGGCCACGATCGCAATCGAGGATCGCCGCTTCTACGAGCACGATGGCATCGACATGAGCGGCATCGCCCGCGCCGTCTGGGCGGATGTTCGGGCGGGAAAGGTCGTTCAGGGCGGCTCCACGATCACCCAACAGCTCGTGCGGAACCTGTATCCCGTCTCCCGTGAGCGGACGATCGAGCGGAAGATCAAAGAGGCCTGCCTCGCGATCAAGCTCGACCGCGCGCAGACGAAGCGCGAGATCCTCTCTTCATACCTGAACTACGTGTACTACGGCAACCTCGCTTACGGCGCCGAAGCGGCTGCACAGACGTACTTCTCGAAGCACGCGCACGACCTCAACCTCACCGAGGCGGCGCTGATCGCCGGCATGCCGCAGGCGCCCTCGTCGTACGACCCCTTCAACAAGACGGAGGTGGCGACCTTCCGGCGAAACCAGGTGCTGCGCGCGATGCTCGAGACCGGCACGATCAGCCGCGGCCAGTATGGGTGGGCGGTCAAGCGGCCGCTCGGGCTCGAGGCCGGGAAGCTCTACACGACGATCCGGGAGCCGTACTTCTTCAGCTACGTGCGCGAGCAGCTGATCGCCAGGTACGGCGTCGCCACGGTGCGCTCGGGCGGCCTCAAGGTCTACACGACGATCAACCCGCGCTTCCAGCGGATCGCCAAGCGGGCGATCAAGAAGACGCTCTACGAGAAGACCGATCCGGCCGCGGCGGTGATCTCGATCAACCCGGCGAACGGGGCGATCCGCGCGATGACGGCCGTGACTCCGGGGTCGAAGAAGAACCAGTTCAACCTGCTCTCACAGGCACGGCGACAGGCGGGGTCGACGTTCAAGACCTTCGTCCTGGCCGCGGCGGTCGACCAGGGCGTCGACCCGTCGACGACGGGCTACGTCTCCGCGCCGTTCTACTACAAGCCCGACCCGATCGGGGACTGCGAAGACGGCAGTGGTGGTTGGTGGTGTGTCCAGACGTACTCGCACAGCTACAGCGGCTGGACCTCGATTGCCCGCGCCACTCTCAGCTCCGACAACACGGTCTACGCGCAGCTCACGCTTGACGTCACCCCCAGGGCCGTGGGGAAGATGGCGAGAAAGCTCGGCGTGAAGACGGAGCTCCGCGTCGACGGCGCCTACGTGCCCTCGATGGGTCTCGGCTCGATCGCGGTCTCCCCCCTCGACATGGCCTCGGCCTACGCGACGCTCGCCGGGGGAGGGGTCGCGTGTGAGCCGATGTCGATCAGGAAAGTCGTGCTACCCGGCGCGCAGACCGACGGCCGTGCCGGATGGGGCAAGAAGAAGTGCAGGCGCGCCATCTCGGAAGGGGAGGCGTACACCGTCACCCAGATCCTCGAGGAGAACGTCGACTACGGAACCGGCACCGCCGCCTCGTACGGACACCCTGCGGCGGGGAAGACCGGAACGACCGACAACCACGCCGACGCCTGGTTTTGCGGCTACACGCCGAGGTTGCAGACGACCGTGTGGGTCGGCCACCCGAAGGGCGAGATCCCGATGCAGAACGTGCACGGGATCGCGGTCGCGGGCGGAACCTACCCGGCCGAGATCTGGCGCCTCTTCATGGGCGCGGCGATCGGTCACCTCACCCCGGTCGAGTTCGACGTGCCGGCTGAGCTGCCCGAGTGGAAGCCCTTCGAGCAGGGGCAGCACTCCCGCTCCTACGACTCCGGCTACTACGACAGCGACGACGACGACAGCGGTGGCTCCTACACCCCGCCCGCGGCGACGGAGGACACGGAAGAGGAGACGGCTGCGCCGCCGCCACCCGCCGCGCCGACGCCTGCTCCGACGCCGACGCAGCAACCGAAGCCCAAGCCGGCTCCGCCGGCGCCTGCTCCGACGCCTGCTCCGACGCCGACCGAGCCGCCTCCACCGCCGCCCACCACGGCTGCGCCGCCGTCGCCTCCGCCCACGGATCCGGCTCCGCCGCCGCCGACGGAGCCGGTCTCGCCCTGACCGCCGGCACCCGCGCCGTCGCGGCCGCGGGCGTCACTCTTCTCTCGGTAGGCGGTTGTGTCGCTGCGGCCTGGGCCGAGGGAGCGCCACTCGTACCGGACGATGCCGGCCGCTCTGGCGGCGGAGGCAGTTGGACCTTCGTCTTCCTCGCCTGTCTCGCTGTCGGCTTCGCCTTCTACCTCCTGGCGTTGAAGCTGCTCGAGGGAACCGCCCTAGAGCTCGGCGCCGCCGCTCTCCTCGCTGTGGCGATCCAGCTCCTCCCCCTCGCCTCGCCGCTCCTCCTCTCCACGGATGCGTGGGCCTACTGGGAGTACGGCGCGATTGCGAGGGAGGACGGCAATCCGTACCGGGATACTCCGAGCGACCACCCGGAGAACCCGGCCTACGAGCACGCAGGCTTCAGGTGGCGGGACACGATCTCCGTGTACGGGCCTGCGTTCACGCTGCTCTCGGAGGGGATCGCCTACGCGAGTGGAGTCTCCGAGCAGGCGGCGGCATGGACGTTCAAGGTGTTGGCGGCCCTGTCGATGCTCGCGGTCACGGCCCTGGCTGCCGTGCTCTCGCGCCGACCGGTCCTCGCGGTGGCCCTGGTTGGCTGGAATCCACTGCTCGCGATCCATTTCGCCGGCGGAGGTCACAACGATGCGTTGATGATGGCGCTCGTGCTCGGGGCGATCGCACTCGCCGCGACGGGCCGTCGCGGCGGCGCGGCTGCTGCCTGGGCGCTCTCGATCTTCGTCAAGTGGGTGCCGGCAGTGTTCTTCGCCCTCCGCGCGCTCCATGCCCGAGCAACGCGCCGCCCCGTGAGCCACCTCGGCTTCGGCCTGACGGTGGCGGCTGTCGCGGCTGTGGCGACGTGGCGGTACGGGCTCGACTGGCTGCGTGCGTTCGGTCCTCTTGCCCGCAACGCGGAGGAGCAGACGAGCTTCGCGCTCCCGCAGCGGCTCGAGCAACTCGGCAGCCCGCATGCCGTCGCCCTCGGGGTGGCCACGGCAGTCCTCGTTGGCGGTCTCGTCTGGCTCGCTCGCGAGGCGCTGCGCGGCCGTGTGCTGCTGGCGCGCGCGGCGTGCCTGCTCCTCGTGACGACGCCGTGGCTCGCCCCCTGGTACGTGGTCTGGGCTCTGCCTCTCGCGGCTGCCGAGGACGACCGGCGAGCGCAACTCGCCGCGCTCGCGCTCTGCATCTACCTGCTGCCGCAGACGATCCCGATCTAGCTGCGGCGGACCGATTTAGCTGCGGCGGAAGAGCGTGATGCCGTCCTCGTCGAAGACGATTCGCCAGCTGGGGTCGCTTCGAAGGCGTCGCAGCGCAACGGTCGTCGCGAGCGGGGCGATTCGGTCGCGGTAGCCGGGTCGTGTCTCGTCGGCCGCGACCCAGGTCGCGTCGTCCAGGAGCGGGAAGCTGAGCACCCGCGCACGTCCCGAGACGTGGCCGCCGAATGAGTTCGTGACGCTGACGACGACGTCGTCCGGAAGCAGTCGAAGCGCTCGCGCCGCCACTTCGTCGTGCTGCGTCACGACGTGCTCCCTGGCGCCGAGCTCCTCCCCGCCCGGGAGGGAGCCCCAGAGCGGGATCGCGCCCAGCAGGTAGTTCGACGCGAGCACGACGAGGACGACGCTCGTAACCGCCCTGCCCCGCGCGCGCAGCCGCCGCGCGCCGAGGACGGCGGCCGCGACCAGGCCCGGAATTGCCGCAGCCGTGTAGTGGAAGTGGATCGACTGCTGGGTGCGCGTCGTCGAGAGCAGGTTGGCTGCGAGCTCGGGTAGGGCCGTGGCGGCGGCGAGCGGCGCGAGCAGGGGGAGACCCGCGAGCGGTAGGAGCAGCTCGAGCAGGTATGGCACGCCGTCACCATCGAACGCCTCGCCGAACACACGCGCGGGGTCGGTGACGAGCGTCTTCGCGATCCCGAGCGGATCACCACCGACGGAGCGATAGCGACTCTCGAACGCGGACGAGCCGGCCGGCGCGAAGTGTGGTACGACGACTCCGATCGCCAACGCCGCCACGCCCGTGCCCGCCGCTGCGATCGCGAGTCCGGCGCGACGCCGGCCGCGTGCGAGGGCGTACCAGATCCCGAGCGCGGCGACTGCGAGCCCGATGTGCTCCTTCGTCAGGCACGCCGCGCCGCCGGCAGCCGCAAACCGAACGAGCCGGCCCTCGTCGAGGAACCAGAACGCCGCGAGGAGGAGCGGTGTCGCGAGTGCGACCGGATGAAACTCGTTCAGGGTGAGCCACTGCGTTGGCGGGTAGAGGAGGTAGGCGACCGCGAAGCCGGCTCCGGCGCGCTCGGAGCCGAGATGCTTTCGCGCGAGCAGGTAGACGGGGAGCGCACCAAGTGCGACCGCGACCGCCTGCACCACGAGCAGCATCGCCGGATCCGGCCAGAGCCACCAGAGCGGGGCGAAGGCGGCGAGGATCGGATCGAAGTGGGCGCCCAGGCGGGAGAACTGCTGACCCTGGAGGCCGGTCACGTCCAGAAGGTCCCCGTGGGCGCTCGACCAGACGGCTTGCACCATGTTCCCGAGGTCGAATCGGCCCGTGTTGAAGGCCTGATGGCGCAGGACGGACAGGGCGCCGAAGCCGCCTGCGTACGCTGCGATCGCGCTCCACAGGACGAGGCGCCACCTCACGGACGCACGAGCTGCTCGAGCAGGCCGCGCCAGCGCCGGCCCAGCACCACCTCGCTCGCGTGAGCTTCGTAGGCGGCGCGGCCGCCGGCAGCGAGCTGCCGCGCGAGCGAGCTGTCGGCCGAGACTCGTCGGATCGCTGCGGCAAGCGCGCTGGGATCCTCGGGTGGAACGAGCAGTGCGCTCTCGCCATCGACGAGCAACTCCCGCGCGGCCGGCGTATCGGCGGTGACGAGCGGCACGCCACACGCGAGCGCCTGGAAGGCCTTGTTCGGGATCACGCGCCGCGCCTTGGAGCCGGCGCCGAAGATCCCGAGCGCGCAGCCGGCGCAGGCGAGCTCTTCGGGGAGGTGCTCGTACTCCACCCACCGGGTCCAGTCGACGTTCGGCGGCCCGTCGCGCAGTAGCGCCTCCAGCTGTCCGCTGCCCACGATTCGGAACCGCACCTCCGGGGCGAGTGTGGCAGCGGCCAGGATCGTCGGGAGTCCGTGGAGGGGGATCAGCTTCCCGACGAAGAGCGCGTGAAAAGGTGCGTGGGGTTGCCAGACGGGTTGAAAGACGCGCTCCTCGGCCCCGACGAAGCAAACGTCGACCCGCTCGCGGCCGATGCCGCCGAGCTCGGCGAAGAAGTCCGCGTTCTGCTCCGTGTCGGCCACGACGAGGTCGGCGCACCGGAGAGCGAGCCGGTCGAGTGCTCGCAGGGCCAATGCCGGAGGCGAACCTGCGCCGAAGCGCCTGCGGTCGTCCACGAGCGTCTCCGTGAGCGAGACGAGGGGGTTGAAGACGAGCGGAGTGTGCCCGCGCCCAGATGAGGAGAGGAGCCGGGCGAGCGGCATGTCGAGCTGCCCGGGGTAACCGACGATGACCGCGTCGGCGTCGCGCGGGCGCCCGCGGAGGGCGAGTCTCAGCTCCGCACGGAGGAGTCGCAGAGCGCTTCCGCCGCCGGCCGTCCACTTGTGCCGTGAGGACTCCCACACACCTTCGTGCCGTTCCACGACCTCAACGCCTGCCCGGCGCAGGCACGAGATCACCTGTGTGTTCCGTGGGTAGCCCCGCTCGTACGTCCCGAAATAGACGACGCGCACGCTAGCGGCCCCTGGCCGGCGACGCTTCCCGGCCGGCGGCGTCGGCCTCCAGCGCCGCCTCGCACCGCTCGCGGCGCTTCAGCCAGCGGGCCGTGCTCCGGCACTGTGTCATCGGCCTACGGCACTGGGCCATCGGCCTAAGGCACTGTGCTATCGGCCTAGGCACCGCGAGCGGCACGCCACGAACCGCTAGCCGGGAATCCGTCAGCGAAGGATCTCGTCCACGTGGCGCTCGGAGGTGAGCGCGACGCGCTCGCGCTCCTCGTGGTGACTCGTGATCAGCTCGCTCAGGAGCCCCAGCGACAGCAGTTGCACGCCGACGACCACGAGGAGGACACCGAGGGTGAGAAGCGGCCGGTGGCCGATGGCGCTGCCGCCGATCTTGATCGCGGCCAGGTAGACGAGGATGGCGGCTCCGAGGAATCCGAGGGTGAGCCCGAAGCCGCCAAAGAGGTGCAGCGGGCGGTGTCGGTAGCGACCCATGAACGTGACGGTGAGCAGGTCGAGGAAGCCCCGCACGTACCGCTCGACGCCGTAGCGCGAGCGCCCGTGCTCGCGTGGACGGTGGTTGACCGGCAGCTCCGCGACGCGGTAGCCCCGGTAGTGGGCGAGGACGGGCACGAAGCGGTGCAGCTCCCCGTAGAGCCGGAGCCCCTGCAGCACCTCCGCGCGGTAGGCCTTCAGGCCGCAGTTCAGGTCGTGCAGTCGCAGGCCGGAAAGGCGGCCGGTGACGGCGTTGAAGATCCGCGACGGGAGCCGGCGCCGGAGGGGATCTCGCCGCCGCGCCTTCCAGCCGGAGACGAGGTCGAACCCTTCGTCGAGCTTCGCCAGGAGGCGTGGGATCTCGGCCGGGTCGTCCTGCAGATCGCCGTCGATCGTGACCACGAACTCACCTTGCGCCTCCTCGAACCCCGCCTGGAGAGCGGCCGCCTTGCCGAAGTTCCGTCGCAGGCGCACGATGCGAACGTTGGCTGCCGCCGCGTGTAGGCGGGTCAGGGCGGAGAACGTGCCGTCCGTCGACCCGTCGTCGACGAAGACCGCCTCCCAGGGTCGGTCGAGCGGGTCGAGGGCGGAGCCGAGCTCGTCCAGGAGCAGCGCGACGCTCCGCTCCTCGTTGTGCACCGGAATCACGACGGAGATCACGCTTGTAGCGTAGTGGGGATGCCGGGGCTGCTCTCCATCGAGGACGCGCTCGCGCACGTCCTCGCGCGCGCCCAGCCGCTCGAGGTCGAGAGCGTCCTGCTCGCCGACTGTCGAGGGCGCGTCCTCCTCGAGGAGGCTCGCGCCGCCGTTGATCTGCCACCATTCGCGAGCTCTGCGATGGATGGTTACGCGGTCCGCGCGGCTGACACGCCGGGGAGGCTCGAGCTCGTAGGCCGGGTGGCGGCCGGGCGTCCCGCCGGCCGCTCGCTCGAGCAGGGCCAGGCGATGGGGATCGCGACCGGCGGAGCGGTTCCGGATGGAGCTGATGCGGTCGTGCCGATCGAGCTAGTTGTCGATACAGACAACGGCATTCACATAGAGGCTTCGGCCAAGGCAGGTGACCACGTGCGTCCGGTGGGGGGCGACGTGCTCGAAGGTGCGGCGATTCTCGAGGCCGGCACGCGGCTCGGCCCCGCGCAGCTCGGCGCAGCTGCAGCGGCGGGAGTGGCCTCGCTCCGGTGCGCACGACGGCCGAGAGTCACGGTGCTCAGCACGGGTACGGAGCTACGGCGACCCGGTGCTGAGCTCGGCCCGGGCGAGATCTACGAGTCCAACTCGGTCATGCTGGTGGCGGCGCTTGCCGTCGAGGGCGCAGAGGTCGACGTGCTCGACTCGGTCGCAGACGATCCGGGGGCGCACCGCGCGGCGATCGAGCACGGCCTCGCCGGCGACCTCCTTGTCACCTCGGGAGGCGTCTCCGTAGGCCCCCACGATCTCGTGCGCTCCGTCGAGCGCGAGCTCGGCGTGGAGGAGGTGTTCTGGCGCGTCGCGGTGAAGCCGGGCAAGCCGGTGGCTTTCGGCACGCGGGGCCGCACGCTCGTCTTCGGTCTGCCCGGGAATCCCGTATCCGCGCTCGTCGGCTTTGAGCTCTTCGTTCGGCCGGCGCTGCGCGGGCTGCAAGGCGAGCGCTCGCCCGGCCCGAGGTACGCGTACGGCAGCCTCGGCGCGCCGCTGCGCCGAAACGGGGCACGCGACGAGCTGGTGCGTGCCCGGACGCGCACCGGAGGGACGGAGGTCGTGCTCGACCCGGTGGCGGGTCAGGATTCGCACATGATCGTGCGGGCTGCGGCGGCCGATGCGCTCGTGCTCGTTCCGCTCGGCGTTGGAGAGCTCGGAGCAGGGGAGCGGGTGCGGTACCTCCCGCTCGGGTAGGGGACGATCAGCCTGCCGCGAGTGGAGCGGCCTCGGTCTCGCCGGGCGGGGTGATGCTCACCGGCTTCGCGTAGACGATGTACCGCTGCGTGGCAAAGAACCGCGGATGGCAGGCCTGAAGCGCCAACTGCTCGTAGCCGCGAGAGCGGAGGACCGAGAGCTCGGTCGCGGCGACGATTCGGTGTCCGGTGACGACGTACTCGATCGTCCCGTACGGGAGCTCGACGTAGACCTCGTCGCCCCGCTCGAGTCGGTCGATGCGTGAGAAGGGCGCGCCGAACGTCGTCCGGTGCCCCGCGACGTACACGAGCTCGCCCTCCCCGGGCATGCCGGAGGGGAGGTAGCGTCCGGGACCGCGCTTCAGCGTGCTGGAGTCGGTTCCGTTGACGACGATCTCGTTCACTCCGAGGCGCGGGATTCTCAGCCGCGCGATCGCGTCACCCCGTTTCGACGCTTTTCGCCACGCGATCGCATCTCCCTTCACGCCCCGGCGGATCTCGGTCGGGGTTGCAACCGGCTGCGCGACGGGTCGCGAGCGTTGGATCAGTTTCAGTCTCTGCTCGAAGCTGTCCGCGAGCTCCCGCTGCTTGTACTCGTGAACGGCAGCCGTGAAGGGGTCCTGCCACTGCCAGACCGTCACTGCCCAGCCGAGCAGACCGAGACCGGCGACCACCAGGAGCGTGCCGAAGACCCTCGCGAGTTGCCGCATCATCCCTCCATCGCCTGCCGGTCTTCGACCGCCGCCGGCCGATTCCTGGCGGCCCTCACATGCCGAGCCAGCTTGCGCAGCCGCGCGCCTCGAGACCCCGAGCGGTCACGCGCGTACGCCGCGTAGCGTCCCGCCCCGAGTACCGCGAGTTGCGCCGCCGCCGCGAGCCAGGCGAATCCGAGGACTGCCGGGAGGAGCGGCGCGTAACCGGAGCCGAGGAGTGAGAGCAGATACCACGGCGCACCGCCGGCGACACCGTACCGCTCCGCTACCGACACCGCGAGCAGCAGCGGGCCCGCGAAACCCGCTGCAAAGAGTACCCCGCGCGCGGCTGCCGGAGCGTTGTGGGCCTGCGGCAGCCAGAGCCACGCGTAGAGGGACGGCAGCAGGAAGATCAAGGCGTACGGGTTGGTCGCGACGACGAGCAGCGCGATCAGCCCGAGCAGCAGCAGCGCGACGCAATAGCCCGCCAGCGTCTCGTCGACCTGCGCCGGCCGGCGCGGGATCAGTCGCTCCCGACTCACGAACCACCCGGTGAGGAGAAGCACACCGAGCAGCGCCAGCCCCGAGAGCGAGGGGTCGGCCGCACTCGGAACGGCGAGCGGCGGCGGGCGCCCGGGCTCGGCGTCCGGAAGGAGCCCGATCTTGGCGGCGAGGATGACGAGAACGGCGGCGTAGCACCAGAAGGCCAACCTGTGCCGAAGACTGCGGACCGCCGGAAGCAAGGGGATACGGCGGCGGCGGCAGCGCGCGAAGAGGTCGATGGCGCCGATCAGGAACGGCAGTAGCGCGGCGATGAGGACGAACTGAATCGCCCACCCGCGAACGATCCGGCGACCGAGGTAGACGTAGCTCGTCGTTGCGTCGTCGAGCTCCAGCCCTCCGTCCAGAGAGGCGATCAGTCCCTGTGAGGCGCGGCCGAGCCCCGCCAGCCGCTCGGCTCCGATGCGAGTGTCGGCGAACAGCGGCTCGACCCGCTCGCCTGCCGTCGTCAGCGTCAGCGCTGGAATCCCCCTGGCGACGAACGGCCCCTGCTCCCCGAGCGTGAGCGGAAAAGCAAGGTCGACGAGCTGGCGGAACGCGCTCGCTCGCCGAGGCTCGACGCCCGTCTCCTCGAGCACGCGAGCGGAGGCGGTTCGAACGAGCCCGGACGCGGGCGAGCGCGGCCGGTCTGCGGCGACGACGAGCCGGGGGACGTTTCGTCCGGCGACGGCATCGAGGCTGAGGACAGCAGCGGCATCGGCGGCATACGGGGAGTGGGTGGCGAACCGTGCGGCGCCGAGCGCTCCGAAGGCGCCTCCGTCGGTGGAGACGAACACGAGCCGGTGCGCCGGACTGACCCGGAGCCCCCCCGGTCCCGTGAGCGGCGCGAACCCCCGCGCCAACTCCACGAGCGCCCCGGTTCCGGACGCGTTGTCGTTCGCGCCGGGCCCGGTGCCGTCGTTGTCCCGGTGCGCGATGACGACGATGGCGCGCGGGGAGGCGCCCTGGGCGACCGCGACGATATTCCGCAGCTCGACCTCTCCTCGCCCCGGGATGGTGGCCGCGAAGGTGTCCGTGCGGGTGCCGAAGCCGTAGAGCTTGAGCTGCTCGCGGAACCATTGAGCGGCACCGAGGGCGCCCGACGAGCCCGGTGAGCGGTCGGGGTAGGCGTCCGCCAGCTCCCTCGCGAGGCCCGATGCCGTCGCTCCGTCGAACGTCGGCGGCAGCGCCGGCGGTGGGAGCGGCCGCGGTTGCCCGACGGTGAAGGCGGCCAGGAGGAGTGGCAACGCGACCAGGAGCCAGGTTCCGCGTACGAGCCTGGCGTTGATCGGCCGCCTTCCCGGGCCGGGTCGGAGGCGAGCGCCGGTTTGGGGCCCGGTTCCGGCCGAGCCACTGCCGGCGGGGGACCTGGGCGCCATCATGACCGGGTCTATAGTAGGCACAGGGCGCGTTCTCGAGCGACTTTCGCGCCGTCCGACCATGCCGGACGCCTCGACCATCCTCCTCGTCGACGACGAGGACTCCATTCAGAAGTTGCTTACCTATCCGCTTGAGCGCGACGGGTTCCGCGTCGTTTCCGCCCGCGACGGCGATGAGGCGCTGCGGCAGTTCGCGGAGCACGACGTCGACCTCGTGGTGCTCGATCTGATGCTGCCCAGGATCGACGGTCTGGAGGTATGCAAGCGGCTGCGCTCCCAGAGCACCGTCCCGATCATCATGCTCACGGCGCGCGACGACGAGCTCGACAAGGTGCTGGGGCTCGAGCTAGGCGCTGACGACTACATCACGAAGCCGTTCTCCATCCGCGAGTTTCGGAGCCGCGTCCGCGCTCTACTGAGGCGAGCGGCGGCAACCCGGGCTGGCGAGCACGAGCCGGAAGAGGTGATCGACGAGGGCGAGGTGCGGATCGACCTCCCGCGCCGCTCCGTGGAGGTGCGCGGGCAGGAGGTGCAGCTGACCTTCGTCGAGTTCGAGCTCCTGAGCGTGCTCGCGGCCTCACCCGGGCGCGTCTTCTCGCGGCGGCAGCTGCTCGAGCGGCTCCGGGGCGGCGCCGACTACCGCGAGCCGCGCACGATCGACGTGCACGTGCGGCACCTGCGCGAGAAGATCGAGGAGGATTCGCGTGAGCCACGGCTGATCCTGACGGTGCGTGGCGTCGGCTACCGCTTTCGCGAGCGCTGAGTGGCGATGATCCGCGGGATCCGGCTGCGCCTCATGCTCGCGCTCCTCGTGGTGGCGGCCGGCGCTTTGGGGGTGGCGTATGTCGTGGTCGTGCCAACGCTGGAGGAGCGGCTCGTCGAGGCAAAGCTCGATCAGCTCCAGCGGGACGCGCGCCTGGTCGCGGCCAACCTGAAGGACTTTTCGAGGGCGCAGACGCTGGCGGAGGAAGCGTCGGGCGGCGTCCTCGCGAGAATCGTCATCTACCGCGTGGTCGCCTCCACCCCGCTGGTCATGGGGGATTCGAACTTTGAGTCGCGCGACATGGAGCGGAACGTCCTCGCGCGGCGGGCGGCCCGTACAGGTGAGCTTCAGCGCGCCTCGGTGACGCGCAACGGACGTCAGTTCGCGGAGGTGGCGATCCCGCTCGAGGGAGCGGTCGTCCTGCTCAGCGACTCGCTCGCGGACCCGCTCTCGAGCGTCGAGTTCGTCCAGCGGCGCCTGCTGCTGGCGGGGCTGATCGCCCTCGGGGTCGCCCTCGCGCTTGGGTACGGCGCCGCCTCCTTGCATGCGCGCCGGATCCGGCGGCTGGAGCGTGCCGCCGATCGGATCGCCGGCGGGCGCTTCGACGAACCGGTCGTCGACGGCGGGAACGACGAGCTGGGACAGCTGGCGACCGCGTTCGAGCGGATGCGCAGCCGGCTCGAGAATCTCGACCGAGCGCGTAGCGAGTTCATCGCGAACGCCTCGCATGAGCTGCGGACGCCGCTCTTCTCGCTCGGCGGCTTCCTCGAGCTGCTCGAGGACGAGGAGCTCGACGAGGCGACCCGGCAGGACTTCGTGACGACGATGCGCGAGCAGGTGGAGCGCCTGGGGAAGCTCGCCACCGACCTACTCGACCTCTCCCGCCTCGACGCCGGCCGGATGCACATCGAGACGGAGCGAGTGGAGCTCCGCTCGGTTGCCCAGGTGCTCGTCGAGGAGTTCCGCGCGGTCGCGGAGCAGCTCGCACACGAGCTCGAGGTGCAGGTGGACGGCGAGCCGGTGGCGCTCGCCGATGAGCTGCGGGTGCTGCAGGTGGGCCGCGCCCTCGTCGACAACGCCCTCGTCCACACGCCTGCGGGCACCCGGATCACGGTGCGCGTCTGGGCGGAGGACGGGCTCGCCGGCCTGTCGGTCGCAGACGATGGGCCGGGCGTACCGTCTCAGCACGCCGAGCACGTCTTCGAGCGGTTCTACCGTGGGGAAGGCGACCGAGCGTCGGGGAGCGGCCTCGGCCTTGCGATCGCTCGCGAGCTCGCAGCTGCGATGAGTGGCTCCGTCGCGCTGCGCTCGCGATCCGGCCAGACGGTGACCACGGTTACCCTGACCGCGGCACCGGCGCTTTCACGTGAAAACGAGGCGGCCGCCGTTTCCACGTGAAAATGATCGCCTGAGCAGCGGCGTAGCGCCGCTACAGTGGGTCGATGCGCGGGGGAGCGGTTGCCGTCGTTGCGTTCGTCGCCGCCGCGCTCGGCGCGAGCGCCGTGCTCGTGATCAGCAAGGCAGCGGGGTGGCTCGAGGGCGAGTCGGGACCGGCGCAAACCGTTGTGCTGCCGGCCGCGACGGGCGCCGCCGCCAGCTCGGCCGCGCCATCCTCCGCGCCGCTCGTCGGAAACACGTTCGACCCGGCCGGGATCTATCGGCGCACGTCTCCCGGTGTCGTCACGATCTACGCGATCTTCGAGGGTGGCTCCCGCTCGCAGGGCTCGGGCCTCATCGTCTCCCGCGAGGGTCACGTCCTGACCAACTCGCACGTGATCCGGACGCCTGCGGAGGCCTCGGTGTCGCCGCGGACTGCCAGCAGCGTGTTCGTCGCGTTCGCGGACGGCGACCGCTTGCCCGCGACGATCGTCGGCTACGACCTCTTCAACGACACGGGAGTGATCAAGCTTGACCCGGGCGACCACACGATCACTCCGGTGCCGCTCGGTGACTCGGACGACGTGGTCGTAGGCGAGCCCGTCGCCGCGATCGGCAGCCCGTTCGGCAACGAGAACTCGCTCGCGGTCGGCGTAGTCTCGGCCGTCTCCCGCTCGATTCCGTCGCTGACGTCGCGCTACTCCGTCGCGAACGCGATCCAGATCGATGCGCCGATCAACCACGGCAACTCCGGCGGCCCGCTCCTCGATGCACAGGGGCAGGTGATCGGCGTCAACACCCAGATCCGGTCTGAATCCGGCAACGCCGAGGGTGTCGGATTTGCGATTCCGATCAACTCGGCTCGGCGGTCGATGGAACAGCTGATCGCTACGGGCCGCGTTGCGTACGCGTACCTCGGGATCAGGACGCAGGACGTCACGCCAGCGCTGGCGCGGGAGTACAGCCTCGGCGCTGGCCGCGGCGCGCTGATCGAGGAGGCCGTCGAAGGTGAACCCGCGGATCGGGCCGGCCTGCGGGGATCGACGGAGCAGCAGGTGTTCAACGGCTCCTCGGTGGGCCTCGGCGGCGACCTCATCGTGGCTCTCGGCGGCGAGGAGGTCGCGAGCGCCGACGACGTCGTGCGGATCGTCACCGACCGGCTGCTGCCGGGAGAGACCGTCGGCGTCACCGTGATCCGCGGCGGCACGGGCCGTCGTGAGACGGTTCGCGTCCTCCTGGACGAGCGGCCCGCCGTGCCGTAGTCGTTTAGCCGGCCGCTCGCGGCGGAATAGGTGCTGGAGGTCGAAGGGCTTCGCCGGAGAAACCCGAAGGAGCGGAGAGGCGTGAGCGAGCGAGCTGCTGCGATGGTTCAAGGGGCCGAGGAGACGAGGACGGTACGCTTGACGATCCCGGCTAAGCCGGAGTACATCAGCCTCTCCCGACTCGCTCTGACGGGCCTCGCTCGCGTTCGGCCGTTCCCGGAGGGCACGCTGGCCGACCTGAAGCTCGCGCTGACGGAGGCCTGCTCGAACTCGGTTCGCCACGCCTACTCCGGCGGCGAGGGCCACGTCGAGATCAGCTTCGAGATCAGCGAGGACAGACTCGTCGTCGAGGTGGTCGACAACGGCATCGGCTTTGATCCGGAGCGGGCGTCGGTCAACGGCGACGGCGCGGAGCTCGCGGAGGGCGGCCTCGGGATCGCGATCATCCGCTCGATCGCGGACGAGGTCGAGATTGGCAAGCACCCGCGTGGACGGGGCTCCCGGCTGCGCTTCGTCAAGCGTCTTTAGTGCGCTAGAGGCTTGGTGTGAAACTCATGCACGTACGGTCGGGCCCATCCTCCGCGCACACCTGAGTCTCACGCAGGCCTCTCGTGCACTAAAACTAAGGCGGGATGAGGGAGCGGCGAAAACTGATCGTCGTCTCGAACCGCGGCCCCGCCACCTATGGGCGGGACGGGCAGGGGCGCCTCACCGAACGACGCGGTGCCGGTGGGCTCGTGACTGCGCTGCGACCTCTGGTGGCCCAGCACGACGTCACCTGGATTGCCAGCGCACTCTCGGAGGACGACCGGCAGCTGGCTGCCCAGGGAACGCTCGACCGGACCGGCGCCGAGGGCTACCCGTACCGGCTGCGGCTCGTGGCGCACGCGCATCGGCCCTACGACCTCTACTACAACGTGGTCGCGAACCCGATCCTCTGGTTCGTCCAGCACGGCCTCGACGGCCTGCACGAGCGGCGCCTTGCTCAGCTCGACGAGGCCTGGAGCGACGGCTACGTTCCCGTGAACGCAGCCTTCGCCGCCGCCGTCTCTGAGGAGCTCGACCGGGACCCGAACGCGGCGGTCTTCTTCCAGGATTACCACCTCTACCTCGCTCCCCTCCTCGTCCGCAAGCGCCATCCCGATGCGCTGATGGCTCATTTCGTTCACATCCCTTGGGCGAGCTCCGACGAGTGGGAGGCGCTTCCGACCCCAATCGTGCGAGCCCTGCACGAGGGGTTGCTCGCAAACGACGTCGTCAGCTTCCACACGGCCCGCTGGCGGCAGGCCTTCCTCGATTCCGCACGCGCCCTCTCGCTCGAACCGGAGCGGGCGCGGGTCGCTGCGCACCCGATCTCGGTCGACGTCTCCGAATTCGACGAGCTCGCGGGCAGCCAGCCGGTTCTCGAGCGCGAGCGAGAGCTCGTCGCCCGCCGTCCCGACCACCTGATCCTGCGAGTCGACCGAACGGACCCGTCGAAGAACGTGATCAGGGGGTTCCGCGCGTACGAGCGGCTGCTCGATCGCCGCCCCGACCTCGTGGGGCGGGTCCAGATGCTGGCGCTGCTCGACCCCTCCCGGCAGGCGATCGCCGAGTACGCCGAGTACCGTGCTGCGATCGAGCGCGAAGCCGGCATCATCGAGGAGCGGCATCCAGGCGCCCTGCGCCTTCGCATCGCAGACGACTTCCCGGAGTCGATCGCCGCGTATAAGCAGTTCGACGTGCTGCTCGTGAACTCCCTTCGCGACGGGCTGAATCTCGTCGCGAAGGAGGCGCCGCTCGTCAATCAACGTCGTGGCGTTGTTGTCTTGTCAGAAAACGCAGGCGCATTCGAGGAGCTTGGCGCCTGGGTCGTCCCGATCGACCCGCTCGACGTCGACGGACAGTCAGCGGCGCTCGAGTACGCACTCGAGCTGCCGCCTGATGAGCGCGCCCAGCGAATGGAGGCGATCGCGGCTCACGTTCGCGAGCACGACCTGGATCGGTGGTCGGCGGCGGTGCTGGAGGATCTCGACCGCGCCAGTACGATGCGTGCGTGAGCGACCTCTCACACGTCGATGACTCCGGCTCCGTTCGGATGGTCGATGTCGGCGCGAAGCCGTTGTC
>Ga0136613_10000132_pt1 | contig 28274 bp, 21 predicted proteins | sample AntDrymUQ2722106_2_FD_106649 | JGI IMG/M metagenome (GOLD analysis project Ga0136613, IMG submission 106649) | Polar desert sand microbial communities from Dry Valleys, Antarctica - metaG UQ272 (21.06) | ecosystem: Environmental > Terrestrial > Soil > Desert | place: Antarctica: Dry Valley... | reverse complement strand
CTCGGGGCCTCGAGCTGGATCTCCGCGCTCTCGAGCTGGGCGACGGACAACCTAACTCACCCGGATGCGAGGATCGAGGAGGCCGTAGGAGATGTCGACGAGCAGGTTCACGATGACAAACACCAGCGCGACAAAGAGAATCCCGCCTTGAAGAACCGGATAGTCGCGGTCCCCGATTGAGTCGGCGAGCCAGCTGCCCATGCCGGGTAGGGCGAAGACCCTCTCGGTGAGGATCGCGCCCGAGAGGAGCAGGCCGGTCTGCAGCCCGATGATCGTGACAACGGGGAGCATCGCGTTGCGAAAGACGTGCCGCCGGTCGACGATGCGCGAGCCGACGCCCTTCGCACGCGCGGTCCGGACGTAGTCCTCGTTCTGGACGTCGAGTACGGCGGCACGCGTGATGCGAGCAACGATGGCGAGGGGGATCGAGCCCAGCGCGATCGCGGGCAGGATCAGATGAAGCGATGCATCCCAAGCTGCTTCGAAGTTGAGCGTGACGATCCCATCCAGCACGTAGAATCCGGTCGGGTGATCCGCGCTGATGAGGACGTCTTGGCGGCCAATCGTCGGTAACCAGCCGAGCTTCACCGCGAATAGGTACTTGAGCAGGATCGCGAGGAAGAAGATGGGGATCGAGATCCCGATCAGCGACGTTACGAGGCTCGCGTGGTCGACAACACCGCCATACCGCTTGGCAGCGACGAAGCCGAGCGGTACCCCAAGCACGATCGCAAAGACCATTGCCGCCAGCGCCAGCTCGATCGTCGCCGGAAAGCGCCTTCCGATCTCTTCGGTGACCGGCCGCCGGGAGGCGATGCTGGTGCCGAGATCCCCGGTTACGAGCTTCTCGAGGTACTTGACGTACTGGACGTAGATCGGCCGGTCGAGACCGTAGATGCGCTCGATCTGCTCGACCGCTTCAGGCGTCGCCCGCTCGCCGAGGAGCGACTCCGCCGGGCCTCCCGGTAGCGCCCTGATCCAGAGGAAGAGGAGGATCGAGACCCCGAGCAGGATCGGGACGAGCAGCAGCAGCCGGCGGGCGACGAATCGGGCCATCTACGTCGTCCGCCGGCTGTCCGCTATGGCACTACTCCTCGGTCTCGGTCTCGGTCTCGGTTTCTTCGGTCTCGGTGTCCTCTGTCCCGGTGTCCTCGGCGCCTTCTTCCGCATCACCTGCGGAAACCGAGGCAAAGGACTCGCCACCGACCCCGACGGGGCTCGGGACGAAGCCCTGGATGTTGCTCTGGAACGAGAGAGCCACCGACGCGTGCACGTAGGGCACGCCTGCGGCGAAGGCCATGATCTTGCGGTTGGCCTCCTGGTAGAGCTGCTCACGCGCGGCCGTGTCCGACTCCTCCTCGGCCTCGTTTAGCAGGTCATGGATCTCTGGGTTCTCGAAGCCCCATTGGTCGGTGGGCGCCTGGAAGAACGTTCCGATGAAGTTGTCGGCATCGGCGAAGTCGGCGATCCAGCCGATCAGGTTCAGATGGCCGGCCGTGCCGGCGTTGACGCGACTCACGTAGTCGGGTCGCCACGGCGCCGTCTTGGCCGTCACCTTGAAGCCGGCGGCATTCAGATCTGCCGCCATCGCCTCGAAGTTCCGCTTCGGGTCCGGCATGTAGTCGCGGCTGATATCCGTCGGGTACCAGAACTCGATCTCCACGGGGAGCGTCAAGCCGGCCTGCTGCAGCAGCTTCCGAGCCTTCGCCGGGTCGTACTCGTAGGTCTGGACGTCGTCGGCATAGCCCACGATCTCCTTCGGCATGAACTCCTTCGCCACCACGCCGCGGCCGCCGTAGAAGGAGTTGACGATCTCCTCACGGTTGATCGCGTGCGAGACGGCTTGCCGCACCTCGAGCTTGTCCATGGGCGGCTTGGCATGGTTGATCGTGACCCAGCCCACGTTGAACGGCGGACGCTCGAGCAGCTGCAGGTTGCCGTCGCCCTCGATCGTCGACACGTCCTGGGGCTCGACCAGGTCATAGCCCTGGATCTCGCCTGTCTGCAACGCCTGGAGGCGAGCTGCGTTGTCGGCGATCGGCCGGAAGATCACCTTGTCGGTCTGCGCTTGCTCGCCCCAGTAGTCGTCGTTCTTGACGAGGACGAGCTGCTCGCCGACGGTCCACGACTCGAACTTGAACGGCCCCGTTCCCGTCGGATGTTCGGTGGAGTACGTGCCACCCGGCGTGAAGATTCCGTCCTCGTTCTGTGCTCCTGCGTCGGCCTCGAACTCCTCGAGTGCCGCGGGACTCACGATGTGAATGCTGGGCAGGGTCAGCGCCGAGAGGATCGTCGCCGAGGGCTTGGTGAGGTTCAGCGTGACGGTTGACTCGTCGACCGCCTCACAGCTCTTGTACAAGCTGTCTTCGGGACCAATGCTGTCTTCGGTCGGATTCTTGAAACCGCCTCCGAATCCGAACTGCCAGTAGTACGTCGTCCCTTCGCCCTGCAGTGCGGCTGGGAAGTTGAACCAGCGCTCGAAGTTGAAGCAGACGGCCTCGGCGTTGAACGGCTCGCCGTCGTGGAACGTGACGTCCTCGCGGAGGTTGAACGTCCACGCAAGACCGTCGTCGCTCGTCGTCCAGTCGGTCGCGAGCGAGGGGATCACCTCGGACGTGCCCGGCTCGAGTGCCGTGAGACCTTCCGTCATCTGGTACAGGACCCGAATCGACTCGCCGTCCGAGATCAACGCGCCATCGAGCGCGGTCGGATCGGCGGCCGTGCCGTAGACGAGCGTGTTCTCATCGCCACCACTGCTGCCACCGCAACTGACCGCGACGAGCGCGAAAACGGCCACGATGCCCGCGAGAAGCGGCACCCTCAATCTTCCCATGTTTCTCCCTTCGCTGAAAATTCGGCGTCTGTAAAGGCAGTATCGCAAGAGACGCGGAGGCGGGAACGCAAGTTAGGCGCCCCCGGGTCAGGCATAGCCTCACCGGGGGGCGCCTTTGGATCAATGCGGCTCTGAGCTACGAGCCAGCGAGGTCCGTTAGGCGGCGAGACCAGCGAGATCGCGCAGCGCTTCGAGCCGCTTGAGCGCCTGACCCTCGAGCTGCCTCACGCGCTCGCGTGTCAGGTCGAGCTCGTGGCCGATCGCCTCGAGCGTCCACGGCTCGCCTTCGAAGCCGAAGCGCAGCTCGAGGATCCGCCGCTCCCGCTCGGGAAGCGCGTCCAGCGCCCGCCGGATGCTCTGCCGGCGCAGCGACTCCTCGGCCTCGTCGAACGGGTCGGCAGCCTCGCGGTCGGCGAAGAGATCTCCGAGCTCGCCCTCGTCGTCCGCGCCGACCGTCTGGTTCAGCGAGACCGACGCATGGGCGGCGCCCAGTGCCTCGTCGACGTGCTGGAGCGGGAGACCGGTTGCCTCCGCCAGCTCCTCCTTGGTCGCCTCACGTCCGAGCTCGACCTCGAGCCGGCGGGCTGCGCGGGAGAGCTTCTGCTGGCGCTCGACGACATGGACCGGGACGCGGATCGTCCGCGCGTGGTTCGCCACCGCGCGCTGAACCGACTGGCGGATCCACCAGGTCGCGTAGGTCGAGAACTTGAAGCCGCGCCTCCAGTCGAACTTCTCGACCGCGCGGTTCAGACCCAGTGTTCCCTCCTGGATCAGGTCCAGGAACGGCACGCCGAGGCCGCGATAGCCCTTGGCGATCGAGACGACGAGCCGGAGGTTCGACTCGATCATCTTCCGCTTGGCGACGGGATCGCCGCGCTCGATGCGCTTGGCGAGGGCGACCTCCTCCGCTGCGGTGAGCAGCTTATGGCGTCCGACGTCGGCGAGGAAGAGCTGGAGGCTGTCGGCCGCGCCCGAGACGGCGCCCGCCTCGTACTGCGGCTTCTCCGCTTCCTTCTCGTCCGCCTCGGGGCGCTCGATCTCGATCCCCTGCGCTTCCAGCTCGCGCTGGAGCAGCTCGGAGTCCTCCTCACCGAGGTCGTGCTCGAGCACGAAGGCCTCGATCTCAGGGGTCGTGAGATGGCCACCATGCTCCTCGGCGCGCTCCACCAGCGCCTTTACGTGCTCGGATTCGAGCAATTCGATCAGCTGATTCTGCGTCAAGTAAGTGTTTCAGTCCTTTCGGCGACTCGGAATAGCAACAAACTCACTGATTGTACGAAGATTTTTGGGCAGTTTCCAGGGTGATGCCTGTTCGAGCGGCGTTACAAACTCCCAACGCTCGACCCCTTCCTGACTATTCCGTTGCCGAGACCTCGGCGGTTTGCAGGGTTGGACGTTCAGAAGCCCGAAGTCCTACGTAACCTGAGACGTCCGTCTCGTCCAGGCAGTTAGATCATGACCCTCTAGACGGACGGTGCAAACCCCTCCCGAGCGGCTTTATCCGCTCTTAGCACGTCTTTCGGCGAGCAACTCGGCGGCCCGTTCGACAGTGACGGCTTCGACGGTGTCCCCGCGGCGCAAGCTGGCGTTCGTCTCGCCATCGGTCACGTACGGGCCGAAGCGGCCGTCCTTGACGAGGATCTGGCGCCCTGTGCCGGGATCGGCGCCCAGCTCACGCAGCGGCCCGCGAGCAGCGCCGCGGCCACGTCTGCGTGGCGGCTGCGCGAAGAGGGCGCTGGCCTCCTCGAGCGTGACGGTGAAGAGCTGCTCTTCGGTCTCGAGCGAGCGAGACTCCGAGCCTCTCTTCACGTACGGTCCGTACCGTCCGTTCTGCGCCGTCACGTCCTCGCCGTCAACGGTTCCGACGACTCGCGGCAACGTGAGCAGACGCAACGCGTCGTCCAGCGAGACGTTCTCCGGGGCCATCGAGGAGAAGAGCGATGCCGTTCTCGGTTTCTCCTCGGCGCCGTCGGGGAGGACCTCGGTGACGTACGGGCCGTAGCGTCCCGAGCGGGCGACGATCTCGTGCCCGGTCTCCGGGTCTTGCCCCAGCGGGCGGCTGTCGGGCTGCGCGAGAAGCTCCTCGGCCTTCTCGGCAGTGAGCTCGTCGGGAGAGAGATCGCCGGGCAGGCTTGCGCGCGCATCGCCGCGCTCGAGGTAAGGCCCATAGCGACCGACCCGCACCACCGCCTCGCTTCTCGGAATCGCGATCGAGTTCACGGCACGCGCGTCGATTTCGTCGAGGTGCTCGGTGACCAGATGAAGGAGGCCTGGGCCGTTCCCATCGCCGAAGTAGAAGCGTTTGAGCCACGCCACGCGCTCCTCGTCGCCGGACGCGATCTTGTCGAGGTCGTCTTCCATGCGCGCAGTGAAGTCGAAGTCCACGAGTTGCTGGAAGTGGCGCTCCAACAGGTTCACGACGGCGAACGCGAGGAAGGTCGGGACGAGCGCCGTGCCCTTCTTGAACACGTACCCGCGATCGAGGATGGTCGAGAGGATCGCCGCATAGGTCGAGGGGCGTCCGATGCCGCGATCCTCGAGCGCTTTGACGAGCGTCGGCTCTGTGTAACGCGGCGGCGGAGTCGTCGAATGGCCCTCGGGCTCGAGCGTGAGAACCGTCACGTCCTGTCCGACCGCGAGCTGTGGGAGGCGCCGCTCCTCGTCGTCTTCCGAGGGCTCGTCCCGGCCGGGCTCGTACGCGGCGAGAAAGCCGCGGAACGTGAGCACAGTGCCGGAGGCTGCGAACTCGACACTCTCAGCGTCGGTTGACATCGCCCCGATGCGGAGCGAGACCGTCTGCCCGCGCGCGTCCTCCATCTGTGAAGCGAGCGTCCGCTTCCAGATCAGGTCATAGAGACCATGCTCGTCGCGGGAGAGGTCACGTTTCAGCTCGTCAGGTGTCCGGAAGGTATCCCCTGCGGGGCGGATTGCCTCGTGGGCCTCCTGGGCGTTCGCGACCGCGCGTCCGTACGCACGCGGCTTCTCGGGCACGTAGTCGTCGCCATGGAGCTCGCGCACCTGCGTGCGGGCGGCTGCGAGCGCCGATTCTGAGAGCGTCGTCGAGTCGGTTCGCATGTAGGTGATGTGGCCTGCCTCGTACAGTCGCTGGGCGACGCGCATCGTCGTCTGGGCGGAGAAGCGGAGCTTTCTGCTCGCCTCCTGCTGCAGCGTGGCCGTCCGAAAGGGCGCCGCCGGGCGGCGCCGGTACGGCTTCTCCTCCGACGTCCTGACGCTGAACGCTGCGCCCTCGAGGCGCGCCGCAAGCCCGCGCGCGCCTTCCTCGTCGAGCCGGACAAGCGTCTCCTCGCGAAGCGTCGCGTCCGGGGCGAAATCGCGGCCTAGCGCGACGCGCTGTCCGTCCACCATTACCAGGCGAGCGTCGAACGAGCCAGGGTCGAAGCTCGCGGCAAGATCCCAGTACGCGGCCGAGACGAATGCGATTCGCTCGCGTTCACGCTGGACGACCAGCCGCGTGGCAACGGACTGCACGCGACCCGCCGAGAGTCCTCGCGTTACCTTCTTCCAGAGGACGGGCGAGACTCCGTAGCCGTACAGTCGATCGAGGATGCGCCGGGTCTCCTGCGCGTCGACGAGGCGCTGATCGATCGGACGTGTGTCCTCGAGCGCTCGCCCGATCGCCTCCCGGGTGATCTCGTGGAACACCATGCGCCGAACGGGAACCTTCGGCTTCAGCACTTCGACCAGGTGCCATGCGATCGCCTCGCCTTCGCGATCCTCGTCGGTCGCGAGCAAGAGCTCGTCGGCGTTTTTTAGATGCTTCTTCAGCTCGGCGACGACTCTTTTCTTCTTCGCGTCGACGACGTAGTAGGGCTCGAATCCCTTGTCGACGTCGACCCCAAGGGCGCCGAATCGCTTGCGTTGGACCTCGGGCACGTCTGACGCGCGATCGGGCAGATCACGGATGTGCCCGATGCTCGACTCGACCGCGAAGTCCTTGCCGAGAAAACCCGCGATCGTCCGCGCTTTCGCGGGGCTCTCCACGATGACGAGTCGCTTACCCATCGGCGCGACACCTTAGCGCTCGATTCGAATAACGGCCATGTCGCGATGCGGCGCTGGACGCCATGAGGCGGCGTCCTCGGTTGCGCCCATATCGCTCTCGGATATGGGCGCGCCCTGCGTCCTTGCCTCACGGCGTCCATCATCCGCCTCGCGACGGGCGATCATCTCGAACCGAGCGCTTGATGAGCGGCCTGTCTGCGCAAATCCGGCGATACTGGCGCGCGTGCCGATGCCGCCTCGCCCCAGCTGGCTCTACTTCGCTGTCGCGGCTCTCAGCTGGCCGGTGCTGAAGACCGTATTTCGCCATCGTGCTGCGGGCGCCGAGAACGTCCCGCGAGAGGGAGGATTCGTGCTTGCCGCGAACCACTCGTCCAACTTCGACCCGTGGCCGCTCGGAATTCCGCTCTTTCCCCGGCGGTTCCTCCGCTTCATGGCGAAGTCCGAGCTCTTCTGGTTTCCGCTCGGGAAGATCATCACCGCAGCAGGTGCGTTTCCTGTGAGGCGCGGCGAGCGGGACGAGGAGGCAATGGCGACCGCAATCGCGCTCTGCCGCGAGGGGCACGCCGTCGTGATGTTTCCCGAGGGGACGCGGCGGCTGAAGGGGCTGCGCAAGAAGCACGAGGCGCGGTGGCACACAGGAGCGGCGCGGATTGCGCTCGAGGCGGGCGTCCCACTCGTGCCCGCGGGGATCGCGGGGACCGACCGCATCGGCCGGCTCGGGCCCTTACGCGTTCGGTATGGCGTTGCTGTCGAGGCCGGCGATCTCAGAGATCTCCCTCTAGCCGACAGCGCGCAGATAGCGACGGACCGGCTGCGAAGCGCCATCGCCGAGCTCGAGGCGTCTCTCGCGTGAAGCCGCTGCTCGTCATCGACGGCGACTCCTTTGCGCACCGCGCATACCACGCGATTCCGAAGACGCTCCGCCGCGCGGACGGCGGGCCGGGGAACATGCTGTTCGGGTTCGGGACCATGCTCGTGCGGCTCTGGCAGGCGGAGAGGCCGCGGACGGTCTTGGTCGCCTGGGACACGCTCGAGGTGCCCACCTATCGTCACGAAGCGCTCGCCGGGTACCAGGCGGGGCGCGAGTTCGACGCCGAGCTCCTCGAGCAGCTCGGCCTCCTCCCATCCCTCGTAGCTTCGTCTGGGCTCGCTTACGCGAAGGCGCCGGGTTACGAAGCCGACGACTTCCTCGGCGCCGCGGTGTCGACCGAGGAGGCTGCCGGAGGTTTAGTGCTGGTTGCGACCTCGGATCGAGATGCATTCCAGCTCGCGAGCGCGAAAACGACGATTCTCCAGCCTGTGCGGGGTGAGGCGGCGGCCCGCATCGGGCCGGCAGAGGTTCGCGAGCGCTACGCGGTCGATCCCGAGCAGGTGCAGGATTTCATCGCGCTGCGCGGCGATCCGTCCGACCGCATTCCGGGAGCGCGCGGGATCGGCCCGAAGAAGGCCGCTGATCTGCTCGCCCAGTACGGAACGCTGGAGGCGATGCTGGAGGAAGGACGGTTCGCCGCCGAAGCCGAGGCGCTTCGCCTCTACCGGGAGATCGCCACACTCGACCGCGCCGCCCCGCTCCCGCCGTTACCGGACGTCGATCCCGACTGGAAAGCCGCGGCGGAGCATGCGCGAGGACTCGGGATGAACGGGCTCGCGGGAAGATTCGAGGAGGCCAAGAGCTCCTAACACAATGAACGGCCATGTCGGGCGATCAGTGTGTTAGAAGCTCAGTCATCGAGCTGATCAGCCATCCGTCGCTCACCCAGCTCCATTCGCCCGGACGCCATGTTCACGACGAGAATCCAGAGCGCCTCGTGCGGCTGCTCGAGAGCTTTCCGGGATTCGTCGAAGGCGAGCCGGCGACGCGCGAGGAGATCGAGTTGGCGCACTCCGGTGAGCACGTGCAGGACATCGAGTCGATAGAGGGAGAGACCTGGCTCGACGGAGACACCTATGCGAGTGCGACGACCTGGAAGGCCGCGCGGATCGCTGCAGGTTGCGCGATACGTGCCGTCGAGCAGGAGGGCTTTGCGCTCGTCCGTCCACCGGGACATCACGCGCTCGAGGGACGCGCGATGGGCTTCTGCATCTTCAACAACGTCGCAATCGCCGCTCGCCACGCACAGGCAGAGCTCGGCGCAGACCGTGTTGCGATCGTCGACTTCGACGTCCACCACGGGAACGGAACCGAGGCGATCTTCCGCGAGGACCCGTCCGTCCTCTTCGTGTCGATTCACCAGTGGCCGTTCTATCCGGGCACCGGCGGGCCCGGGACGAGCGACGAGCACACGCTCAATATCCCGCTCGCGGCGGGAGCCGGGGATGCGGACTACGCGCGGGTGTTCCGGGAGACCGTCGAGCCCGCAGTCAGCGCGTTCGATCCCGACCTCGTCCTCGTCTCAGCGGGCTTCGACGCGCACGAGGGGGATCCGCTCGGCGGGATGCGAGTGTCCGCCGCGGGCTTCCGCGAGCTTGCTCGCCGGTGTTCTTCCCTTGGGTCGAAGACGGCGGCGGTGCTCGAGGGCGGCTACAACCTCGACACGCTGTCCGGGCTCGTCGAGGCAGCCCTCGAAGGATTCAACGCGAGGTAACTGTCACCGGGACATGTCTCGGTGACAGTTACCCGCTCGTCCGCGCTAGCCGCGCGCTGTTTCGAGGCGCTCGAGCGCCTCGCGCCGCGATGACACGCCGAGCTTCTTCAGGAGGCTCTTCACGTGGGAGCGAACCGTGTGCTCCGAGATGTACAGGCGCTGGGCGATCTCGTCCGTCCCCAGGTGCTCGTCGAGCAGCAGCAGAACCTCGACTTCGCGGGCCGAGAGCGTGCGGGTTATCGCTTCGGGGATCCCGTGCAGCCGGCCTCCGTCGCGGACCCGATCGAGGAGACGGCGCGCCACGCCACCGGAGAGCGCCGCCTCTCCGCGGACTACACCGCGCAGGAAAGTAGCGATCTGCTCGGGCGACTCCGTCTTCAGGAGATAGCCGGCTGCGCCTCCGCGGATCGCCGCGAGGAGGTTTTCCTCCGCGTCCGAGGCGGTCAGCACGACAACCTCGCACTTGGGCGCGACCTCGCGGATCTTGGGAAGCGCTGTCAACCCGTCCATTCCCGGCATCGTCAGATCGAGGAGAACCAGGTCGGGTTGGCGGCTTTGCGCAGCCAGAATCGCCTCTTCGCCGTTCGACGCGTCGCCCACGACCTCGAACCCCTGCTGCGCGAGCAGGGCGGCGAGGGCGTCCCTGGTCAGCGGATGGTCGTCGACGATCAGGATCCGCTCCGTCACGTTCCTCTTATCGGCACGGGTCGCGCTGCCGAAAAGGGGGTAATGGACCACCCGCGTTCGCAGAGCTATCGCTCCTGGCTCTTGGGAGAGATCATGCTGGTCGGGCTGCTCGCTTCTGCGACCGCGCTTTTCGCGCTCAGCTCGTCGCTTCAGTCCGCATACGAGCTTCCCGAGGCCAGGCTTGTCGTAGACACCGCGGTTGCGGTCGTGGCAGCAATAGTCTCCGTACTCTCGGCGATCCGCTTCATGGTCGACGGGCGAAGGCTCGATCTTCTGCTCGCCGGCGGCTTCTGGGCAATCGCGTTGGGAACGGTGGTATTCGGGCTCCTTCCCGTCCTCGGCGGTGAGTCGCTGCCCACCTGGGCAGCGTGGGCTCTGGTCGGCGCCCGTTTGCTGGGCGCCGCGCTGATCGCGGTCGCGCCCTACGCGGATGGGCGCATGTCGAGGCGGCGGACCGCACTCCTGGCGGTCGGGGTCGGCGTCGTCGCCTTGCTCGCGTCGGCGGGACTCGGTCTGAGCATGTCGCGGTGGGGTCAAGCGGCCGAAACCGATCTGGTCGAAGGCTCGTCAGTGGAGCTAGCTGCCGCGCTGTTGGCGGGTTTCTGGCTGGTCGCAGTAGTCGGATTCGCGCGTCGCTATCACCGGTACCGGCGTGATCTCGACAGCTGGCTCTGTCTGGCTGCGACCCTTGCGCTCTTTGCTGATCTCCACCTGTTGCTGACCCCGGTCGTCTCGAGTGACTTCGTCCTCCAGGGCGACTTTCTCCGCCTCATCGCGTTCGGGTTCCTCCTCGTCGGCGTCTGGCGAGCAATGGCGGATGCCGAATTCGGACGGGCGGTCGCCGACGAGCGGGCGAGGGTCGCGCGGGAGATCCACGACGGGCTCGCGCAGTACCTGTTCGCGATCTCGACCCAGGTGAGCATGCTCGAGTCGGATGCTTCGCTAGAGGAAGTCCTACCTCGTCTCAAGCGGGCCTCGACCGCCGCGCAACAGGAAGCTCGCTTCGCGGTGCTCGCATTGTCCTCAGCGGGAGGCTCGGCGCGCTTCGACTCGGCGCTTCGCCGTTACATCGACGTGCTGACGGCGGACGGCGTGCTCGACGTGGAGCTCGAGGTCGACCGCCAGGTGCGGCTGGCCCCCGACGAGCAGATCGAGGTGTTCCGGATCGTTCAGGAAGGGCTCGGGAACGCCCGGCGCCACGCGGGCGCAAACCACGTCGACGTCTCGATCGTGCAGCGCGGCGGACGTCGCATCGTCTGCGTGAGTGACGACGGGGTCGGCTTCGACGAAGAGACGACTGCGGCCGGACAGGGCCTCGACAACATCAGGCTGCGTGCGGAGGCGATCGAAGGCGAGCTCAGCCTGCGGTCCGCTCCGGGGCGAGGAACAGCCATCGAGGTCGTGCTTCGCGCGACCTAGCGCTTGCGCGCGAACGCGAAGACACCCGCCCACTGGCGCGCATCGAGGTCGCGGGGGTTGGACGACGCGTCGAACCCGAGCACCGGGGCAAGCCGCCGGAGCTCGCGGGGCGTGATCTTGCCTTTCAACGCTTGTCGGAGCCGCACTCGAGAATGGAACGCCTCCGCGAGGAACTGCCCGTAGCGCTCGTGTGCCTCCGCCGGAACAAGTGGTTCGCGGCGGCGCGCTAGACGTAGAACAGCCGCGTCCACGCTCGGCACCGGCGAGAACGCGCCTCGCGTGAGCCTGGCGGCAATCGACACTTCGAACCACGCTCGCCAGTAGGCGCCGCGTAACGTCGCGGGCCATACGGCCGAGTGCTTCCGGGCGAACTCCCACTGCACGATCACGTCGGCCTGGTGCAAGCCGTTGCCGGGGTTCCGGAGAAGGTTGTCCAGGACTGCTCCCGATCCGGCGAACGGAAGGTTGGAGACGACCGAGAAGGTCTCGTGAGGCCAGCTCCAGCGGCACGCGTCGGTCTCAACGACCCTGACGTCGCGTCCCGAGAAGCGCCGCCGAAGCTCGGCGGCGAGCGCCGGGTCGATCTCCAGCGCGGTGACGCCCGCGCCTGCGTCGAGGAGGGCCGCAGTCAAGACGCCGGTGCCGGCGCCTATGTCGAATGCGCGCTGACCACGGCCGATGCCGGCCTCCCGAACGAGATCCGCTGCGAGTCTGCTACTGCGGAGGAAGTGCTGGCCGCGCGCTTCCCTCTCGGGTCGCCGCCGGACGGCCACGGAAGACCACCATCGTCGTCACGTCCGGGATTGTAGTGGGTGGTTGAGGTGGTTTGCCTACTGCGGCCCCATCGACCAGACGAAGATGACGTCTGATCGGGTGCGGTGGCAGAAAGCGGCTCCTTTCCCGTTGTAAGGAGTCGCCGGAAGATCCTCGGCCCTGCGGGTGAGGCCGTACTCGAAGTTCCCGTAAGGCTGTCTGCTGGCGGAGTTCCCGTTGAACCTGAACGAGCGCAATGTAAGTTGCTCGTCGAGAGCATGACGTGTGGCGAAGTACGGAACGAGTGACGGCCGGTCGTTCGCCAATGGGGTGAAGCGCTCACCGGGCGCGCCGGTGGAGTACCACTCGAAGTCGGGTTCGTGGGCGAAAACATCGTCCAGTCCCTTGAGATCGCCGCTGTTGAACGCGTCGAGGAAGCGCGCGACGAGAGTCTCCACTTCGTCCCCGGAGCAGAGGCTCGGCGGTTCCGGTTCAGGAGGCGGCGCAGCCACGCGCGTTGGCACGCCATGCCGGGCGAAGATGCGAAGCATGCGAGCGGGCGCGATCCGCGGAACAGACGCGCCGACTGCAAGCTCGACGACAGGCGGCTGCGATCCCGCGGCCGGGTAGAACCAGCCCTCTTGGTTCGCCTGATACGGCCGGGTTGGGCGCGGCTTCGCGGGCCTTCCCCAGAAAAGCCCGAGCCGGAGGGCTCTTCTCCCGTCTAGAAGACGAACCGTTCCCTCCTCCGCCTTTGGTGCATCGGCGAGCGCCGCGAGCAGAGTCCGGTTCTCCTTCCAGTTTGCAAGGAGGACGGGCCGTGCGAGTGCCGGCCCGCTTACGAAAATGTACCGAGGCGCGGACCCCTCAACGGCGGAGGCGAGGGCAAGCGCCACTGCGGTGGTTCCCACGAGAGCGAGCACTCGAGTCACCACAGAATTACACCACAGGCAATCGTCAGGTTCGATGCGTTCGAGGCTTGTGGCGGATGCCGGGGGCGGAGTAGGACGATGCAACACCGCGACGTCTCGGACACAAGCATCTCGACTCGACGCAGCGTTACACGCGCGCGAACGTGCACGCCATAAAGCCGCTGCGCTGGGCCGGCTGACGGTGGTCGCGCATTGGTTCATCGCCGCCCGTTTCTCGCCGGCGGACGAGAAAGCGCGTCTCGATCGCAACCCCGTTCGCAGGGGCTTTCCGAGGTCAGTCAGCCCCGCCGCGGGGCGAGCCTGACGGGTCGCCCGGCGAATCGGGTCCATAGAAAAAGCCCCGTTTCCAGGGCTTTTTCCGTAGCAGGCCTGTAAGCCGGATAGTCCTCAGGGTCGCTCCAGCGGGGGCCGGGAGGCTGCCCAAAGGAGGAGCGATGAAGGACGGCACGAGCGAGGAACTGGCGGATTTCCTGCGCTTTTGCGCGTCGGAGCGGCGCTTTGGCACCGATGACGTGCTCGGCGTACGAGCGTGACGTTTCGGCTTGTCTGGATTACCTGCAAAGTGAGGGGATCGAGGACCTCGCCGAGGTTCGAGTGACGCATCTGCGCGCCTTCCTCACCGAGGAGCAGAAGCGCAGGCCGGCCGTCGCGAGCCAGGCGCGGACGACCGCGGCGCTCAAGTGTTTCTTCCGCTTCCTCGTCGAGGAGGAGCGAATCGCCCGCGACCCGGCGTTGCCGCTTCGGACGCCGCGCAAGCGGGAGACGCTTCCGGACGTGCTGACGATGGCCGAGCTTGAGCGCCTGCTCGTTCAGCCCGGGCGCGCGGACGTCTGGGAGCGCCACTTCCCCGGAAAGCCGGAGCGCGACCGGCTGCTCTTGGCGCTGATGGCGTACGCAGGTTTGCGCCGGAGCGAGCTACTAGGGCTCGAGTGGGACGACGTCGACCTCTCGCGCCGGCTGCTGCGCATACGGAAGGCCAAGGGAGGACGGCAGCGCACGATCCCGATCCACCCCGCGCTCGCACCGCTCTTCGCCCAGTACTACGCCACTCGCGTGCCGCTTACGGAGCAGGCGGTCTTCGTCGGCGTGCAGGGCAATCGGCTCCACTACACCCAGCTCGGCCAGGTGTTTCGTCACTACGTCGATGCCAGCGGCGTGAACGAGCGCAAGCGCGTGACGCCGCACACGCTTCGGCACGTGTTCGCGTCCGAGCTCCTCCACGCGGGCGCGAACCTCCGCCAGATCCAGGAGCTGCTCGGCCACAAGCACCTCGATTCGACGCAGCGCTACACGCGCGTGAACGCGCACGAGCTGAGAGGCGCGATCAAGCGGCTCCGGTGGGTCGGGTAAGGCGTCCCCGAGATATGCCATTCTTCTGATCGCGCTCAAAGCAAGACGAGAACTATGGCATATCCCCCGTTTCATCTTTCGAACCCCGCTCCCGACCCGCTGTTCATGTCCTTGAGCGAGTTCAGCGCGGCGTTCCCGTCGGAGAGCGAGTTCGTCGAGCGCAAGAGCGGCTTCAACCGAACGGCCGTGCAAGAGGCTTCGGTCGCCTTCTCTAACACTGACGGCGGCGTGATCCTCATCGGGGTCGATGACGTCGGGGCCGTCGTGGGGAGAGAGCTCACCCCGGGCATGCTCGACGACATCCACACCGCTATGCGCGAGGCGCGAGATCCCGGTCGATACTCGGTGCACGAGCTGCGCGTCGACGACAAGCCGGTTGTGGTGCTCTCGATCGCTCGGAGAGTCGAGGGGTTCTCGCAGACGTCGAGCGGGCGCGTCCTCGTCCGTCGCGGGACGATGAAGGTCGCGCTCTTCGGCGGCGAGCTGGCCCGCTTCATAAACGAGCGTTCGCTGCAACGCTTCGAGGAGACCGAGGCAGCCGTGACGCTCGACGAGGCCGATGCCGGCGTCCTGTCCGAGCTGGCGACCGCATTCGGCTGGTCACGCGACGTGCCTGACCGACTTGCTGAACAGGGCCTGCTGACGAGGAACCGCCAGGATCGCCTGACGATCGCTGGCGCGCTGTGTCTCCTGCCCGATCCAGCGGAGCGGCTCGGCAAGGCGTTCATCGAGATCCTCCGCTTCCCCGCCGACGGCGCCGAGTACGACAAGCGCACTGAGATCCGAGGCGCACTCCATCACCAGCTGGAGCGCACGGTCGACGAGGTCATGAATGAGCTGGGAAGCGAGCTCGTTGTTCTTGGCGTCCGGCGGTACGAGCTTCCGAGGCTCCCGCAAGTGGTTCTCCGCGAAGCGGTCGCAAACGCGTTGGCGCACCGCTCGTACGAAATGCAGGGAACGTCTATTCGCATCGAGCTGTATCCGCACCTCGTCCGGATCATCTCGCCGGGAGGGCTGCCCGAGCCGGTGACCGTCGAGAACATGCGGGAGACTCAGGCCGCCAGGAACCTCCGCGTGATCACGGTGCTACGTCGCCTCGGCCTGGCTGAGGATGCCGGTCGCGGAGTGGATGTCATGGTGGACTCGATGCTCGAGGAGATGCTCGATCCGCCAGTCTTCGAGGACTCAGGCCACTCCGTCTCCGTCACGCTCCCCATTCGGAGCGCGGTCACACCGTCCGAGCGAGCGTGGGTCCGTGAGGTCGAGTCACGAGGGCTCATCGAGCCGACTGACCGCATCCTGCTCGTGCACGCCGCCCGAGGCGAGCGTCTCGCGAACGCCCGCGTTCGGGAGCTTGTTGGCGTGGATGCAGGGGAAGCTCGTCGAGCGCTTCACCGTCTCCGCGACGCCGAATTCCTCGTTCAGCACGGAAGCCGGGGCGGCGCGAGCTACACGCTGAACGAGACCTTGGCTCCACCTGCAGGCCTACGGCTCACGCGGCAAGCGCTGAAGGAGTTGGTGCTTCAGCTCGCGACCGATGGCCCGCCTTTGACGAATGCTCGTGTGCGTGAACGAACGGGTATCGACAGGACCGAGGCACTGCGACTGCTCGATGAGCTTGTGTCCGAGGGGCGTCTCGAGCGCGTAGGCGCGCGGCGCGGGACCCGCTACGTCCGAACCTGAGGCGTGCGATCCGGCGGTTCGGGCTCGTCGCATCCAGCTCACGGCGTTCCTCGCCGACGGGTGGGAGCCTCGGCCGGCCGCTCAACTACTCACGAGCCGATGAGTTCTGCGCAGCGAGCCAGTCCCAATCAGCGACAGCAACCGAGAAGGAGCGTCAGATGGGCAAGTTGGTGGTGACCGAATTCGTGTCGCTCGACGGCGTGATGCAGGCGCCTGGCGGCGAAGACTTCAAGTACCCGGGGTGGACCTTTGAGTTCGATCGCGGGGAGGACGGGAACCAGTTCAAGCTTCAGGAGACGCTCGAGACCGCGGCGCTGTTGATCGGGCGGGTCACCTACGAGAGCTTCGCCGGCGCCTGGCCTTCGCGGGAGGCGAGTTCGCGGACAAGTTCAACAGCATGCCCAAGTACGTCGTCTCCTCGACCCTCGAGGATCCGGAGTGGAACAACACGACGGTCCTCCATGGCGACGCCGTCGAGGAAGCCTCGAAGCTCAAGAATGAGATCGACGGGATCGTCCAGGTGCCCGGGAGCCTCCGCCTCGTGCAGGCGCTCATCGATGCCGACCTCGTCGACGAGCTCCACCTGATGGTCTTCCCGGTCGTCCTCGGCACCGGGCGGCGCCTGTTCGGGGAGACGAGCGAGAAGTCGGACTGGCGGCTCGCCGAGGCGAGACCGGTTGGCCCGGACGGCGTGCTGGTCCTGATCTACGAGCGGGCCAGGTAGTTCAGATGGCGGCTAGGGTTAGGTCAGACGAGCGCGAGCGCGAGATCCTCGAGTGCAGCACGGAGGTCAGGGTCGTCGGCTTCCACCGAGCCCGACGAGGTCGACAGGAAAGGGCTCGGCGCTTCCGGCGCCTGTTCGAAGATCGCCCAGTTGACGAATTGGTCGCCCAAGCGGGAGCCATAACTGATGCCGGCGAAGGATCCCTGGTCGTCGCGCTGCTCGTAGATGAACCGGGATACGGTCTGCGTGAATGCCCTCGGCGCCTTGAGGCGAATCGTCGCGGCGTCGATCTCGTCGAGGCCGAAGTGGATCGCGCGTGCCGCGAGCTCCGAGCGGAGTGTCGCTAGCGATCGGGCGTCGCCGACGTCGACGAACCGTCCCTGGAGGGTCGCTTCGCCGATCCTGCGCCGCTCCAGCCAAGCGCGAGGCACGCCTGCCTGTGGTTCGTCGTCGCCTTCGATCTGCTCGAGCGCGGCGATCACCTCGAGATCCGGCCGGAACCGGGCGAGCGTCTCGACGAAGGCGCCGACCCTTTGCGAAGACGCGTAGAGGACGCGATAGCTCGCCTGCGGATCGTCGTAGCGGTTACCGAAGGTGCCGTCAGGGCCTGCATACGACCAATCCGGCCACGCCCACGGATCGGGCTCACGGGCGACGCGGTAGAGCGGTCCGTCCGGTTCGACGGACGCGAGCTCGCCACTCATCCGCCGACGAGAAATGCGCGCTCGGCAGCGATGACCTCCGGTCCCACCTCGTCGATGTCGCCCTCACGAAGGAGACGCGCTGGCGAGCGGTCATCGAGCTGGGGGTTCAGCCCCTGGAACCACGCCCGGGCCACCTCGGCGCCATCAACCTCAGCGATCGCCTCGGCGACTTGGAACGCGAGTCGCAGGCGACGCTGCACCGCGTCACTCGGCTCGCGGTCGCCCTCAGCCCATTCGTTGACGGCGCGCGTCTCCTTCACCGAGCCGAGATAGGCGCAGAGCTTCAACCCGAGAATCTCGCGCAGGGCTGCCACCACTTCGGGGAAGCTGGAGCGCACAGCACGAACGTGTGCCGCGTAGTCGGGACGAGCCACAGGACTGACTGTCACGGAACCTCCTTGATCTCCCACACTTTGCCACAACTGCTATCACATGTCAATCACAACTTAGATCACATCGTGCGTACCGAGCAGCAGGAGGCGCGCGATGGTGACCGCGTGGCTAAAGCGACGAGACAGACCTCGGTACGACCTCTGTCTCGGGCTCGAGAGCTCATCGCCGCCTCCGGAAGAGGCGCGACGGTTCGTCGCCTAGGAGAGTGATCCCATCGGCGTTGACGCTCTCGATGACGGTTGGACGTTCGCGGCGCAGGCGCGCGAGATCGCGCACGGAGATCTCCGCGATACCCGCGTGGTTCCCGGTCCAGGGGTGGATGGCACCCGCGAGCGAGTCGATTTGCGACCGCCAACGGTCGTCGTCCTCCTCCACGTCCCTGGGTCGGATGACGAGGATGTCGATGTCGCTCTCTGTGTCCCCGTCGCCGCGCGCCGCCGATCCGAAGATCGATGCATGGATCGGCTGAACCTCCCAACCTGCGAGGTGCTCCTTGAGCCGCTCGATAAGGATCGACCGGAGGCGCGTCAGGGCGATGATCGGCTCCGCGGCAATGTGGTCGCGATTCAGCGTGTAGAGCATGGATCGGCCACCCGCCGGCTGTTCGATGACGACGCCTTGACCCACCAGTCGGCGTAGAGCCCCCCAGGCGCCATTCTGGGATACGCCCGCGAGACGAGCGACTTCCCGACCGCCGAGCGGCCTTGTGGTTCCCGCGAGCACCGACAGGACGTTCCCGTCGGTCTTCGAGAGGGCGGCGGTGTAGGGAAAGGCGAGATCCACAGCTCCGAGTATGCCCGCGTTGACCCCAAACGGGGTCATTTGACCTTATGTGGGATCAAATGACCTCAATCGAGGTCACCCACACATCGTGCCTGGGAGCCCGGCGAAGCCAACCTACGTTGGCGGAAGGCAACGTCACACGTAGGTTTGCCAGCCTCGGGGTCGCGTCGCATCCGCCCAACGGCCTTATCCTCTCTCCGTGGCGATCGACGCATCGAAGCTGCGTAGCGGCCGCGTCCGCGGTCGCTATTTCCGCGAGAACTTCGCGCAGGCCGGGATCGATCTCTCCCAGATCATCCCCGAGCTCGTGACGAACGCCGATGCGGCGATCGACGCCGCCGGACACGAGCGGGGCCGAATCCAGCTGCGAATCGGGCCCGCGGACCCGGAGTTCCTGCAGGCGTGGAAGACCGCCCTTCGCAGCCTCCGGTTGCCGGCGCTTCGAGGCTGGCGCTACGAGCTCGTCTGCTCCGACGACGGCGAAGGCGTCGATGCCGATGTCGTCGATCAACGCCTCGGCGCGCTCGGAGTCGTCCCGGAGCACGAGGGACAGCGCGGCCTCTTCGGTCGAGGGCTGCGCGACGTCTGGCTCGCCCAGGGTGGCGGGCGGATCCAGGGCGTGCGCGGCGAGCGGGCGGTCGAGTCCTGGTTCCTGCCGGCCGACGGCGACGAGCCCTACGTCTACACGCACGTGCTCGACGCCCTCGTCACGCCGGCGCTCCGGCGTGAGCTCGGGATCCCGCATGAGGGGACGAGGGTGACGGTGCCGCTTGCGGACGGGCGGCTGCCGCCGAGTGGGCGTCTGCGCCGGCTCGTCTCCGATCTCGTCCAGCTGCGGCCGATCCTGGAGGACGAGAGCCGCGAACTCTTGCTCGACCTTCCCGGCGAGCCGCTCCAGCTCGTACGCTACGCGCCGCCCGAGCCCGACCCTGAGCGGCCGGTGCTCTTCGACGACGAGATCGAGCTCGGGCGCGGCGCCACGGCGCGGGTCTTCGTCCGCCGCTCGGCGCAACCGATCCCGCTCAGCCCCGCCCGCGCCGCCCGCCGCGGCGGGCTCGTCGTCTGCTCGGGACGGGCGGCGCACGAGACGACGCTCGCCGGCCTCGAGTCCCGCCCTGGCGCCCGTCATCTGTACGGCGAGGTCCGCTGCGAGGCTATCGAGCGGCTGCAGCGGGAGGCCCTCGACACGCCGCGGCCGCAGGTGGTCGTGCGCGTCGACCGAAGCGGTCTCAACGATGCGCACCCCCTCGTGAAACGTCTATACGCGGCGCTCGAGCGGATCCTGCGCCCGATCGTCGCGACGGAGGAGCGGCGCGCGGGCGCGAGGCTCGTCCGTGCCGGCAAGGAGATCGCCGTCCGCGACGAGGTCGGGCTCCGCGCGCTCAACGACGCGCTCCGTACCGCCTTCGACGCGCCCGGACAGGCCGGCTTCGGCCGCGGCGGTGCGCCCACGGAGCAACCGCCGGTCGAGGAGAGGGAGCGGCAGGACGGCGTCCCGCCGACGCCGTCGAGCGCGCCGGCGGTCGTCGACGCCGCGATGCGCTTCAAACAGTCGCCGGTTCGACTCCACCCCGCAGAGGAGCGCGGAGTGTCCCTCCTCTTCGACCCGGCGCGCGTCCCGCCCGGAACGCCGATCGAGATTGCCACCGACCCCGGCCTCTCCCTCCGCCTCTTTCGCGAGCAGGTGCCCGAGCCCGGCGTGGGCGGCTGGTCGCGCGTGAGCGGCAAGGTGCGTGCGCTCGCCTCGGCCGAGCCCGGCTCGCAGCTCTCCGTCTTCGCCGAAGCCGGCGGGTACGACGCCGAGCTCGTCGTCCTCGTCGTCCGCCACCACGGAAGCGGCTGGGTGCGCGAGATCGCCCGCAAGGACGAGGACTCCCACGTCGAGGCCGAGTTCGAGCCGGAGACCGGCGTCGTCACCGTCTACGAGGGCCGGCGCGAGTTCAAGGCGCTCGAGCGCGCTGCCCGCCAAGCGGGCCTGGCGCGCTCACGCGTGCGCGAATACATCCCCTACCGGATGCGCGAGGTCGAGGTAGCGGCGAACGCCGTCTATTGGTGGGCAGCCGAGCGGATCCTCGAGCGGCGACTCCCCGGCGAGCGGCCACGCGATCCGGCCGAATACGCCGGCGCCGTCCGCATCGAGGCGCAGATGCTCCGCCACCGGTTCCACGAGAAGCTGATGAAGGCCTTCCTCGGCCCGGAGGTCTTCGAGGGCACCGTCACGGTCGCGCCGCGGCGCGCCGCGCCCGCGAGCGAGCAACTCCGACTCGCCTGAGAGGCGCTGAGAGCCTCTCTCTGCTCCGCCGCGCCGTGCGCGTTCCAGTCCCGGAGCGGCCGATATCGGCGCTTCGCGACACCGGCGCAGGAAATTCGGATCGCTGAGAGCCGTTCTGCGGCCCCGCGAGCCTCGGACGCGACTAGTGAGTCGCCCGCTGCGCCCCGTTGGCTCCTCAACGGCGACGGCGCCTCCGGCGGCGGCGGCGGCGGCGCGGCCGCGCCGAGTCGCTCGGTGGGAGGTCGGAGCCCTCGCTGGACGCCGAAGGCTGGTCTGGCCCGGCAGGCTCTTCCCGAGGGACGGCGAGCTGCTCCAGCCGACTCGCGGCCGTGAAGAGCTCCTGGCGGTCGACGCGCGCGTAGCGCGCTACGGTCGAGAGGTCGGCGTGGCCGAGGTACTCGGCGACGAGGCGGGTGTCGCCGACCTCTTGGCGAAGCCAGGTCGCCGCGGTGTGGCGCAGCGTGTGCGCGGTCACGTGCTTCTCGATCCCGGCGCGCTTCGTGGCGCGACGGATGATGTCGGCGAGGGTCGTCTCCTGCAGGCGTCCACCTGCGAGCCCGCAAAAAACGGGGTCGGTCGGCTCGGGCTGCCGGGCGTCGAGCAACTCCCGCAGCTGCTGGGCAAGACCGGCCGGTAGCGGCTGCTGACGCGGCTTGCCGCCCTTGCCGGAGCGGACGAGCAGCGACCACTCGCGCCCGTCGAGCTCGAGGTCACGCCATTCGAGCGTGCAGAGCTCGGAGCGGCGTAGCCCGGTGGTGACGAGAGCGAGCAGAACGAGCCGGTCGCGCTCGGCGAGGCCGGGCAGGTTCCGCTCGGGATGGCCGGCTGCGTCGAGCAAGCGCCGGAACTCCTCGGGGGTCAGCCAGTCGCGCTCCAGCCGCGGCTTCGGCGGCGGCTCGAGGTCGAGGAATGGGTCGCGCACGCCCTCGTGTTGGCTGACCCAGCGGAGGAACCGGCGCAGGAGCACGAAGCGGCGGTAGTAGGTCGCCTGCGCCGGCCGCGCGCGCTGTTGGTACGCCCTCAGATAATCGACGATCGTCGCTTCCTCGAGGACGCTCCGCCCGTTCGCCTCCGACCAGTCGAGTAGGTCGTCGGTCGCGACCCGGTAGGCCACGATCGCGCTCTCGCTCTTCTGCGAGGCTTCGAGCCGACGCAGCCAGTCGTCGCGCGCCCGCCGCAGCGAGACGCGGCCTGCCGGCGGAAGAGCGGGCGGGGCACCGAGTTCGCCGAATCGGGAGGCGAGGACGACGAGGGCCTGCCGGTCGTCCGCCGCCGCACGGGCGTCTGCGAGCGCTGTCTCGAGCGCAGCGAGCGTGGCGCGATCGGCATCTGCATGCGATCCGCCGTCTGCGGGCCCGCCGGGCTCCGCCGGCTCGATCGGGAGGGCTTCCAGGTTGGCGTTCGAGCGGCGCAGCCTGTCCCTCGCGACGGGCAGCTCGGCCCGAGAACGCTCTGGCTCGGCCAGCGCGTCGTCGAAGAGCTCGAGCTGGCCGGCCGAATCGACACCCATGGGCGGCCGGTTCGCTCGCATTGCCACGATCACAGGATGCCGGAGGGACCTCGCCAATCACTCGCCAATAACTCGCCACCCGCCGGCGAACCGCTGCACCCCGGAACGGCATGCTCTCGTCCCAGCGATGAGCGACCTCGCGCGCATGTTCGCCGCCGTCGGGCCCGAGGACGACGCGGCCTACGATCCGTCAGCTGGCTACATCGCCGAGCTCGAGCGCAGCCTCACTCGCGAAGTCGAACGCTGCGCCGTCGTCCACCCGCGTCCCTATTCACCCGGATAGCCGGCGAGACACAGATGCACCTTTCGGTGCTGACCCCTCAGACCATGACGCGTCGCCCGGCGACTCGTCAGGCTTCGGTGAGCCGGTCATGCCTGCCGCTGCGAGTCGGTCCGGCGTCGCATCGAAATGATGCATCTGCGCCTCGCCTGTTATTGAGGTAAGTACTGGCGAGGACGGAGATCGTAGGGCGCGTAAGAGCCATGTCCGCGAGGGCCGATTACGCTTTGCCGGCGTGAGCTCAGATCCTCAGCTGCGAAACCACGCTGCCTTCATCTGGTCGGTCGCCGACAAGCTGCGCGGCGTCTACAAGCAGTCGGAGTACGGGCGGGTGATCCTGCCGCTCGTCGTGCTGCGGCGGCTCGACTGCGTTCTCGAGCCGACGAAGGAGGCGGTGCTCGAGCGCGCCGAGGCGCTGAAGGGCCGCGTGGAGAACGTCGAGCCGGTGCTCTGCTCGGTGTCGGGCGAGCAGTTCTACAACACCAGCCCGCTCGACTTCCGGCGGCTGCTCGACGATCCGGCGAACGTCGCGGGGAACCTGCGCTCCTATATCTCGGGCTTCTCGCCGGCGGCGCGGGACGTGGTCGAGAAGTTCGGTTTCGACGCGCAGATCAGCCGACTTGAGCGCGCGAACCTGCTCTACCTGGTCATGTCGCAGTTCGCCGAGATCGACCTGCACCCGAACGCTGTGTCGAACCTCGAGATGGGCTACCTGTACGAGGAGCTGATCCGCCGCTTCTCGGAACTCTCGAACGAGACCGCCGGGGAGCACTTCACTCCGCGCGAGGTGATTCACCTGATGGTGAACCTGCTGTTCGTAGAGGACGAGGACGTGCTCACCAAGCGCGGCATCGTGAAGACGCTGTTCGACCCCGCCTGCGGCACAGGCGGGATGCTCTCCGTGGCCGAGGAGCACCTGCGGAGGCTCAACCCGGACGCGCGGCTCGAGGTCTTCGGCCAAGAGTTGAACGAGGAGACCTACGCCGTCTGCCGCTCGGACATGATGCTCAAGGGCCAGGACGCGACCCACATCGTCCAGGGCAACTCGTTCGACGACGACGGCCACACCGGTCGCACGTTCGACTACATGCTCGCCAACCCGCCATTCGGGGTGGAGTGGAAGGCTGTCGAGCGGGCGGTGAAGGACGAGCGCGAGCGGCTCGGCTTCTGCGGGCGCTTCGGCGCCGGCTTGCCGGCTATCAACGACGGCAGTTTCCTCTTCCTGCAGCACATGATCTCGAAGATGAAGCCGGCCGAGCAGGGCGGCTCGCGGCTCGCGATCGTCTTCAACGGCTCACCGCTCTTCACCGGCGCCGCCGGCTCCGGACCGTCGGAGATCCGCCGCTGGATCATCGAGAACGACTGGCTCGAGGCCGTTGTCGCGCTCCCTGACCAGCTCTTCTACAACACCGGCATCTCGACCTACTTCTGGGTCGTCACGAACCGCAAGAGCACCGAGCGGAGCGGCAAAGTGCAGCTCGTCGACGCCCGCCAGCTGTGGGTGAAGATGCGCAAGAGCCTCGGCGAGAAACGCAAGCAGATCTCGCCGGAGCAGATCGAGGAGATCACCCGCCTCTACGGCACTTTCGAGGAAAACGAGCGCGTCAAGATCCTCCGCAACGACCAGTTCGGCTACCAGCGGATCACCGTCGAGCGGCCGCTGCGGCGCCGCTTCGAGGTCACGGAGGCAGGACTCGGCGCGTTCTTCAGCGACGGCACGGCGGGACGGATCGATGAGGCATGGCATGGCACGATCCGAGCTGCCTGGTCTGGCCTCGACGGGGCAACGAGCGATCCCGACGAGTTCCTCCATCGGCTGAGCGCCGCGCTTCCGAGCGATCTGCGACCCACGCCGTTCATGGACATCGTCAGAACCGGCCGCGGCAAGAACGGCAAGACCTACCCGTTGGCGGCGGTCGCCTGGTTCGTGAACGCCGAGCGCGACATCAGCGCGATCTCGAAGGCTGCGCTGAAAGCCTTCACTGTTCGCGACCCGGACGGCGAGGTCGTGACCGCCAGGAACGGCGAACCCGCGGCGGATGTCGAGCTGCGTGACCAGGAGAACGTTCCTCTGCCGCCCGGGCCGATTACGTTCGAGTCCGAAAAGTCACGGCGGCTTACCACCGAGCCGTACCGGCAAGCGGTCGATGAGTACATGGGGGCCGAGGTGCAGCCATTCGTCGCGGACGCGTGGGTTGACCACGCGAAGACGAAGATCGGCTACGAGGTCCCGTTCACGCGGCACTTCTACGAGTACAGGCCCTCGCGACCCGTTCATGAGATCGACCGCGAAATGCGGCAGCTCGAGGAGCAGATTCAGGAGCTCCTGGAGCTAGCCGCGTCACGTTCAGGGGTTCTTGGCGACGCTCTGCAGGGCCGTCTTACAGGTGGAGAGTTTGTCCCGAGTTCGCTGCCGTGGCTCCTTGAGCGGCCGATGCACTGGCGTGAAGCGAGATTGACTCTTCTCGCGCGGCTCGGCAGCGGACACACTCCGAGCCGAGAGCGGCCGGAGTGGTGGGAGAACTGCAGCATTCCGTGGATCACAACCGGTGATATCGGGCAGATGCGCGGCGACCGCATCGAGTTCATCCAGGAAACGAAACATCAGATCAGCGAGGAGGGTCTTGCAAACTCCGCGGCAGAGCTGCATCCCCCGGGCACCGTCGTTCTCGCGCGCACCGCCTCGGTTGGGTTCTCCGCAATCATGGCTCGTCCGATGGCAACGAGTCAGGACTTCGCCACGTGGACGTGCGGCGATCTGCTGCGTCCGCGATTCCTTCTCATTTGTCTACGGGTTATGCGGCCGGATCTGCTCGGTCGGCTTGCCATGGGATCAACGCACAAAACGATCTACATGCCCGACATCGGGGCGATCCGGATTCCGTTGCCACCTGTCGACGAACAGGAGGAAATCGTGGAGGCCGTATGGCAGAGTCTTCGCCCGCTCGATGCTGCTGCTGACGCTCTGACGCAGCGCATCGCACTTGTCGCCGAGAGGCGAGAGGCTCTGACTGCGTCCGCACTCGCCGGGGACCTTCGCTTCCCCGCGTTGACATGAGAGCCAGCGAGCGGAAGTTCGAGGGCGCGATCGAGGCGTGGCTGCTCGGGCGCGGCGGCTACGCGACGGGCGACCCGGGCGCGTTCGATCGCGCATTCGGCCTGGATCCGGGTGGTGAGGTGCTCGCGTTCGTTCAGGCGACGCAGCCGGACGAGTGGCGCGAGCTCGCGGGGCGTCACGGCGGCAAGGAGGCGGCGCGCGCGAACTTCCTCAAACGGCTCGCCGTGGAGCTCGACGAGCGTGGCACGGTCGACGTTCTCCGTCACGGCGTGAAGGATCTCGGCGTCGAGATCCGGATCGCCTACTTCAAGCCGGCGCACGGTCTCACGCCCGAGCTCGTCTCGCGGTACGACGCGAACCGGCTCGTACTCGTGCGGCAGCTCGCCTACGCCGCGGACGAGACGAAGACGCTCGACCTGGCGCTGTTCCTGAACGGGATTCCGGTCGCGACCGCAGAGCTGAAGAACCCGCTCACAGGTCAGAACGTCGAGTATGCGAAGGCGCAGTACCGGCGCGACCGCGATCCGGCGAACGTGACGCTCGCGCGCCGTGCGGTCGTGCACTTCGCGGTCGATCCGGATGAGGTGGCGATGACGACCAGGCTGGCGGGCGAGGCGACGCGGTTCTTGCCATTCAACCGTGGCTCGGAGGACGGGGGCGGGGGCAATCCGTTTAACCCGGACGGCCATCGCACCGCGTACCTGTGGGAGCAGGTGTGGGTGCGCGACGCGTGGCTAGACCTGCTCGCGCGCTTCGTGCACGTCCTCCGTCCGGAGAAGGGCTCGGCGGCCGAGAAGCGCGCCGGCACGCGGATCGTGTTCCCGCGCTTCCATCAGTGGGACGTCGTGCGCAAGCTCGAGGCGCACGGACGCGAGCACGGGGCGGGGCAGAGCTACCTGGTCGAGCACTCGGCGGGATCGGGGAAGTCGAACTCGATCGCCTGGCTCGCGCACCGCCTCTCGAGTCTCCACGACGCCGAGCACCGGAAGGTGTTCGACAAGGTCGTGATCATCACCGACCGGCTGGTGCTCGACCGGCAGCTGCAGGCGACCGTCTACCAGTTCGAGCACGTGCACGGGGTCGTCGTCCGGATCGACAAAGACTCGCAGCAGCTCGCCGACGCGATTTCGGGCGAGCAGGCACGGATCATCGTGACGACGCTGCAGAAGTTTCCGTTCGTGCTGGACAAGATCGAGGCGCTGCCGGCCCGTCGGTACGCGGTGATCGTCGACGAGGCGCACTCATCGCAGACGGGCGAGGCCGCTGCCGACCTGCGGCGCGCGCTCTCAGCCCGCTCGCTTGAGGCTGCCGAGAGCGAGGAGGCTGCCGAGGAGGCCGAGCGCGGCGACGGCCAGGACCTGCTCGCGCGCTCGCTCGCCGGTCGCGGCCTTCCCGGAAACCTGTCTTTCTTCGCGTTCACGGCGACGCCGAAGGCGAAGACGCTGGAGCTGTTCGGCACACCTGTCGGGGCCGGGGAGGAGCGCCGCTACCGTCCGTTCCACTTGTACTCCATGCGGCAGGCGATCGAGGAGGGCTTCATCCTCGACACGCTCGCGAACTACACGACGTACAAGACCTACTTCCGGATCGAGAAGGCGATCATCGACGACCCGGAGTACGACAAGGCGCGGGCGCGCCGGGCGATTGCCCGCTTCGTCACCCTGCACCCGCACAACCTGGCGCAGCGCGCGGAGATCGTGGTCGAGCACTTCCGCGCGCACACGGCGAAGAAGATCGGCGGCAAGGCGAAGGCGATGGTCGTGACCAGTTCGCGCCTGCATGCCGTTCGTTACAAGCTCGTGCTCGACAGGTACATCGCCGAGAAGGGCTATGGCGACCTGCGGACGCTGGTGGCGTTCTCGGGCAAGGTGCTCGACGAGGGCGACGAGTTCACCGAGCCGGGCATGAACGCGTTCCCGGAGTCGGAGACGGCGGAGCGGTTCGCGGGCGACGACTACCAGGTGTTGATCGTGGCCGAGAAGTTCCAGACCGGGTTCGACCAGCCGCTGCTGCACACGATGTACGTGGACAAGGTGCTGACGGGGCTGAACGCGGTGCAGACGCTCAGCCGACTCAACCGCATCCACCCGGACAAGGACGCCACCTTCGTGCTCGACTTCCGCAACGAGGTCGAGGACATCCAGCGATCTTCTCCGGCCGCGGACCGGAGCACGAGCCCGAGACCGAGCAGCTCTCCCGGATCGTCGACGTCATGAACGAGCGCTTCGGTCTCGAGCTCGGCGACGCCGACCAGCTCCTGTTCGACCAGTTCGAGGAGACCTGGG
>Ga0136613_10000131_pt1 | contig 28303 bp, 23 predicted proteins | sample AntDrymUQ2722106_2_FD_106649 | JGI IMG/M metagenome (GOLD analysis project Ga0136613, IMG submission 106649) | Polar desert sand microbial communities from Dry Valleys, Antarctica - metaG UQ272 (21.06) | ecosystem: Environmental > Terrestrial > Soil > Desert | place: Antarctica: Dry Valley... | reverse complement strand
GCCTGTTCGGCGATCTGCTGGATGAGGCAGTCGAGCATCGTGGTCGCGACCGGGCCTGACTCAGGGGCCAGGCGCAGGGTCGTCACCGTGATCAGGCCATCGCCCTGCCGAAACTCCCAGATCAGCGCCGCCGGGGCGTGCACCCAGCCGACGAACATGCCGCTCGGCACCTCGTCACGATGCTTCGCCGGGTCATAGCCGAGGAGCACGTGATCGGGCGCGATCTCGCCATAGGCCTGGTCGAGCGGCGCACGCCGCGGCAGCCGCGGGAACGCGTCGGGCAGGATCCAGCTGAAGTTGCTGACCCAGTCGCCGTCCCACGGGCTCACCTGACCGGGCCATCCGGCGTGTGCGAAGCGGCGCGGATGGACGGTCACCCGGCGACGCAGATCGAGATCGGTCGGCAGCGCGCCCACCGAACGCACCAGGCCGAGGACCCGCCCGCCCGCTTCGGCACGCGCGACGAGCTCCGGGGTCAGCGAGGAGGCCAGCACCAGCTCCGCCTCATCGATCGCGACGATCTCGTGGCCAAGCGCCGTCACGCGATCGGCGAGCTCCCATATCCCGAGCGGGTCGTGGATCGCGACCTTCCGGGCAACGTGCCCGGCCCCGCGTGGGTCGGGCAGGATGGCGAACTGCAGGGCGTTCCGTGCTCGCTCGCCGCCCGATGCATCGCGCGCCACCAGCTCGAGGGTCGCGTCGGTCGGACCCTCCACGGCCGGCACCCTGACGAGCAGATCGGGAAGGGTGGAGACGCCGTGCGCCGGCCATGCCGCAAGGGGCAGGCCCCCCGACACCTCCGCCCCACCGGCGAGCTTCAGCCGCCAGTCGACCGCACCGGCACCCACGGCCTGGCCGGCGTACGAGGAGACGAAGAGCGGTGCACGCAGCTCGGCGCCTCCCCACAGGTCCCGACGCTTGGGTAACGCCCAGACGACCTCCGCCGCGTTGATCTCGCCGAGCCGCTCATGGAAGACCTTCGGCTCCCGATGGGCATCGAGCAGCCCGTTCGCCTCCCAGTAGGCGTCGCTCAGCTCCGTCACGACGTAGCCGGTGATGGTCGAATGTCGGCGAAGCTCACCGATCTGCTCCTGGAGGTTGTGGAACTGGCTCCACTGCGTCGCCTCGGCGAGCGCGTCGAGATCGGGCCAGATCCGGTGGAGCCCGTACCGTTCGAAGCGGCCGCCGATGCCGGACGGTCGGTAGTACCCGTGCCCGGTGCCGAACCACCACGGCTCGCGACCGCTGTCGCTGCGGAGGGCGGCGAGCGTCGGCAGCCCCCAGCCCCCGAACTCGCTGAGGATGAGCGGCTCATCGCCATTGGGCTCGGCGTCACCGTGTGGGCTCCACAGCCACGCTGGGCGCCCGGCGAACTCCTCGATCCGGTTCCGCCAACGCACGGCGTTGTCCGGCCCGAAATAGATGTGGAAATCGGCCAGGTCGCTCTTGATGTGGAAGTTGGGCTGTTCCCTGGTCTCGCACGCGGAGTTGTCGACGACCAACCTCGTCGAGTCCAGCGCCTTCAACCACGCGTACGTCTGCGACAGCCATTGGCGGTCGCGTCTCTCGTGTCGCAGCTGGGTTCCCCAATCCTCGTTGATGATGGTCCAGATGACCACCGAGGGATGGGAGCCGACCGTCTCGACCATGCGGTCGAGCGTCCGGACGCCGCGCTCGGCGGAGGCCTGGCTGAAGCGAGTCCAGTTCGGGAGCTCGCACCACACGAGCATGCCGGCCTCGTCGGCCGCGTCGAGGTACATCGGGTCGGGAACCTTGATGTGGCAGCGCAGGATGTTGAACCCGAGCACTCGCGCGCGTCGCAGCTGCTCGTCAAGGTATGCCCGCGAGGGTGGTGTCGAGATCGTCTCGGGGTACAGGTCCTGGTCCAGCACGCCGAGCAGATACACCGGCTCGCCATTCAGGGTCACCGCGCCGTCACGCACGCCCACCTCGCGCATGCCGAAACGAGTCGTGAAGGCGTCCTGCTGCGCCCCATTCGCGACGACCCGCGCCTCCAGCCGATAGAGGTTCGGAGCGCCGATGCCCCAGAGGACCGGGTCGGGAACCGGGACCCCCGTCTCGCCTGCCGCGTCCGAGAGGTCCTCGCCGGCCGTTCCGACCTCGTCTTCATCGGGACCAACCACACGCAGCTCGAGCCGCGCACCGGCTCGGTCGCCGAGCACCCGCCATCGCACCCTCGCACGGGTGCCGGCAACATCGGGGAAGACGACGAGGGCATCGATGTGACAGGACCCCACCCGCTCCGCGCGCACGGACTGCCATAGCCCGCTCTGGCTCGAGTACCACGTCTGCTTGCCGTGCGGTGCCTCGGACAGGGGGAGGCCCGGGGCGTACTCCTCGACGCTGACGATCCGCTCGACAGCCAGGGCCGGATAATCGGCGATCGCGTTGAGCGGGTTCTGCACCTCCACGACGAGCTCGTTGGCCGCTCCCCACCGGACAGCGCCGCCGCAGTCCAGCGCAAACGCGGTGTAGCCGCCCTCGTGCTCCCCGATGCGAACGCCGTTGAGCCACACGGCGCACCGGTACATCACCGCTCCGAAATGGATCAGCAGGCGCGAGCCGTCCCAGTCCGCGGGCGGCTCGAAGCTCCGGCGATACCAGGCGTTGATGATCCGATACGGTCGCGGCACCTGCGCTTCCCAGCAGCCGGGGACGGTGATCGGCGCCCCCGGCGGCAGGTCGTCAGCTGCGTAGAGCCGCTCAGGATCGGCCACGAAGCTCCACTCCCCGTCGAGGGCGATGGTCGCGTTGTCGTCGCGCATCAGCCGGCGTGCACGGGGGCGGGCTGCCCCACGTGTGCTTCGGTCACGGAACGGCTTGGGGAGCCGCGTCCGGCCCGTCCACGACCGGCCTGCCGTCCTCCTCGAACAGCAGCTCGTCGAGCCACAGATGCCGGCCGACGCTGTCGTTCCCGATCGCCGTGTTGTCCCAGGCGTGGTACGCCATCCACAGGTCGCCGTCGTCGTCGGTGAAGATGCCCTGGTGGCCCGGACCGGCAAGGCCGAGCTCCGGCGCGCTGTTGAAGTCGGTGAAGAGGATCGGGTTCTCCTCCGCGTCCGTGTACGGTCCCTCGAGCGCATCGGCGGTTGCATAGCCCACCGCGTACGAGCCGCTCGCGAAGTCGTTTCCGGAGTAGAACATGTAGTACCGCCCGTCGTGGATGAGGACCTGAGGCGACTCGATCACGCCGGCCTCCCACGCGTTGTCGTTCGCCAGGCCCTCGAGCTGGACGGCCTCGCCGGTCACCGCGGCGCCGTCGGCGCTCAGCTCCTGCAGCCAGAAGTTGGTCGGGAGCCCGCAGCAGTTGCCGTCGTTCTTCCAGACCAGGTACTGGGTGCCGTCCTCGTCCTGGAAGTACGAGCCGTCGATCGAGCCACCCAGGTCCGCCTGACACACGATCGGTGCCTCGGAATCGTCCACGAAGGGACCCTCGGGGGAGTCGCTGACCGCGACGCTCAGGCACTGCGACGGCTTCTCGTCGGGGCGCGGGATCTCGAGCGCCGGGGTGGTGTAGTACATGACGAAGCGGTCGCCGATGGGCGTCACGTCTGGTGCCCAGGTGGCGGAGTGCGGCTGAGCCCGGAAGAGCGGCGTGAGGCCGCTCCACGAGGCCTGCTCCGGCAGGGCGTCGGAGAGCCGCTCCCAGGTCACGAGGTCTGTCGAGCGGGCGACCTGGATGTGGCTCCCCTCCTCGCTCGCCGCCTGGTAGTTCGTCGTCGCGTAAGCGTAGAACCCGTCTTCCACCTGCATCAGGTCGGGATCGGGGAAGTTCCGCAGCACCGGGTTGAGGAACTCGCCCTCGCCCGGAGTCGCGGCGGCAGCCGACGCCGACGCCGACGGCTCGGACCCTGTCCCCTCGGCAGCAGACGCGGCGCCACTGCCGGTGTCGCCGTTCGAGCAGGCGGCAAGGAGGAGGGCGACCACGAGGAGCGGAAGCAGGCGGCGGGATGATCTCATCGGATCGGGCGTCGTGCTTGGGCCGACCGAATCGGTCCGTCGGCCTCCCTCAACCTTTGACCCCCGACGACGTCACGCTCTGGATGATGTAGCGCTGGGAGAAGATGTAGAGAATGAGCACCGGGACGGCAGCGATGACCGAGCCCGCCATGAGCAGCGCGAAGCGCGTCGAATAGGTGCCCTGCAGATTGCGCAATCCGGGAGCGAGCGTGCAGCTGGGGCCCTGGCAGGTGATCAGTGGCCAGAGATAATCGTTCCAGAAGCCGAGGAAGGTAATGACCCCCAGCGTCGCGATCGCCGGTCCCGCGAGCGGCAGGATGATCGAGAAGAACGTCTTGAAGCGTCCTGCCCCGTCGACGTAGGCCGCCTCCTCGAGCTCGACCGGGATGCTCATGAAGAACTGGCGCATGAAGAACACCCCGAACGCCCCCGCCAGGCCTGGAAGCATGAAGGCCGGCCATGTGTTGAGCAGATTGAGCTGCGACATGAGCAGGTACTGGGGCACCAGGAACATCACGCCCGGCAGGAGCAGGGTGGTGATGAGGGCCGAGAAGATGATGTTCTTGAACCGGAAGTCGATGCGCGCGAAGGCGTAGCCCGAAAGCGAGGTCAGGAACAGGGTGAGAACCGTGCCGATCGTGGCGACGCCGAAGCTGTTGAACATGTAGCGGAGCACCGGAGTCTGGCCGCCCGCTGTGAGGATGCGCTCGAAGTTCTCGAGCGTGGGCTCAGCCGGGATGAGGCTCCGATCCCTAAAGACCGCGCTCTCGGCCTTCAGGGACGTCGCCACCATCCAGATCAGTGGCAACACAAAGAAGAGCGCGATCAGGATGAGCGCCAGATACAGGCCGATGCGCCCTACATTGAGTCCGCGCCGTCCCACAGTCGCGGTCTGTGATTCGGCGATTTCGGCGTCGACAGCTTGAGCCACTGACCAGACCTCCCTACGCCCGCTCGGAGCTGAAGAAGCGGAAGTTGATGACGCTGACGACGACCATCACGACGGCAACGACCACGGCCATGGCCGCGGCGAGCCCCACGTCGAATGGAGATCGGAAGCCAACGTTGTAGAGATGCAGAAGCACCGGGGTCGTCTGGGCCGTCGGAGGGCCACCATTGGTGATGATCTGCGGCTGTCCGACCAGGTTGAACGATGCGATGACCTGGAGGGTGACCACGAGCAGGAGGATCGGTCGCAGGCTCGGAACGGTGATGTGCCTGAACTGCTGCCACTTGTTGGCGCCGTCCACGGTGGCCGCCTCATAGAGGTCCGCGGCGATGGACTGCATGCCAGCCAGAAGGATGATCGTGTTGAATCCGATCGTCCACCAGATGGTGGCGATCAGGATCGTGATCCAGGCCCATGGCTGTGAGCTGAGCCAGATGGGAGCGTCGATGCCGAGGGACTCGACGACTGTGGTGGCGAGGCCGTTGTTGAAGAAGATCCAGAACCAGAGCAGGCCGATGACAGACACGCCCAGTGTCCACGGTGCGAAGTAGATGCCCCGGAAGACGTTGCGCGCGCGGAAGCGCTCGTTCAGCAGGGCCGCCAGGCCAAGCGCGATCGCGATCAGCGTCGGCACGCTAATGATCACGAAGATGACGGTGTTCCAGAGCGTCTGCCAGAAGCGACCGAACTGCGTGCTGTTCGAATTGAACAGCTGGGCGTAGTTGTCGAGGCCGATGAACGGGGCGTCCGCGCCGCTGAACGCGTCCGCGTTGAGCATGCTGATCCAGATGCCGTAGAAGAATGGCCACCCGATCATGAGCGCGAAGACGAGGAGGTGCGGAAGGACGAACAGGTACGGGATGAACCACTTCTCACCGATCCGGCGTCGGACGTCGGTTTTGCTTCTTGCGCCCACGCCGGTCGTTGGGGTTGTCGGAAGCGCCGTCGTCACGCGTTACCTCCTCATCCGGATAGCCACGATGCGGAGAGCACAGTGCTCCCCGCATCGCGTGCGGTCGTTGCGGACGTCGGGTCAGTACCCGTACGTTTCCTTGCCGGTCTGCAGGATCTCGGTGTACTGCTCGGCCGCCGCGTCGAGACCCTCCTGGGGGTCGAGGCCGGAAGCGATCATCTCCCCCACCTTCTCCCAGACTCCACCCGGGCCGAAGAACATGTCGCCCGAACCCGGGATCGGGGGCGCGAAACGAACGGCGTCCATGACGGGAGCGACGTCGGGGATGTCCTTGAGCGATGCGAACTGCTCGCTCTCGCGGACGTCCGAGCGGGCAGGAAGCTGCCCACCCGCCGCCCAGGCGGTCGAGTGGCTGGTCAGCCAGTCGATGAAGTACGACCCTCCCTGGAGCTCGTCGCCCTCGAGATCGGCCCGCATCGCCAAGGTGTGCGACCCGGCCCAGTTGCCGGGCTCATCGAAGATCTGCGGGAACGGCGCCTCGCCGAACGCCTCGCCGAGGGACTCCTGCAGGCGGGTGGTCTGCCAGATCCCCGTCGTCGCGAAGCACGCGGACCCGCTCTCGAGGTTCGTCAGCTCCGCGTCGGGATCGACGGTCTGCGGCTGCACCCCCATTTCGATCAGGCTCAGCAGGTACTCGCTCGCCTGCACGCCGGCGTCACTGTTAAACGTGGCCTCCGAGTAGTCCTCGTTGGTCCACTCGCCGCCGGCCTGGTAGAAGAGGGTCACCCACGTGAGGCCGGCCGAGAAGGCGTGGTTGCTCCAGACGCCCTGGTCGTACCCCGCGTCGGTGCACTTCTGGAGGGCATCCTCGAAGCCCTGGCGATCGGTCGGGACCTCGGCCCCGACCTCCTCCAGGAGGTCACGGTTGTAATAGAGGACCTGCGGGTGGACATCGAGCGGGATGGAGTATTGCTGGTCCTGCCACATCGTTCCGGCCCAGACAGCGGGAGTGAAGTCCTCCTCGCTGAGATTCAGCTGTGCCGTAAGCTCGCCGACGGGCTGCACCACCTCTTCGGCGGCGTACCGGGCGAGCGCGTCGATGTGCATGATCATCACTTCGGGCGTCTCGCCGGCCTGCACCGCATTGTTGACCGCGGTGTAGTAGTCGGGCAGCCGCTGCAGGGTCACCTGCACTGAAGGCGTCTCGGAGTTGAACTGGGCGACCAGCTCTTCCATGGTGTCCCCGTCGGCGCCAGTGAACGGCGTCCAGAACTCGAGCGCGACATCCGCGGATGGCGGCTCGATGCCTGCAGCCTCGGCTCCGCCGCTGCCGCTGGCGCTTGGCGCCTGGCTGTCCGCCGGCTCGTCGGGAGCCGCGGGTGCCCTGGACTCGTCGCCACCGCCACTACAGGCAGTGAACACGAGCGCGAAGAGCGCGAGCAACGCGAGGAGGCGAATGCGCCCCGTTCCGCGGATGCCGGACCCCGCCGGCGGATCGAAGAGGCTTGGATGCACCTGAGCTCCTCCTAGGGCCTGCCGTCCGCTATGGCGGCAGGCTGATTATTGTCCGGCCGCGCGGCTCGGCGTCCACTCACTATGCCGAAGAGCCAGCGGCCTGGCGTCCGTAGTCATTGCTCCAGGCCGGTGTCGTCGCGAAGTGCGCCAACATCACTTGGAGTGATGCGGACAACGTAGCACGGAGCGTCAACACCGAGGGCGGACTTCCGCTTGCACCCCGGCGTATGGTGGCCCTGTAGATGAACGCCCCAGTAATAGCTGCGTCACTGTCTCCATGACGCAGACCCGCCCGGTCACGCGAAAGAGCCTGCGCATCGACGCGGCCGTGATCAAAGGCGCTCGTCTCGACACGCTGAAGGCGCTCGGGAGCGAGCCGCGCATCGCGATTCTGCGCTACGTCGGCGACCGGCTCGTGCCGGTGAACCAAATCGCCCATGATCTCGGACTCCCGGCATCGACGGCCGCCATGCACATTCTGGTGCTCGAGAAGGCCGGGCTTCTGCACACCGAGATGCGCCCGGCGAGCCGAGGACTGCAGAAGGTGTGCGCACGCACGTACGACGAGCTCGTGATCGACCTTCCCCGTGGCACCCATCGGATGCCGGCCGCCATCGAGCTCATGATGCCGGTCGGCGGGTACTCGGACTTCGAGGTCGAGCCCACCTGCGGCCTGGCGAGCGCCGATGGCCTGATCGGCTATCTCGACGACCCCAACTCGTTCTACGAGCCGGATCGACTCAGAGCCCAGCTCGTCTGGTTCCATTCGGGATTCCTGGAATACCGCTTCCCCAATCGGGTCCCACCGGGCGCGCCGATCCTGGCGCTTCAGCTCACGGCCGAGGTGTGCAGCGAGGCGCCGCTCAGCGATCCGGACTGGCCGAGCGACATCAGCGTCTCGATCAACGGAACGCATCTCGGCGAATGGACGGCGCCGGGCGACTTCGGAGGCACGCGCGGCCGCCTCACGCCGGGCTGGTGGGAGGAGAAGGACTCGCAGTTCGGCGTGCTGAAGCGCTGGCGCGTGACCGCCGAGGGCACGTCGATCGACGGCGTCCGACTCTCGGACGTCACGGTCGCTGGCCTCCGGCTGCGAGCCGGCGAGCCCATCTTGGTCCGGCTCGGTGTCAGGCCGGACGCGAACAACGTCGGCGGGATGAACGTCTTCGGACGCGAATTCGGGAACTACCCCGAGGACATGGCCCTCCGCCTCGAGTACGACACTGCGGGATCGCTTCGCTAGCGGACCGACCATCGGCGCCGCCGCCCTCATCGGCCCGCCTGCCTTCTCCGTTGCGTGCCGGGGCGAAAACGAGGCCGATTCGTGCGCGTCGCCTGCATGGCGGCCAGGATCGCCTCGGCATGTCGCCGCGTCGTGCGCAGCTCGTCTCGGAGGCGGGCGATGGTGACGGTGCCGGGAAGCCCCGCGACACGGGCACGCAGTGCCGACCACACGTCTGCCGGGTAGTCGATCCCCGGCGCGATCTGGCGCAGCTGGCCGCCGGTGCGCAGCTGATCGAGGACGTTCGGCGGGATCCCGAGCCTGGCCGCGATGCCGTCGACCCGTGGCGGCGCGGCTCCCGCGGCGCGCAGCCCGCCGAGCAGCGCTGCAACCCTCTCCCCCATCTCCGGATCCAGCCCGGTCTTCGCATCGGCCAGGCGGATGCGTCGACCCTCCCGCACCAGCCTGCCGCCGGTGACGAGGTCGTCGATGACCCGGCGCAGCTCCGCCTCCGCGAGATCAAGCCTGGCACCGCCGCGATGCGTGCTCGGCGGACGTCGCTCCGCCAGCTCGGTCACGCGGGTGACGAGGGCGTCCATGCGCAGGTCGACCGACAGCGGCTGCTGCCGATGAAAGCGACGGAGCGCCAGGAGGACGAGGCGCTCGGCCACGTGCCGCTGGTCGGGGTCGATCGCCCCGATCGTCACCCCGGACGCGTCCCCTCGACCGCGATGCGGATCGCCTGCGATTCCTCGTCGGACAGCGTGTGCTGCGAGCCGCCACCGGAGACCGGCTTGGCGAAGACGCGCGTGTTGGCTCGTCCATGCAGGCTGCTGAGGACGATCCCGTCGTGTTGGTCGTCCAGGAGCGCGATCGTAAAGCTCTGGTCCGATCCCGTGTCATCGAACGGATTGAATCGGACGAGGCCGATGTGCTGGAGGCTGCGCCGAGTGCGCCGGTCGATGATGGAATGCATCGCCTCCATCTCCTTCATGCGCTCACCCGCGCGCACCGCCTGCTCCGCGCTTCCCACCAGCCGGTCGTGCAGCGTGCCGCCGTCCTGGTCGCGCACGAGCTCGCGATAGGTGCGCACCGCCCGGCGGATTCGGACGCTCTGCGCCAACAACCCGACGATGAGCAACAGCACGACGACTGCGAGCGCGCCGAAGGCGACTGCCAGGTTGTCGGTGAGCAGGCGATTGAGTTCGGGCATCGGATCGGCGGTATCATAGTCGCCCCGCGGCCTCCAATCCTCCCGCGGCTTGCCGTTCGATCACGCATGAGACGAGGTACCGATGGCCCGCCGAGCCGGAAAGGCAGCCAGCCGCAAGGCGCGACAGCGCTCGGCCTCCCAGCGCGCGAACCGCCCCGCCGTGTCGGCTCCTCGGGCCACCGCCGCGGAGCCGATGGAACCGATGGAACCGATGGAACCGATGGAACCGATCCCGCCGGTCGGCACCCCCGACGCGCGCGAGGCCGCCTCGCTCGATCCGCCCCGTCGCACTGCCGCTCCCCCCATCGGCGGGTACGGCTCCACCCTCACGACGCGAGAACGGGCCGAGTACCACTACGTCGAGCGTGACCTCCGGAACATCGGCATCCTGACCGCCGTGATGGCCGCCCTGCTGCTCGTCGCCTGGCTCGCCTTCTCGGCCCTCAACCTCACCGGTTGACGGCTCCCGTGGCCGTGCTCGATTGATCGGGCACTCTTCACACAACGCGCAGTCCGCGCGACGGATGCCCGTTCTATCGAGCGTCGGCACGCGTGAGCGGCACCTCGGCGTGCTCGACCGATCACGAACTCGCGCGCGGTGGCCCGCGCCGATGAAATTCGCTCGATCCATCGGCGCCCGCAGCTCCGCGGACCCAGCGGCCGGTCGTGGCCCTGCGTTGGCACCATGTACCAATCACGATCGGCGTAGGCTGCTCGAACTTTCGGACTTCTGCTACGAGGACCCATGGATTGGTACCTGGCGACGTTGGTCTGCCGTCACACGCTCAGGGCAACGTGGCTCGTCCGGGGAGACCCTGCTAAGCCGCCGCTGATTGGTCCCTGGCGAGACTCGCTCATCGCCGCGCGAAAAGAGCAGGGCATCGTGGGTGATGCCCTGCCCGCTACGGACCCGTCAGCCTTCGGCGAGCAGCGCCTCGAGGCGATCCCAGGTCTCGATAGCGCCCGCAACCATGCCGGTCGCCAGCGCCGCCTCGATCACCTCGGGGGATCCCATGTGGCCGACCGAGGTGACCTTGGTCTTTCCATCGACGTCCTCGAAGGTGAACGTCTCCGGGCCGCCCTGCGGGCCGACCCCCTCGACGTCGAACATGAACGTCCACGTGTAGCCCGAGGGCGGCGTGACCTCGGTGTACTCGCCGTAGAAGACGACGTCTTCACGGTCCGGCGCGCTGCTCACGTAGCGCCACGTGCCACCCGGCCGCACGTCCATCTCCGCGACCGTCGTCGTCGAACCCTTCGGGCCCCACCAGCGCGGGATGCGCTCCGGCTCCGTGAATGCCTTCCAGATCAGCTCGCGCGGCGCGTCGAACGTCCTCTCGAACACGAGGTCACCACCCTCCGAGTAGATTGTCGTCGTCTCGGTGCTACCCCGGTCGATTCGTGTGGCGGTCATCGTCGTCTCCATCTTCGTGCTCCTTGCTTTCCTGTAGATCGCGGAGGTAGGCGTCCAACCGATCGAAGCTCTCCTCCCAATGCCGGCGGTACTGGCCGACCCAGTCAGCGATGTCCCGCAGTGGACCAGCTCGCAGCCGACGAGGCCGCCACTGCGCCCGCCGTCCCTGCTCGATGAGCCCCGCCCGCTCCAGCACCCGGAGATGCTTGGAGATGGCAGGCTGGCTCATCTCGAAGGGGGCGGCCAGGTCCTTGACCGATGCCTCGCCATCGGCGAGACGAGCCAGGATCGCCCGCCGGGTCGGGTCGGCGAGTGCCGCGAACGTCGCGCTGAGGGTGTCGGGTGCCTGCATATCCATCACTCTTGGGTTATATAACCTACCGGTACCATATCCCGATGCAGCGGCATGTCAAACCCCCATGATCCCGATCGACCGGTTGCCTCCTCGGCTAGGGTGGGCGTTACCACCGACGGGCAAGAGCCGCCGGAACGAAGACGGAGGATGCCATGAGCTTCGATGCCATCGGTGAGCTGAACTGGCTGGCGGTGATCGTGGGCGGATTGATCTACTTCGCTCTCGGCGCCCTGTGGTACTCCCCCGCCGTCTTCGGGCGGTCGTGGCAGCGGGCGATCGGCTGGGACCCGGAACGGACGCCGCCGGAGATGAATGCCGCCACGTACGCCGTACCGGCGATCGCGTACACGGTGATCGCGATCGCCATCGCACTGCTCGCGCGCGCCACGGGCAGCAACGACGTGGGCAGCGGGCTCGTGCTGGGCCTGGTGGTTGGCATCGGCATCTCGGTGATGCATACCCTCGGAGACGCAGTGTTCGACCCCAACAAGCCTGCGCCGTGGACCTGGTTCGCGATCACTGCCGGCTACCACGCCGTCGGGCAGTTGATCGTCGGGTTGGTGGTCTCGGTCTGGCGCTGACCTGTGCCACCATGAGGCGTTGAAGATCGGGACGAGAGTGGGTCAAGCGCCGCTTCCATTCGCGGTGCGACGGCGTGCCCGCTTGCCAAACGGGATGGCTGGGATCCGCCCGCATCGCTGGGTGCTCCATCCGATGCTCCTTGCGGCGTACCCGGTTCTCTTCCTGTTCACCCAGAACGCTGCCGACCAGGTGACCTTCGACGCGCTCTGGCTCCCGCTCGGCGCGGCGCTTGCCGGAGCAGGTCTGGTCCTCGCGATCACGGCAGTCGCGTATCGAAACGTCCATCGTGGCGGCATCGCTGCCAGCGTCCTGGTGGCCGCCTTCTTCTCCTTCGGTCACGCGTGGAACCTGATGGGCGGCTTCATCGGCGATCAAACGATCCTGCTCTGGATCTGGCTCGTGGCTGCGGTCATCGGCCTGCTCCTCGCGTGGCATGCCGGGGTGCGGGCCCGGTCGGCCACCGGCTACCTGAACCTGGTGGCAGCCATACCGCTCGTCCTCACCCTGATCGGCCTCGGCGAGTTCGCGATCAAGCGGACCGCGGCCGGCACGGTGATCGACTCCGTCGGCGGCCTGCTCGGCGACAAGGAGCACGCGCGGCCCGACATCTACTACCTCGTGTTCGATCGGTACGCGGGCTCGCCGACCCTCGACCGTCACTTTGGCTTCGACAACGAGCGGTTCCTCGGGGAGCTGGAGGCGCGCGGGTTTCACGTGGCCCGGGACAGCGTGGCGAACTACGTCAAGACGGGGCTCTCGTTGACGAGCACGCTCAACATGCAGTACCTGGACGGGAAGGAGCTGAATGCGGAGGCCGCGGATCCGGGGGACCAGGGCGTCATCAATCGACGATTCCAGGGCCACTTGGCCGTTCCGACCGCCCTCAAGGAGCTGGGCTACCGGTTCGTGCTGGTTCCAGGCTGGTGGTCCCCCACCGGAAGCAACGTCGACGCCGACCTGACCCTCCGCTACGAGGGCGTTTCCGAGTTCTCGGTGGGCCTTCTCGACACCACGCTGTTGCGCGCGTTCGTGGGTCGCGCGGAGGAGGCCGATCCGTTCTCGATGCAAGAGCTGCGTAACTTCACGCTCCACCAGCTGGAGCGCATGGCGGAGGTGCCCGCCCTGCCGGGGCCGAAGTTCGTCTTCGCGCACGTCCTCCTCCCGCATCCTCCGAACCTGTTTAACCGGGACGGTGGGCCGTTTGGAGCCGCCGGCACCCGGCTGAGCGAGGACGAGAAGTACGTGCGGCAGGTCGAATTCGCCAATTCGCAGATCCTCCGCATCGTCGACGAGATCCAATCGCGGCCAACGAGCGAGGCGCCGGTGATTATTCTCCAGTCGGACGAGGGACCATTCCCGGAGCGCTACGCGGCGGAGGGTGCCACCTTTCAGTGGGAGCAGGCAACGCCAGACGAGCTCGAGATCAAGTTCCGCATCCTCAACGCTGTCCAGCTGCCGGGAGCCGACGCGGACGCGGTGGGCCTGGCCGACTCGGGCACGCCCGTGAACATGTTCCGGGTCGTCTTCAACGTCCTCTTCGGCGCCGATCTCGCACTCTTGCCCGATCGCGTCTATGCGCATGCCGACGTTCGCCACTTCTACGACTTCATCGACGTGACCGATCGCATTCCCGGATGGAGCGCCTCGCGCTGACGATCGGCTATTCGGCGTCGCCGCTCCGCCCTCGACGGCCCGCGAGCCGCTGACGGCGGAGACGCTGCAGCCGCTCCCCGATCTTGAGCTCGAGGCCCTCCTCGGACGGCTCATAGAAGACGCGGCCAACGAGGCCATCGGGCAGGTACTCCTGGTCCACGTCTGCGTCGTCATAGTCGTGCGGGTAGAGATAGCCCTTGCCGTAGCCGTGCTCGCGGGCCAGACGCCGATGAGCCGATGGCCGAAGGTGAAGCGGCACCGGAAGGCGACCGTGCTCCTCGACCTCGGCGAGCGCGGCAAAGTAGGCGGCGCCCGCCCGATTGGACTTCGGCGCGGATGCCACGTACGAAGCGGCCTGCGCCAGCGCGTACTGCGCCTCGGGCAGGCCGATCATCTCGACCGCATGCATGGCGGCCACAGCCACCTGGAGGGCTCGCGGGTCGGCGTTCCCGACCTCCTCGGACGCAGCGATCACGATGCGCCGCGCGATGAAGGTCGGATCCTCCCCTGCCGCCACCATGGAGGCGCACCAGTAGAGCGCGGCATCGGGATCGTTGCCGCGCATGCTCTTGATGAAGGCCGACGCGGCCTCGTAGTGCTGATCGCCGACCCGGTCGTAGGCAAGCAGCCGCTGCTGCGCCGCCTCGGCAACGCCCTCGGGACCGATTTCGGCGCCATCGGGCACCACGGCCGCGGCCGCCTCGAGGATGTTGAGCGCGCTGCGCGCGTCACCGCTCGCCAGGTCGAGCAGCGCAGCGCGTCCATCCGAGCTGAGCCGGATGCGGCCGGCCAGGCCTCGGTCCGCATCGGCCAGGGCGCGGTCCACGATGGCGCCGAGCGCATCGGCATCGAGCGGATCCAGGCGGTAGACCCGCAGGCGGGACAGGAGGGGCGAGTTGATCTCGTAGTACGGGTTCTCGGTGGATGCTGCAAGTAGGGATATGGTGCCCTCCTCCACATGCGGAAGGAGCGCGTCCTGCTGTGCCTTGTTGAACCGATGCACCTCGTCGAGGAACAGCACCATCCGCTCCTCCTGCTGGCGTAGGGCGCGGGCGTCGGCGATCACCTTGCGAACGTCGGCGACTCCGGCGCTAGTCGCTGAGAGCTGACGCCACTGACCGCCGACCATCTGCGCCAGGATCCGGGCGAGCGTCGTCTTCCCTGTGCCTGGTGGGCCCCACAGTACGATTGAAGGCAGGTGTCCCCGCTCCACAACGCGCCGCAGCGCACCTTCCCGGCCGACGAGGTGTTCCTGCCCTACAAACTCATCGAGGGTTCGAGGACGCATCCGGGCGGCGAGCGGGGCCGCTTCCTGCGGCGGCTCGAACAGCGGTGAAGTCTCAGCCTCGGACCGGCGTGACATCGGGGCGAGTCTACCAACCGGCGCACTGCGGCCGTTCGAGGGAATCATGGACGAGCTGCTCGACAGCATGCCTCGCGGCGGCTTCCGTTAGCCGACCTCACGCGCGTTTCGCCTGTCCGAGCCAAGCCAGCGCAGGAACTCGGGGCCGAGCACCTCCCGTTTGCGGGGCGCCCGGTACGCGGCGTGCATTTGGGATGGGTGTGGGGGAAGCACAAAGCCGGACTGCCTTCTGGGGGAAATAGAGGCGGCCCGGCTCCATCATACCTACAGCCCCATGACGGGGTTGAGGAGGCCGCCGGTATCTTCAGCACCGACAACACGACCAGGCCCCTTCCCGCGTTCGACGGATCACCTGCGGGGTCCCGTAGTGGACGACTCCGCGCCGATGCCAGGGTTCTATGTGGGTGGGGTGGAGCGGTCGGCCGTTGGCGCGGCAGCCGACCGCTCTGCGCGTGCCGCTAGCCCGGGTTGTTGTCCGGTGCTGCCGCGTTCAGTTCCGGGGTTGTACGGTCGCACAGACCCACCGTGCCGCCGCTGTGAAGGATTGCACTATTGTGTCCACCGGCGGCGGCGAAGTGGCCTGGCGAGAGATCAACATGCCCGACCGGGGTCTGGACGCAATGAGCAGCGACCGAGCCAGCCGACAGCAAGAGCATCGAACCGACGAGCATCATGAGAAGAACGAGCCGAGAAAGGTAGATCCGCACTTAGGCACCTCTGAAAGGGCGCGGGTCGGTTTCGCCAGTGACTCGGCGCGGCAACGGGCAGCCAGGGCGACCGGAAGTGGATGCCGCGTGTCAGTGTCCCCCGCAGAACGCGAACCTAGCGCCTCGGCACACTGATGGTCAATAGACGAGCGCTTGTCAGGTCCTACACTGCCGCGTGATGGCGAAAGGACTCAGCTAAGCTTGACGGAAGCGGAGGCCGCCAAGCCGTCCGACTGGCGGAACATAGGCGTCGTGTGCGCTCCCCGTGAGGTCGACCCGGCCATCCGAAGCGGCGACAGTGGTGCGCTTGGGCCGTGGTCCGACCAAGGAGCGGCTCGAGGGCCGATAAGTAGAGCCCGGAAGGTGCGCTGCTGGCGCTCGCGGTGCATCTGAAGGAGCTGAGCGCGTAGGGCAAGTTGCTTGTTGTGTAAGCAAGCGCACGGTGAACACAGGGACTCGTGCGACATATTGAGGATCGCCCCGATGGCCGCTCTGGGGGGACAGGGCGGCCGACGGGGTCACCGTGGCGGGCCGTTCGCGTTTCGAGCTGAAGCCATCTCACGAGTGAGGATGCCGAGTAGCGCGCGTCTTGCTCGTCACTGATCGCATCGAACGAGCGCGCGCGCGTAGCGTTGCAGCACGTCGAGCACGTCCGGCACGCCGTCTTTCATCGGCCCTCGAGCGTGCGGGGACGCATCCGCGCGGCGAGCGGCGCGTCGGCCAGGACCGCTTCGCCGAAGAGCTGCTCGGTCGCGTCGGGGGCGGAGCGGCGTCGAGGCATCGGCCGATTATGATGCTCCGGATGGAACAGAATCTCCGGACTCCCGGTCCGACGCCGATCCCCGACGCCGTGCGCGACGCGCAGGCGCAGCAGATGATCGATCACCGCGGCACCGAGTTCGCCGAGCTGCTGCGCGAGACTTCGGCCGGGCTGGCTGAGCTGATCGGGACGAGCGGCGAGATCCTGCTCCTCACGGGCTCCGGTTCCGGCGCGCTGGAGGCGGCGGTCGTCAACACCCTGTCGCCCGGGGATCGGGTCCTCGCCGTCACGATCGGCTCCTTCGGCGACCGCTTCGCCGAGATCGCGACCGCCTTCGGCGCGGCGGTCGAGCGCCTCGAGGTCGAGTGGGGCAGCGCTGCCGACCCGGGGGCCCTGCGGGATCACCTCTCCTCGAACGAGCCGTATCGCGCCGTGCTCGTCACCCACAACGAGACATCGACCGGCGTCGCCAACCCGCTCCGCGAGATCGCGGCTGTGGTGCGCGGTGCGCCCGGGGAGCCGCTTCTCCTCGTCGACGGCATCAGCGGCCTGGGTGCCATGCCGTTCGAGATGGACGCGTGGGGCGTCGATCTCGCGGTGAGCGCCAGCCAGAAGGCATGGATGGCGTCGCCCGGGATCGCGATCGCGGCCGTCGGCGAACGGGCGCGCGCTGCCGGGGAAGTGGCGCGAATGCCACGCTACTACTGGGACTTCGCCGAGGCGCGCAAGTGGGCCGGCAAGGGCCAGACGCCGTGGACCCCGGCGATCGCGGTCCTGTACGGGTTGCGGGTCGGCGTCCGGCGCCTGCGGGAGGAAGGGCGCGAGCGAACCTGGGGGCGGCATGCGCGGATCGCAACCAGCGTCGTGGCGGGCATTCGGTCGCTCGGTCTGCGACCTGTAGCCCCGGAGTCGCATCGGTCGGCAACGGTCACCGCCGCCTGGCTGCCCGATGGGCTGGACTGGGTTCCCTTCAACGCCGCCATGCGCGCGAGGGGCCTCGTGATCGCGGGCGGCCAGGGCAAGTGGACGGGCAGGATCCTCAGGTTCGGTCATATGGGCGACGTCGGCATCGACGAGATGGCCGAGGCACTCGAGCTCATGGGCGACACACTCCCGGAGTATGGACACCGCGCCGACGGCGCCCAGGCTGCCGCCGCGGCGCGGGCGGCCCACGAGGCGATGATCGCCGGCGTGCGGTGACCGAGCGCCGACACCTGCTCCTGGTTCGCCACAGCATCACCGACTGGAATCGCGAGGGCCGCTTCCAGGGGCATCTCGATCCACCGCTGGCCGACGACGGCCGGATGGAGGCCGACCTGCTGGGCGCGCGTCTCGCGGCGGAGGAGCGCCTGCGACCGGCCCGCATCATCAGCTCGTCGTTGGCTCGCGCCGGACAGACGGCCGAGCGGATCGGCGTCCGGGCCGGCGTGGAGGTCGAGTCCGACGCCCGCCTGATCGAGATCGGGCAGGGCGAGTGGGAAGGCCGCACGCACGACGAACTGGCCACGACCGATGCCGACCGGTACGAGGCCTGGCGCCGCCATCTCGGCATCCGGCAACCGCCGGGCGGTGAGCCGATCGAGGCGGCCGTCGAGCGGGTGACCGGCCTGCTCGCCGAGCTCGATCCGGATGCCGCTGGATGGCCGGTCTGCATCGTCAGCCACGGGGGAACGCTCCGCATCCTGGCGCGTGCGCTGCTCGGCGCCACCGCCACGGGCTCATGGAGCCTCGACGTCGACAACGCGTCGCTGAGCATCTGTTCCACGATCGACGGCGAGTGGCGCCTCGACCGCTGGAACGACACGCTGCACCTGCTCGGCACGACGCCGACCCACGTCGACGAGATCGAGGGCCGCCCGCTGGCCATGTGACTCAGTCCCGGCGGCGACCGATCCCTCGGATCCAGCGCCGGATCGCCAGCCAGACCAGCGGAAGGCGCAGGCGAGCCCAGGCTTCCTCGAGCCGGCCGGACGCTGTCTGCGTCATGCGGCGGCCGGAGTATGCCTGCCAGACCTTGCCATCCGCCACCGTTCGGATCGGCTCCACGTGCGCCGGCAGCTGCTCCTCCAGCCAGCCGGAGTACTCGTAGATCGTCTCCGACGAACGGGGCCCCACCCCGGCGCGGTCGGCGGCCATGGTCAGCCGCCGCCAGGCGCGGTCGCCGGCCGGCAGGAACCGCCAGCGGCGCTGAAGGTGTCGCATCCGCAGCCAGATGAAGACGCCCGCGCCGGCGATCAGCACCGCGATCAGGAGGGCGTTCCCGGCGCGCGCGGACTCCGCCTCACCGGCGGCCTCCGGCCGCGCCGCATCGATCCCGCCGTCGATGAACTCCACCGATGGCAGTGCATTGATGTTGCGCCGCAGCTCCGGGTCCAGCTCGAAGTCCAGCAGCGGATCGACCCCGACCAGCGGAGGGGCGACCGTGCTCGGGTCACCGCCAGAGCGCGCGAAGCGCGGCTCGATCGTCTTCGTCGCCTCGAAGATCTGCCAGCCGTAGCCGGGGAAGTAGATCTCCGCCCAGGCGTGGGCGTTCGCCTCACGAACGAGGTAGGTGTCCTCCTCGACCCGCTCCCCGGGCGCGAACCCCACCGCAACCCGTGCCGGCAGGTCGAGCGAACGCGCCATCATCACCATGGCGCTGGCGTAGTACTGGCAGTACCCACTCCGATCGCTCTCCGGATCGAACAGGAAGAAGTCGACGAGGTCCTCATCGCTCTCAGGGACCGGGACGTCGGTGTCGTATGCGAAGCTGGGATCACGTTGGAGGAACGCGGCCAGCGCCTTGGCCTGCTCGTACGGGTTCGTGGCATCGGCCGTCACCTCCTGCGCGAGCTCCCGGACGCGATCGGTCACCGTCGAGTCGTCCAGGTAGAGGTCGCGAACCACCGGTGGGTACTCCGTTCCGGCCGCTCCGAGCTGCGCCTCGTCCGCATCGGTGAGCGCCACCGACAACTGGTAGCCCTCACCGGGACCGATCGGGTTGGCCGCCTCGACGCCACCGAGCACGGGCTGCCCGCCCGACTCGTGGATGACGACCGGCGCATAGATCTCGAGCGGCGATCCGGCGGTGAACAGGTTCCGGCCGAGCGTCTGCTGCATGCTGATCGTGATCGTCTCGATCTCGTAGGCGTCGATGGGACGCTCGGGCGTGGGACCGCTGAACAGCGCGTCACCCGGCGCCACCTGTCGCTTCGTCCCTTCGCTTCGCTCCCAGCCGCGGCCGGTGTAGACGTCGTAGGTGGCAGTGCGCAGGTAGTGCGGGCGGGGCGCCGCCAGGGTGAGGGCCTCGGCGTCATTGCTGACCCACTCTCCGAAGACCGTGAAGCTGGCGCCGAACGTGGACCCGGTGATCCGCGACTGCGGGTTGGTCAGGGTGCCGAAGACGCCCTCGAACTGGTCACGCACGCCGGTCCAGACACCGTCGAAGCTCCGCCATGCGCTGGTCAACGGCGCGGCCACCGCCACGCTGGTCAGAACCCAGGCGAGGACCACGCTGGCTGCGGCGAAGATGATCCCGGACCGCATGATGGCGGCGGGAACCTCGAGGTTCTCGTTCACACGTCGCCGCTGCCAGCCGTCCTGGCGGTCGACGAGGGCCGCCCGCAGCCAGAGCAGCAGCGACGCGAGCACGAACAGGATGAGGTGTCCGAAGAGGTCGGTCAGCGTCGCCGACAGGTTCACGATCATGGCGATCCCGAGCAGCGCGATGGCGTCGATGACGCGGTTATGGCGATACACGGCGTACGCGGCCATGAAGGCGGTCGACCAGAGCAGCATCCCAAGGCCGATCGCGTACGGAGAGAGCTGCGACGGGTACCCGGTCTCGAGCACCGTGATCGTCCAGGCCACCACGTCGTCGCGCAGCGCCTCGACGCGGGACACCTGGCCCAGCGCGGCGTGGTATTCGCCGCCGATGGCCCAGAGCACGACCCCCGCGCCGATCAGCGCGCCGACCGGAAGCGTGACCACCACGCTCAGCGGCAGGACGCCGAGGAGCGCGCCGGCGACGACCGCCCAGAGCCCCACCGGTGGCAGGAAGTCGAGCTGATCCAGCCAGTTCGCCCCCTGCACCGCCCAGGAGAGCGCCAGCGCCATGACCACCAGCAGACCCAGGCTGAGCCAGCCGGCGCGCGGATAGAGGAGACGCTCGCGGAGGTCAGGCACGCGAACGCACCCGTCCACCGATCGCCTCGGCGATCGAATCGCCGCGCTGGACGAGCCGATGCTCGATGTCGTACTCCGCGAGGGCGTGGCGCACGGCGGCCAGCTCGGCGCGAGCGTGGATGTCGGGCTCGACGCCGATGTACGACGATCGGTCGAGCAGGATGACGAGCGCGGCCACCCCGCGGCGGCGGAGGGCGGCCAGGCCGCGCACCCACGCCCGGTCGGTGGACCCGGTGATCAGGCAGAGCGTCATGCCACGCCGCATCTGGGGCAGGGTCGCCGTGATCACCTCGGCGAGCGGCTCCGAGCCATCGGCCTGCACGTTGGCGAGCAGGTGAAGCAGCTTCTGCTCGACGCGGGGGCCCCGGTCCGGCTGGTGAACCTGCGTTCGTCGCGCGGAGGCCGTCATCGCCACCGCGCGGTTGTCGGACAGGGTCCGGAGGGCGATCGAGGCGGCAATCGTGACGGCGGTCTCGACCGATGCGTCGGTGCCGATCCCGGCGTGCACACCGCGCTCGAGGTCGAGGACGATCCAGAGGTCGGCAGCCTGCTCGAGGTCGAACTCCTTGACATGCAGCTCGCCGTGGCGCGCGCTGGAGAGCCAGTGGATGCGGTTGATGGCGTCGCCGTGAACGTAGGGACGCACGCCGCTGACCAGTGGCGTGGCCGCCTCGTAGCGGCGGCGCATCGGCGTGGTGCCGTCGATCGGCGAAGGCGGCAGGCGCCAGTGCGGGAGCTGAACGACCTCCGGGAAGACGACGACGCTCGTCGCGGCGCCGACCAGCATCTCGCTGGTGAAGAGGCCAAACGGGTCGCCCGTGCGGATGCGCAACGGGCCGAGCCGATAGCTCCCGCGCCGGGTGAGGGTCACCTTGGCCAGCCACTGCCGGGTGCTGCGGGCCGGGACGCCCAGGACCCGCCCGGGAAGGCTGGCCGGCAGTGTTGACTCGTTCCACGACTCGACCCATGGCTTCCCCCAGCGGTCGTGGTTCTCGACGCGGTAGATCGCCTGGAGCACCTCGCCCACGTGCGTGCGCGGGTTGAGGACGCGGTAGTCGGCGCGCACGTCCCGCAGGCCCCGGCGCGCATACAGCCACGAGCCGATGCCGATGGCGGCCATCAGGTAGGTCAGGAAGAAGAGGAACTCGATCCCCGTACTGAAGGCGGCGACGACCAGCGCCGTGCCGATGAAGAGGAGGCGAAGGTGGCGGCTGAAGAGCCCCATGGCGCGATCAGGAGACCCGGGTGCGTCCGGTCTCCTCAGCCGCGGCGGCATCGGCCACCGGTACCGAGGCCAGGATCTCTCGCACGATCTGCTCCGGGTCCACTTCGCGCAGCGACGCCTGGCTCTTGACGATGAGCCGATGCGCCAGGATGGCCACCGCCAGCTGCTTCACATCGTCGGGGATCACGTAGTCCCGGCCATTGAGCGCCGCGTGGGCCTGGGTGGCGCGGTAGAGATTCAGCGAGCCGCGGGGCGACGCCCCCAGGTAGACATCGGGATGCTCGCGGGTGGCGTGCACCAGCCGCACGATGTACTCGGCCACCGCCTGGTCGACGTAGACCTCCTTGATGGCGGCCTGCATCACGCGCAGCTCGTCGAGGCCAAGCACCTGCTCGACGGACTCGAGCGGATGGCGCCGTTTCTGCTCGTCGAGGATGACGAGCTCCTCCATCGCCTTCGGATATCCCAGCCGCAGGCGAAGCATGAATCGATCGAGCTGGGCCTCCGGCAGCGCGAATGTCCCCTCGTACTCGATCGGGTTCTGGGTGGCGATCACCAGGAAGGGCGACGGCATCGGATAGGTGATGCCGTCGATCGTCGCCTGTCGCTCCTCCATGCACTCGAGCAGCGCGCTCTGCGTCTTCGGGGTGGCGCGATTGATCTCATCGGCGAGGACGACCTGCGCCATGATCGGCCCGGGCCGGAACTCGAACTCGGTCGTCTTCTGGTTGAAGATCGAGAGCCCGGTCACATCGGAGGGCAGCAGATCGGGGGTGAACTGGATGCGCCGGAAGCTGCAGCCGATGCTCTGGCTGAGCGCCTTGGCCAGCATCGTCTTGCCGACCCCCGGGACGTCCTCGATCAGGATGTGGCCCTGGCAGAGCAGCGCCACGAGCGCGAGGCGCACCTCGACATGCTTGCCGATGATCACGCGCTCGACGCTGGCCACCACGCGCTCTGCCGTCCCTTGGACGCTTTTCACGGTCTGCAGGTCTCCCCTATCCGGGCCAGGGGCGCCGCAGATCGGGGCCCGTTCTGTGAAACACAATACTCCACGACACCGCGAACCGGTTCACTCGCCTCCTGACAGGCGAAGCCACTCGGCCATCACCTCGCCGGCGATCCCCGCGGCTCGCCCGGAGCCGGATCCACCGCTTTCGACGAGCACCGCGATGGCGATCTGCGGAGCCGCTGCGTCCTGGGCCGGGGCGAAGCCGATGAACCAGGAATGGGGTGCCTGCTCGCCGCCGAGCTGCGCCGTCCCGGTCTTGCCGGCGGACCGCGCGTCGCTGATGCCGTAGAGCGTGATGTCGCCCTGGCCGGCATACAGGCGTCCGAACTCGCCGTTGACCGCGTCGACCATGGCCGCCCGCGTGGCCGCGGCCGCCTCGGCGCTGACCACCCGCGTGCCGCCGCTCGATCCCAGCGTGTCGAGCACCTGCTCGCTCGGTGCGTCGCCATCCGCGTGCGGCCGGACATCGCGCACCACGTACGGTTGCGGCATGACGCCTTCCCCGGCGATAGCCGCCGCGACGAGGGCCATCTGCACCGGAGTCACAGTCGTCCGGCCCTGCCCGAACGAGGCGCTGCCGAGCTCGACGTCATCAGCGAAAGGCCCGCAATCGTCCTCGACCGGTGCTGTCATCAGGCTCGGCGCGACTGACAGCGCTCGATCATCCTGCCCAACGCTGATCGGCGCGCAGAACCCGAAGCGGCGCGCGTACTCCAGGAACCGCTCGGCGCCCAGCTCGAGCCCGACGTGCGCGAAAAAGATGTTGCTCGAGACCTGCAGCGCCTCGGAGAGCGGCCACAGGCCCGGCTGGATCCCGCCCAGGTCGTGCTCGCGAATCGTGAAGCCGTCGACGACGAAGCCCTCGAGCTCCTGCTGCGGCTGATCGGGGAAGGTCGTCTCCGGCGTGATGACGCCGGCGTCCAGCGCCGCCGCGGCGGTGAAGACCTTCATGATCGAGCCCGGCACGTAGCGACCCTGCCGCGCGCGGGCCAGAAGCGGCTCGGCGGCATCGTTGCGCAGGGCGTCCATCTCGGCCGTGCCGCCCTCCGGATTCCCGCCGATCGGGTTCGCATCGAAGGTCGGCGTCGAGACCATGGCAAGCACCGCCCCGGTCCCGGGATCGAGCGCGACCACGGCCCCGGCATCCGACCCGAGCTGGTCGGCCGCGAAGTCCTGGAGCCGGCGGTCGATGGTGAGCGTCAGATCGCGCGGCTCCGGCTGCCGGGCCAGCACGTCGCTGACGAGGTCACGGATCGGGTTCGGATCGGTCTGCCCGACGAGGATGTCCTCGAAGCTCCGCTCCAGGCCGGTGCTGCCGTAGCGGAGGCTCGAGAAGCCGATGACATGGGTGAAGGCCGGATCGGTGTACGTCCGGCGGCTCAGCCCGTCGACCACCTCGGACGTGGCGAGCACCCCGCCACCGGCGTCGAAGATCGTGCCGCGCAGCAGGCTGCGTCGAGCGGCGATCACTTCGGGGTTGTCGGTGCGCGTCGAGAGGCTCCGCGCCTCGACCACCTGCCACCAGGCGATGCTGCCGGAGACGATCGCGAACGCCAGCATGAGATAGACGCCCAGCCGCCTGACATTGGTTGCGATCAAGAGCCGGACGCCCGATCGGCCGTCCCGCTCCGGTGGCTGACCGCCAGGAGGAGGCCGATCATGATGAAGCTGGCCAGCACGCTCGACCCGCCGTAGCTGACGAACGGCAGCGTGATCCCGGTGAGCGGGATCAGCTTCGTATTGCCGCCGATGATGATCAGCGTCTGAAGTCCCAGGCTGGCGGTCAGGCCGACCACCATCAGCGCCCCGAAGTCATCGCGCGCCAGCGACGCGATCCGCAGGCCGCGGAAGACGAGCACCATCGCAAAGCCGAGGAGCGCGAAGGCGCCGAGCAGGCCGAGCTCTTCCGCGATGGCGGTGAAGATGAAGTCGGTGTGCACGAACGGAATCGTCAGGTTGCCACCGAGGGTGACGAGCCCCTGTCCGAGACCCTCGCCGAAGATGCCACCCCGGCCGAGGGCATAGAGCGCCCGCACCGGCTGGAATCCGGCGCCAAGCGGGTCCGCGAACGGGTCGATCCAGACGTTCACGCGCGCCTGGACGTGGCCGAACAGCTGGAACGCCACCACGAATCCGGCGACGAAAAGCACCAGGCCGATCAGGACGTAGCTCCGTCTTCCCGTCGCGACGAACAGCATGGTCAGGAAGATGCCGAAGAAGAGGAGCGCGGCGCCGAGGTCGTTCAGGCGCACTACGATCAGCATCACGACGGCGAACAGGACGAGCATCGGCAGGAAGTACGGGAGCGGCGGAACGCTCAGGAAGCCGATACGGAGCCGCGCGCTGGTCAGCAGCGTCCGGGTCTCGGCCAGGTAGCCCGCGATGAAGATGACGAGCACGATCTTCAGGAATTCGCCGGGCTGCACGCTGACCGGGCCGAGGTCGATCCAGAGGCGAGCGCCGTTGACCTCGTAGCCGAGCAGCAGCGTGGCTCCGAGCAGTGCGATGCCGATCGCCGCCCACGTGTACTTGTAGTGCCGGAGGATCCCGTCGTCCCGAAGGCCGACCGCGATCGCCAGCATGGCGACGATGCCGACGCCGAACCAGAGCAGCTGGGTCGCCGCCATGCCCAGCTCGAGCCCGAATGCGCTGGTCCCCGCCAGGTCCTGGGGCAGCCGGTTGAGCATGATCATCCCCACGCCGCCCATGGCTCCCACGGCGGGCAGGATCAGCTGATCGCCGCGGTGACCGAACGCGACCAGCAGGAGATGCGCGCCGGCGAACAGGGCGACGTACCCGACCGCGAGCGTCAGGTCGCCCGGCTCCAGGACGCCGGCCAGGGCGACATTGGTGACGAAGAAACCCATGGGCACCAGCAGAAGGATCGGAAGGAGAAGGCGGAACTCCGCCCCGCGCCATGCGATCGTCATCGGGCGCGGATCACCGGTCGAGTCGCATCCGCACGCGGCCGATCGTCAGCTCGTCGCCGAAGCTCAGGGCGACGGCCCGATCGATCCGGTGCCCGTTGACGTACGTGCCGTTCGTGCTTCCCTGGTCCTCGACGAACCAGCTGCGGCCACGGAAGGTGAGCATCGCGTGGTTGGCGCTGACGAAGTCGTCCTCGACGAAGATGGTGTTGTTCACGTTGCGACCGATCGAGTTGATCGGTCCGAGAGCGATCGTGGTCCCGTTCGGCGGCTCGTCGGCCGGGGACTCGAGGACGGAGAGGCGCCCGATCCCCGAACGCGAGCTGATCTGCGCCTCCTCCGCGCTTCGCAGGTCGCGCAGTAGCGACCCCGCGAATCGCATCAGCACCAGGTAGAGCAGCGCGACGAAGCCAAGCTGGAGGAGCAGGAGAAGGACCCGCAGGACATCGCCAGTCATTCCCGGACCTGGAACTCGATTTCGGTGTCGCCGACTCGAATCACGTCTCCCGGACCGAGCGCGATCTGGTTGACCGGCTGCCCGTTCACGGTGGACCCGTTCCGGCTGCCCAGATCGGCGAAGCTATAGGCGCCGTGCTGGAGCTTGAGTTGACAGTGGTGGCGGCTGACCATCGGATCGTCGACGATCACGTCGTTGTCGCTGGCTCGGCCGACGCCGATCAGCGGGCCGCCCAGGTCGAACTGCACCGGGCGGCTGCCTCGCGTGCTCACCAGCAGGTACGCGCGCCGGGCGGAATCGGGCGCTTCTTTCGCGTCGGGACGGCTGAAGACCATCGTGTCGGAGTTGATCGGCATCGGCATCGCCTCAGGGACACGCTCGCCGCGTTCGTCCATCACGTTGGCGGCCACTCGAATCTCTCCGCGTCGCGTCCCCGTGTCCGAGATGATCTCCACGCGCGGACGCGCGACGAGGGTGTAGCGCTCGTGCCGTGCCCTGGCGAGGATGCCGTGCGCGAGATCGTCCTCGAGCGAGCTGCGATAGGACGCGAAGGCAGCGAAGTCTGACGGATGGAGGTGCAGGTCGTACTGGTTCGGGACGATGACGCCGGAGTCGCGGTACGTCTTGTTCGTATCCATCGCGCGCTCGATGCGCTTGGCGAGGCTCACCGGCTGGATCGACGCACCGAGCCGTCCGGCCGGGGCCTCGAGGAAGCGCTCGAGGAATGACTCGACGCGCGAGAGGATGCCCATGGCGGCCGATCCTAGCACGCGGAGTACGAACGGCCGGTCGCTCGGTACGATTGCACGGATAGGGCTGCCGCCGACCTCGGGCCTATACTTTTGAGACCCTGATCGCCGCCGAGCCGGAGAGAACGCATCAACGTTGACTGAGACGCTCACCGAGTCATTCTGCGAACGCTGCGGAACGCGCTACGAATTCAAGGCGCCAACGCGGCTCAACCCGCTGCGCAAAACGCGGGGATTCATCGGCGGGCTGCGAAACTACCTGACCAGCCAGGACGACCTCTCCGACGCGATGGGCGACGCGATGCGCTCCGAGGAGGACACCCTCGCCTCCCATCAGCTGGAAGCGTTCCACGAGTCCTTCAACTTCTGCATCGACTGCCGCCAATACACGTGCCTCAACTGCTGGAACAATGACGCTGGCAGGTGCCGGACATGTGCGCCGGTGGCGGGCACCGACGACCTGATCGAGCGGCTCGCCGCCTCCGCCGTTGCGGCTCCGATAGCGTCGGACCTCGAGCCGGTTCTCGCCCAGGGCGAGCTCGAGCCACTCGGCATGGAGGCATGGCCCACCTCCGACCTGCAGACGGACATCGCCACCGCGTCCGACGACCACGTGCTTGAGGCCTGGCCAGAGGTCGAGGCATTCCCCGTCGAGCCTGAGCCAGAGCTCGCTCGCGAGCCAGTCAGCGCCGAGGTCGAGCCTGAGCCCGAGCCCGTTGCGACTGGGTGGGAGCCCGAGCCGGAGCCGATCACGGTCGAGCTGGAGCCGGAGCCGATCACGGTCGAGGTGGAAGAGCCGGTTGCGGCCGAGTGGGAGCTTGAGCCGGAGCCCGAGCGAGTAGCGGTCGAGCTTGAGCCCGAGCCCATCATCGCGACGGCCGAGCCGGAGCCGGCCCAGCCGGGTCTCAGGGTCGTTGCCTGGGACGAGGACGCCGCGTATGAGCTGATCGAGCCAGAGCCCGTGGCGGCCGAGGTCGAAGTCGAACATGAGCCAGTGGCGGCTGAGTGGGAGCGTGACCTCGAGCCCGTAGTCGTCGACGTGGAGGTCGAGCCAGAGCCGGTGGCGGCCGAGGTCGAAGTCGAGCCGGAGCCGGTGGCGGCCGAGGTCGAAGTCGAGCCGGAGCCGGTGGCGGCCGAGGTCG
>Ga0136613_10000130_pt1 | contig 28406 bp, 29 predicted proteins | sample AntDrymUQ2722106_2_FD_106649 | JGI IMG/M metagenome (GOLD analysis project Ga0136613, IMG submission 106649) | Polar desert sand microbial communities from Dry Valleys, Antarctica - metaG UQ272 (21.06) | ecosystem: Environmental > Terrestrial > Soil > Desert | place: Antarctica: Dry Valley... | reverse complement strand
GTCAACCATCGGAGAGATCCTCATCTGTTGCCGGGCCATGGGGATGCGCCGGGTCGTCGGTCAGGGTGGGCGGGTCGTCGGTATGGGACAGGAGTTGGCGTCGTACGGCAAGCAGCACGATCTCGGGCCGCCCGGCTACGAACCGTTCACACGCGTCGAGGACCTCGCCGACCTGCCCGGCGGTCGCAGCTACCGCGGCCACGCCGATCTCGGTCCGCCGATGCAGGTCGTTGGCACCCACTTCGGCGGCGGCGACGTCGTAGCGGCGCCGGAGCTCGGCCACGATCGGGCGTACGACCGAACGTTTCATCTTCAGTGAGCCGATATCGCCGAGCTGGATGTCGCACCACATCGTCGCGGTGAACACCGCCGGCAACCTCTCCCTCAGTGACGAGCCGAGTTGATCATCGGAAGATTAGGGTTTATCGGCTGTATTCATCCGATGAACCCGCCGCATTCCGATGATCAACTCGGGTTTGGTCCTGTCGCCTCTAGTCGCGCGGCTTCTCGCGGAGATCGTAGGTCTGGATGACGTCCTCGGGCTTGATGTCGTTGAACGACCCCAGCCCGATGCCGCACTCGAAACCCTCGCGGACCTCGGTCGCGTCGTCCTTGAACCGACGCAGCGACTCCACCGTCAGGTTGTCAGCGACTACCGCGCCGTCCCGGACCAGGCGCGCCTTGCTGTTGCGCACGATCGTGCCGGAGCGGACCAGCGAACCGGCGACGTTGCCGATGCGAGGCACCCGGAAGACCTCGCGGACCTCCGCGGTACCCAGCTGGACCTCTTCGTACTCCGGCTTGAGCATTCCCTTGAGGGCTGCTTCGATCTCATCGATCGCCGCATAGATCACCGAGTAGTACCGGATGTCGATGCCTTCGCGGTTGGCCAGCTCGGTGGCCTTGCCCTCGGCCCGGACGTTGAATCCCAGCACGATGACGTTGTCGGCGATCGCGAGGTTGATGTCGCCCTCGGTGATTGCCCCGACACCGCGGTGGATGACCCGCAGCGAGATGTCCTCACCGACCGGAATCTTGAGCAATGCATCCTCGAGCGCCTCCACGGTTCCGGAGTTGTCACCCTTGATGATCAGGTTCAGCTCACTGGTCTCGCGCAGGGCGGAATCCAGGTCCTCGAGACTGACCCGCTTGCGCGAAGCCGCGTTCTGGGCGTTGCGGATCCGGGTCTGGCGACGCTCGGCGATCTGCCGGGCCACGCGGTCCTCGTCCACGACCAGGAACGTGTCGCCCGCACGAGGCACCGAGGTAAGACCGAGCACCTGGACCGGCCGCGACGGGAGCGCCTCGGTCAGCTTCTCGCCGTGCTCGTCCAGCATCGAGCGGACCCGGCCGTAGGCGTCACCGGCGACGATCGAGTCTCCGATCCGCAACGTTCCGCGCTGCACGAGCACGGTCGCCACCGGACCCCGGCCGCGGTCGAGGTGCGCCTCGATGGCCACACCCTGGGCGTCCTGCTCCCGGTTTGCCTGCAGATCCAGGGATGCATCCGCGGTCAGCAGGATCGCCTCGAGCAATTCGGTGAGACCCTGCCGCTTGGTCGCCGAGACGTCCACGAACAGGGTGTCGCCGCCGTACTCCTCGGCAACCAGTCCGTACTCGGTCAGCTGCTGGCGGATCTTGCCCGGGTTGGCACCCTCCTTGTCCACCTTGTTGACCGCAACCACGATCGGTACGTCGGCGGCCTGGGCATGGTTGAGCGCCTCCACCGTCTGCGGCATGACGCCATCGTCGGCGGCGACGACCAAAACCACGATGTCGGTGACCTTCGCCCCTCTGGCGCGCATCGCGGTGAATGACTCGTGACCCGGTGTGTCGATGAAGGTGATCAGTCGTTCGGCACCTTCCAGTTCGGCCGGGATCTGGTAGGCACCGATGTGCTGGGTGATGCCACCTGCCTCGTCGGCGACCACGTCGCTACGCCGGATCGCGTCCAGGAGCTTGGTCTTTCCGTGGTCGACGTGACCCATGACGGTGACGACCGGCGGCCGGGCCATCAGGTCCTCCTCGGCCAACTCCTGGTCGCCGAAGGTCAGGTCGAAGGAGTCCAGAAGCTCGCGGTCCTCGTCCTCGGGACTGACGACCTGGACCTCGTAGCCGATCTCGCCACCGAGCAAGGCCAGGGTCTCGTCATTGACCGAGGCCGTGGCAGTGACCATCTCGCCCAGGTGGAACAGGGCCGCCACCAGAGCCGCCGGGTCGGCGCCGATCTTCTCGGCGAAGTCGGTCAACGAGGCCCCCCGCGGAAGCCGAACGACGGCGCCGTTTCCGCGCGGCAGGGACACCCCACCCATCGACGGGGCCTGCATGTTGTCGAACTCTTGACGGCGCTGCTTCTTGGACTTGCGGCCGCGAACCGGACCGCGGCCACCGGGACGACCGAAGGCGCCGGCCGTTCCGCTGCCACGGCCACCACGTCCGCCGCGCCCGCCAGGACCGCCGCGGAATCCTCCGCCACCTCCGGCAGGACCACTGGGAGCGCCGGGAACGCCGCCGCCACCGCCGCGGTAGTTCCCGCCGCCACCACCACCGCCGCCGGGACCGCCGGGACCGCCGGCGCCTCCGGGACCACCCGGACGCCCGCGACCGCCGGCCGGGGCTGGGCGACTGGGACGAGCCGGGACCATTCCCGGATTCGGTCGCGCGGCACCCGGACCGCCCGTGCCAACAGGACGTGCCGCGGAAGCCGGACGTGAGGCTCCGGGGCGAGCGGCGGGAGAACCGCCACCGACTCCGAACGGGTTGTTGCCTGGCCGCGGTCCACCAGGTCGCGCGCCAGGTCGCGGAATCGGACGCGGTATGTCACCCGGTGAGGGGCTCTGCGCCGCCTCGGAGGGCACAGCAGGGGCCGGCGTTGCCGGCGCGGGAGCGGCTGCGGCTGGGGCTTGCGGCTGAATCGGAGTGGGAGCGGCAGCAGGGGCAGCGGGACCGGGCACGGCGGCGGGCCGAGACGGTGCGGTCGTCGGCGCCTCGAGAAATGCCGCCGGGACGGCTGCGGGCTCGAGCACGGCCGGGGCCGGTGCCGGCTCGGCGGCGGTCTTGGTGACCTTGGTGGCTTTGGTCGCCTTGGCTGCCTTGGGTGGCGGAGTGGGAAAAGCCTCGTGCAGACGCCGTACAACTGGCGCCTCAACGGTGGAGGAGGGACTCTTGACGTACTCACCGAGTTCGGTCAGCTTGGCGAGAACATCCTTACTGGGTACGCCGAGTTCTTTCGCGATGGCGCTGACGCGGGCTTTGCCTGGCAACGTGACTCCTCATAAGTGAGGGCGGCGGCTGCCCGCTCGACCTCGTCGTTACGGATGAAACATGATCACGGGTGGTTCTTCACTGGGTGCTCATCCGAGAAAGACCTGCTCTCGACGGGCGCGCGGACCCTGATGTCCGTGCGCGCTTGGTGATGCGTGACGCCGTGCTCATTCCTGGTGCTGGTCGAACCGGTCGGCAAGATAACTGCCCAGCGCCTTCGTCGACAAGTCTCCGGAAACCCGCAGAGCTCGTCGGAAAGCTCCTCGTCGCTCAGCGCGTGCCAGGCACACAGATCGAGGATGCAATGACGCTCCTCGGCCGGCGTACCTGCGCTGCGGGTCTGGGAGTACCTGCCCATCCACCGCCACGACTCGCAACAGCTCGCTGATCGAGCAACGCTGCCGGCACCCCACACACGTACGCACCGGAACCACTCGATCGGCCACCGCCCAGTCTAGCGCGAGACGCAGGCAGTGTCTGCTCGTGGCTCAGTCCTCGGCCGGCGCCTCAACCTGGGCATCGCTGCGAATGTCGATCCGCCAGCCGGTCAGCCGAGCGGCCAGGCGGGCGTTCTGCCCCTCTTTGCCGATGGCCAGGGAGAGTTGGAAGTCCGGTACGACGACGCGCGCCGCCTTTGCCTCGGCATCGACTACCTGCACCTCGAGCACCCGAGCCGGGGAGAGCGCATGCCCGACGAACTCGGCCGGATCCTCGGAGTAATCGACAATGTCGATCTTCTCGCCATGTAGCTCGCTCATGACGTTGCGCACCCGCTGGCCGACCGGGCCGATGCACGCGCCCTTGGCGTTGAGCCCTTCGACCTTGGTGTACACGGCGATCTTGGTCCGGTGTCCGGCCTCACGGGCCACGGCCGGAATGAGCACGCTTCCGTCGGCGATCTCGGGAACTTCGAGAGCGAACAGCTTGCGGATCAGATTCGGGTGCCGTCGGCTGACCATGACCTGCGGGCCACGCGGGGTCCTGGTCACCGACACGACGTAGCACTTCAGCCTCGATCCGTGGCTGTAGTCCTCACCTGGCACCTGTTCGGCTGCCGGCAGGATGGCCTCGAACTTTCCGATGTCGATGACCACGATGCCGCGTTCGTTGCGACCGCGATGGATTTGGACCACGCCACCGACGAGGTCGCCCTCCCGGCCGGAGAACTCGCCGAAGTTGTTCTCGTCCTCGGCGGCGCGCAACCGCTGCAGGATGACCTGACGTGCCGTACTGGCGGCGATTCGACCGAAGCCGCTCGGGGTGTCGTCGTACTCGCGGACGACTGTCCCCTCGGGGCCCATTTCCTGGGCGAAGACGGTCACCTCGCCGGTTTTGCGGTCGACGAGGACCCTGGCGTGGGCTTCAACACCTTCCTTGTGCCGGTACGCGGTCAGCAAGGCCGTCTCGATGGCCTCGACCACGGTGGCGAAGGAGATCCCCTTCTCCCGTTCGATACCGCGCAGGGCGCTGATGTCGATATTCATGACTCCTCCGCGGCGGGAAGTGCGTCGTCGGTGTTCATGACTCCTCCGCGGCGGGAAGTGCGTCGTCGGTGTTCATGACTCCTCCGCGGCGGGAAGTGCGTCGTCGGTGTTCATGACAGCCTTCCCCTTCTTCAGCTTGTGTCGTCGCTGTGGTCGTTCGCGCTTGGCGCCGCCCTCGTCCGGCCGGTGAAATTCGAGCTGAACCTTCCCGGCCCCGAGATCGCTCATCGGCACGACTTGATCGACGCCGTCGACTTTCAGCGTCACCGTCGTCCCGTCGTAACCGGCGATCCGTCCGCGGAGCAGTGACCCCTGCGGGCTGCCGGTCACTTCCGGCGACCCGGCAGTTCCTACGGTGACCTCGACGAGCCGGCCGACGGCCCGTCGCCAGTGCCGGGCCTCGGTCAACGGACGGTCCACTCCGGGTGAGGTGACCTCCAGAACGTAGGGCGCCTTACCGATGACCCCCTCGTCGTCGTCGAGGACGTCGGCGACGGCGTGTGACATCGCCGCGATGTCATCGAGGGAGATTCCCTCATCCCGATCGATGACCACCCTGAGCAGGCTGCGTCGGCCCATTGGGGTGAGGATCAGCTCCTCCAGGTCATAGCCAGACCCTTGGACCACGGGGGAGATCAACGCCACCAGCCGATCCCGCGTGGCGGCCGATTCCGCGCTGTTGGCGCTCACCTGTCGGCCTCCTTGTCGTCTGCAGTTGTGTCCACGGAGCGCTCGGCCCGTGCAACCCCCGAGGTTACCGGTGCCGCTCCCCGAAGGCCGACTGTCAGACTCTTCGGGTGAGCGATTCGCGAGTATCGCGGCGCACGCTGCTCCTGGCTGCGGGCTCTGCCGTCGCCGCGGCAGGGTTGACCACCGGAGTGAGCGGCTGCGAGGCGGCGCCAGTGAGCCCGGACCCGCCCACCGAAGCGGCGATCGACCCGCTTACTCCGGTGTTGATCGGCCAACAGGCACTTGTCCAGTCCTATCAGGTGACGCTTTCGGCGTTTCCGCAGCTTGCAGTCCAACTGTCCGACCTGCAGTCGCAGACAACCGCGCACACCAACGCGTTGTCGGCCGCAGCGCCGGCCGCTGCATCGCAGGCCACTGTCCCGGACTCCGGCACGGACCCTCCCGCGGCGTCGTCCTCGATGCAGCCGGTTCCCCCGCCCGTTCCCCCGCCCGATCCAGCAACGGCCGTGTCCGATCTGGCTCGGGTCGTGGACGCCGCTGCCAGAAGGCTGCGAGCAGCGGCACTGCGGGCCGATGGCGACCTCGCGGCGCTGCTCGGCAGTTGCGCGGCAAGTACCGCCTGCCATGGGCGGCTGCTCGGATGAACGCCGAAGAATCGCCAGCGGCGCGCCGTAGCCCAGCGGAGCGCCCGAGCCGAGCATCGCAGGAGATGCGTGGCGGGGCGGACGAGCTGACCGCAGGCCGATCCGCATACTCCCCGCCGGGCGGCGAGCGGCGCACGAGGCGGGCCAGTCGTGAGCGAGGCTGAGATCGAAGGGCTGCAGGCCGCGCTTCGAGCCGAGCACAGTGCGATTTGGGGATACGGGATCGTCGGATCCTCGATCAGCCCAGAGACCCGGTCGGTTGTACGCGATATCGACGCTGCTCATCGGGCGAGACGCGACGAGCTGGCGGACCTCATCCGGCTGCGCGGCTCCGATCCGGATCCGGCGGAGGCTAACTATGAGCTGCCATTCCCAGTGGGCGATCCGGCCGGTGCGCTGCAGCTTGCGGCCCTGTTGGAGGCCGGAGTCGCGCAAGGCTATGCCTTCGCCGTCTCGCAAGCCACCACGCAGCGCGCTAAGGGCTTCGCACTCGCCGCCCTCACCGATGCGGCACTGCGACAGACCAGCTGGCGCCAGCTTTCCGGCGTTGCTCCGGTCACCCCTGAGTTCCCCGGTCTCTGAGTTCCCCACTGCGAACCGAGTGAAGGACGCCTTGTGCCAATAGGTTCGACAGAAGGACGCCTTCACTCGGATGGGAGCAGGCTCCATGTCTGACCGCGCCGCTCGCTCGGTGCTCGTCGCGCCCGAGCGTCTAGCCGGGTGGCTCGATCGGTTCGCGGCCAGGCACGGTCGTGTGGAGGTTGCCGCGTCGGCCGATGTCGTGACCGCTCACGCCGCCGACGGATCAGCGGCACTCTGTGAAGTGCCCTTTCCGCCGCTGTCTCCCGATCCGGCTGATCCGTGGCAGGCACTCGTCGACCACGCTTTGGTCGAGCGGCGGTTGGGCTTGCTGCTGATCCGCCGGGGTGGTTACGCCGTGGGAATAGCCGATGCCGGGACGCTCGTCACGTCCAAGGTCGGCACCCGCTATGTGCAAGGACGTACTGCTGCCGGAGGTCAAAGTCAGCAGCGTTTCGCCCGGCGGCGCGAGAACCAGGCAGCCGCCCTCGTCGGCTCGGCGGTGGAGGTGGCCGCCCGGATCCTGACCGCTGAGATCAAGACTTTGTTCGCCTTGGTGACCGGCGGAGATCGTCCGCTGATCGCCTCGGCACTGGCCCACCCGCGGCTGGCCGAGCTCGCCGCACTGCCCAGGGGTCCATGGTTGACCGTCGCCGACCCACGTCTGGCCGTCCTACGCGAGGCCGCCCAGAGCGCCCGATCTGTTCGGGTCACGATCACCGACGGCTGACGCCGACCGCGTTGCATCGATGCTGGGCAGCCCGCTCAGCCGAGGTTGCCCAGAAATGTGTCGGCCAATGGCACCGCGCTGGTCGCGCTGGACTGGCCGTTCTCGACCAGTACGGAGAAGGCGAGGCCGCCAGCCGGATCGGAGCGGAATCCGACGAACCAACCGTGCGCTTGCGGGGGGACGTCGGTGCCGAACTCTGCGGTACCGGTCTTGCCGGAGACCTCTCCGCGATCTGCCAGCGCCTGGCCCGTACCAGTCAGCACCACCTGACGCATCAGTTGCTGTAGTGCGCCGGTCACGTCTGGGGACGGGCCGGCTGGCGCCGCGCCGGCGACCTCGGCGTCGGCCACCAAGGACGGAACAGGAACCTGGCCTGAGGCCGCCGTCGCACCGGCGATCGCCATCGCGAACGGGCTGACCAATACCTTGCCCTGGCCGATCGCATCCGCGGCCAGCTCAACCGCGTCGGCGGGCGGGGGCACCTGCCCGGAGAACACCTCGACCGGTAGATCCCAGCTGGCGCCCACGCCGAAGCTCGCCGCGGCCGTCTCGAGCGCCCCCGCGGGAAGCTGCTGGACCGAGGTGGTGAAAGTCGTGTTGCACGATTCGGCGAAGGCGGTCAGGAACGGCACGGTGCCGAGATCGAACTGGTCCTCGTTGTCGAACTCCCGGCCGCCGACGGTCACCGTTCCGGGGCAGGCGACGGGGGTGTCAAGCCCCACGATGCCGTTGCCCAACAACGCCGAGCCGCTGATGATTTTGAAGGATGACCCGGCCGGATACTGACCGACCAAGGCATTGGCCGGGTTGGCCGCCGCGTTGGAGCTCACCGCGAGGATTTCGCCGGTACCCGGACGTACGACGACGATGTGGGCGGGTTCGATCCGAGTGGCGACGGCCGCGTCGGCGGCGTTCTGGATGGCGGTGTCCAGACTGACCTGGATCGGCCTCCCAGTTTGCGGCTCGATCCGTTCGAGATCTCGTCGTTCGCCGTCAGCGCCGACCGCCTCCACGGTGAGGCCAGGGCCACCGGCCAGCTGCCCTTGGTAGGCCCGCTGCAGGCCGGAGGTACCGAGCTGATCGCCGGCCGCATAGTCCTTACCGGCTTCTTCGAGCACCTCCGCAGTCGCCTCGCCGACCCGGCCGAGGACGCCGAGGGCGAAGCCGGCGGTCGGTGCGAGCTGGCGGGTCTCCTCCCGGAACACGGTGCCTGGCAGGTCGAAGATCGCCGGCCGTACGGCGTCATAGTCGGGACGGCGCAAGGTGATGATCGGGACGAACTGCCCGGGCTGGGATGCCGAGACACTCGCCACGACATCTGCTGCTGAGATGCCCAGTGTGGAAGCCAGGGTGTCGGACAGTGCCGGGAGGTCGGTGACTCGACCCGGGTCGACTCCGACCACGACGACCGGAGTCGGCGCAAAGATCGGATTGCCCCTCGAGTCGAGGATCGAGGCCCGCTCGGCAAGGCTGCGGCTCCACTCGATCGACTCGCCGTCGGCGAGGTCGGGGTGGATGGCCGAACTTGCCCAGCCGACAGTGGGCAATTCGCCATCTACGGCGTTCAGCTGCAGTTGCGTTCCATAGCTCCAGTCAGGGGCCGCATCGAACTCCCAGGTTGCCGTGTAACTGACCGTGGCTCCGCCTTCGGAGAGATCGACCGCGGTGATCTCGGTCCGCAGCGGCTGCTGCCCTTCACCGAAGCCCATGGAGGTGGCCACGGCTCGCAGGTTCAGCAACGACGCCGTGCTGTTGTCGGTCAGTTCCGCAGCGCCGGTGAGATCACCGGCGGCCCAGGCGTCGAGGTAGGCCTGCGCCGCGTCGCGAGCTGCCTTCTCCCGGTCATCGGTGTCCGAGCAACCCGTCAGCAAGACCGTGGCCAGGACGAGCAGAACGGCGAAGCCTCGGCGACGCATGACTTCCACGATGACACAGGGCCGGACGGGGACCGAAAAGCGGCCCTGGACCTCAGCTCAGCCGCTGGACTCGCGAGCGGGCTGCACGTCTGCCGGCAGGTCAGCGGAAGCTGGCTTGACGTTGGCAGATGCGGGGACAGCGACCGCTCCGGTTCGAGGATCTGCGCCGGGTCCTTGGATGGACGACATCAGGCTCCGAGCAAGTCCGAGGCCCGCGCCACCCATCGTCAACGCTTTGCCGAGCAAGTCCTCCATTCCCTGCGCACCGTTGAGCACGACGAGGTTGTCGATGTTGCCCAAAGCGCTGGCCCCGGCCGCGACGATCGCCGGGTAGTTCTCGGCGATCTGCTGGGCGATGACGGCGTCGGGGTTCGAGGCCAGCGCTGCCGCCCGCGCCTCGATCCCCACCGCCTCGGCGCGACCTCGAGCCTCGATGGCCATGGCCAGCGCGCGACCGTTGACCTCGGTTGCTTTGGCCTCGGCCTCACCGCGCAGGGTGGTTTCCTGCGCCTGAGCCTGCGCCCGCAGGATCTCGGTCTGTCGGGCGGCGTCGGCCAGGGTGACCTGGCGGTAGGCCTCGGCGTCGGCGGGCTTTCGGACCTCCGACTCGAGGACCTTCTCGCGGCGGGCGGCGTCGAGTTCGGCCGCGGCGGTCTCGGCGCGAACCACTTCCTGACGGGCCAGCGCCTCGGCCAGCGGGCCGGACTGGAGAGCCCGGGACTGAGCTTGGTCGACCTCGGCCTGGTAGCCGGCCTGCTTGATGCTCGATTCCCGCACGGCCTCCGCCTTCTCGGCGTTGGCCGCCTGTTCGCGGGCAGTGGCTTCCTTGTCCCGCTCGGCGGCCGCGATCCGGGCAGCGGCGGCGATCGCGGCGGCTTGGGGCTTGCCGAGGTTGTCGATGTAGCCGGAGTCGTCGTCAATCTCCTGGATCTGCAGGGAATCGACCACCAGGCCCAGCTTGGACAGGTCATCGGCCAGTGAGGAGCGGATGTTGGCGGTGAGTTCTTCGCGGTTGTGCAGCATGTCCTCGACCGACATGCCACCGACGATTGCCCGGAGGTGGCCGGCGAAGAGTTCGTGGATGGTGGCCCGCATGCTGTCGGCGTCCTGCTGGAGGAAGCGGCGGGCGGCATTGGCGATCGAGGCGAGATCGTCACCGACCTTGTAAGCCACGACGCCCTTGACCTGCAACGGGATCGATTGATTGGAGACGGCATTGACGATCAGCCCAGTCGCACGGATGTCCAGTCCTAGGCGCCGTACGGTCTGAAAGCCCGGGATCACCGCCGTACCCCGCCCGACCACGATCTTGAATCCCAGGCTGTCCAGCGGGGTGTCGTTCGAGCCGTGTGCACCCAACCCGGAGATGATCAGCGCCTCGTTGGGTTCGGCGACTCGCCAGACGAGCCGGAAAGCCAGGATCAGAAGCAGTATGGCGGCGACGGTGACGATCGCGTTGGTCAAGGCGGATCCTCATAACTGAGTTCGTGGCGCACGGGCAGCAGCTGGGATGTTAGGTGCGCGGGACCGCCGTTTGGTTCCGTGATCCACAGGGTGGGCAGCCGCCGAGCTCAGTCGAGCCGATTCACGTAGACCGTTCGCGGCGGCTGGAAGTCGGTGACCACCACGAGGGCACCGATCTCGATCGTCTCGCCGTGCGAGTGCGGATGCGCGTAGAAGGCCTCGCTGCCGCCTCGGATGCTGATCATCACCTCACCGACCCGGCCCGGACCGATGCCTCCGCTGACCCGTCCGGTCTTGCCGATCATCGACGCTCCTGTCCTGGTCGCGACGTCCGCGCCGTTGCGTCACGATATCTACCTGCATGATCAAAACAGGACAGAGGCGAACGTGCCGACTTGTGCGAACCCCACCCGGGCGTAGGCCGCCTTGGCAGCTGCATTGAAGTCGTTGACGTACAGGCTGACCACTGGAGCGACCTCGGCCAGTGCGACGGCCGCGACCGCTGCGGTACCGCTGCTGCCGATCCCCCGCCCGCGCAGGTCCGGGCGCACCCAGATGCCCTGGATCTGACAGGCCCGGTCGCTGACTGCACCCAATTCGGCCTTGAACAACACCTCGCCACTCTCGATCCAGGCCAGGCAGCGGCCGGTGTCGATGAGCTCGGCAACCCGGTTCCGGTACGACGCGCCGCCGTCACCGGCGGCAGGATCCACGCCGACCTCTTCCCGGAACATCGCAGTGGCCGCTGGCATCAGGATGTCCAGCTCGGCGCGGCGTACCCGCCGTACCTCGGAGCGCGGCTCGATCAGTGGGCTGGAATCCAGCGCCATGAGCGGCTGATTCGGGCGGACGTCCCGAGCGGGTCCCCAGCGCGAGGAGAGCGCGGCCCATAGCGGACGAACCAGATGGGCAGGTCCGACGATGGACGAGCAGCGCCGGGGGCGTTGGGAACTCCGCTCGAGAAACACCTCGACCACACGGTCGGCGTCTTCTTCGGCGCCGACCAGGACCACGCTCGGTCCGTCGAGCCAGACCGCACGCAGGCCGCCGTCGCCGTAGTAGGCGCAGAACTCACCCGACGTCCCGGCCGCACCGACCATCCCCTGGCCCTGAACCCGAGCTGCGATCAGGCATCCGTCAACCGGATGCTCGGAAAGGAAGTCCCGGACGGCCGGCTCGTCCTGAGCTCCGAGCACGCACGCTTGTGCGTTCCCGATCACCTCGGCACCTACCCGACGGTGATCTGGGCGGGACCGCTTGACGCGCCTGAGTCGGTCATCTCGGCCGCCAGCCGCATCGCTTCCTCGATCAGGACCTCGACGATCTGCGACTCGGGCACCGTCTTGATCACCTCGCCCTTGACGAAGATCTGACCCTTCCCGTTGCCGCTGGCCACTCCGAGGTCGGCTTCGCGGGCCTCGCCCGGCCCGTTGACGACGCAACCCATGACGGCAACCCGGAGCGGGACCTCGAGTCCCTCCAGACCTGCCGTCACTCGATCGGCCAGAGTGTAAACGTCTACTTGAGCCCGACCGCAGGACGGACAGGAGACGATTTCCAGACCCCGCTGCCGCAGATTGAGCGACTCCAGGATCTGAATGCCGACCTTGACCTCCTCGACTGGAGGCGCGGACAGCGAGACCCGGATGGTGTCCCCGATCCCGCGGGCCAGTAGTGCACCGAAGGCGACCGCGGACTTGATCGTTCCCTGGAAGGCGGGCCCGGCCTCGGTGACGCCGAGGTGCAGTGGGTAGTCGCATTGTTCGGCGAGCAACTCGTACGCGCGGACCATGACGACCGGGTCGTTGTGCTTGACCGAGATCTTCAGGTCGGTGTAGCCGTGCTCCTCGAACAGCGAGCACTCCCACAGCGCGGACTCGACCAGCGCCTCCGGTGTCGCCTTGCCGTACTTCGCCATCAGTCGCTTGTCCAACGAACCGGCATTGACGCCGATCCGGATCGGGATCCCGGCATCCCCCGCAGCCTTGCCGATCTCGCCGACCCTGTCGTCGAACTTCCTGATGTTGCCCGGATTCACCCGCACAGCGGCACAGCCCGCGTCGATGGCCGCGAAGACGTAGCGCGGCTGGAAGTGGATGTCGGCGATCACCGGGAGCTGGGACTTTCGCGCGATGGCCGGCAGCGCCTCCGCGTCGTCGGTGTCGGGTACGGCGACCCGGACGATCTCGCAGCCGGCCGCGGTCAGCTCGGCGATCTGTTGCAAAGTGGCGTCGATGTCGGCGGTCTTGGTCGTAGTCATCGACTGCACCGATATCTGATGCTCGCTACCGACCCCAACCTTGCCGACCATCAACTGCTTGGTCGGCCGGCGGAGGGCCAGGACCGGCGGGGGTAGCGCCGGCATGCCGAGGGAAATGGACGTCACGTGCATCAGCCTCAGTTCAGCATGATCGGGTTGACGATGTCGGCGATCAACAGCATGCCCGACAACAGCACGAAGAAGCCGGCCACCACATAGGCCACCGGCATGAGTCTGGCGATGTCGAACGGGCCCGGGTCCGGCTTGTTGCGCACCCGCGCCCAGACCGATCGGGCCTTCTCGTACAGCGCCCCGGCTACATGCCCCCCGTCCAGCGGGTAGATCGGCACCAGGTTGAACAGGAACAGCACCATGTTGACGGCGGCCAACAGGGTCAGAAAGAAGATGAACTTGTCGACGAGCGGCTCAGGAAGAGCGAAATACTCACCCGAGAGGCGGGACACGCCCACGACGCCGATCGGGTCGTTCTGGCCGCGCTCGTCACCGAGGAATGCCGCACCGAAGACCGACGGGATTCGCTCAGGCAGGTTGATCAGCGCCTGCCCGGCACGGGCGATGTAGCCCCCTATCGCGGCCGGAACCTCGGTGATCGACTGCTGGACGCGTGGCTGGACCGGCGAGACGCCGACGAACCCGACCTCGATCGTCTCGGTCGCATCCTCGTCGAGGTAGACCTGGTTGGGGATCGGCCGGACCGCGAGGTCCTCGGTGTCGCCGTCGCGATCCACCGTGAAGGTGACCGTGTCTCCCGCGCTGACCCGGATCAGTTCCTGAACCTGCTCCCACTGGGTCACCGACTCGCCGCCGACTGCGAGAATCCGATCCCCTGCACGCAGACCAGCTTGAGCGGCGGGGCTCGCCGGTGGCAGGTCGCAGCCGTTGTCGCCGACCGCACAAGCCAGGCCTTCACTGTCGACCGGGGTGATGCAGTCCGTGACCGGCGATCCGGCGGGCAGGACGCACTCGCTGATCGTGTTGATCGTCAACGAGGTGCCCTGGGGGATCCCGAATCCGACCAAGATGATCGTGAAGAACAATGACGCAAGGATCAGGTTGTGTACCGGTCCGGCAGACATCACGATGACCCGCTGCCACCACGGTTTCTTGTAGAAGACCCGGTCCTCATCGCCGGGCTCGATGTCGTCGAGTGCTGCCCCGCGTACCTCTTCGATCATCCGGCGGAGCCGGCCGTACGTGCGGGGCTGTCCGTCGGCTTTGGCGGGTGGGATCATCCCGACGATGCGGATGTAGCCGCCCAGCGGGATTGCCTTGATGCCGTGTTCGGTCTCCCCGCGTTGCCGGGACCACAGAGTGGGTCCGAAGCCGACCATGAACTGTGGCACCCGCATGCCGAATCTGCGTGCCCACATGAAGTGGCCCAGTTCGTGGAACCAGATCGAGAACAGCAGGCCGATCGCGAACAACCCGATCCCGAGGATCGTCCAGAGCACACCACTCATGCGGTGCCCCTGTGCACGAGTGGCCTAGGTGCGATGGCCCTAGGCACGAGACGAACCGGCACCGATGTGCTCCCCTGCGATCAGGCCCCGCGCCTGTTGGCGGGCCCAGGATTCTGCTGCAATGACGTCGGACACCGACGTCGGTACGCCGAAGTCCGGCGCGCTCTCGACGATACGCGCCACCGTGTCCACGATCCCGGGAAACGGGAGGTCTCCGGCCACGAACCCGGCAACCGCCTCCTCGTTAGCGGCGTTGTAGATCGCCGGACGGCAACGGCCGGTACGACCGACCGCGCGGGCGAGTTCGACAGCCGGGAAGGCGGTGTTGTCCAGCGGCTCGAAATCCCAGCTCGCGGAGTGCGACCAGTCCAACGCAGGCCGTACGCCGGGAAGGCGATCCGGCCAGGACAGGGCCAGGGCGATGGGGAGATTCATGCTCGGCGGGCTGGCCTTGGCAAGGGTCGACCCGTCAATGAAGGTCACCATCGAATGCACGATCGACTGCGGATGCACGACGACGTCGATCCGGTCGTACGGGATGCCGAACAGCAGGTGCGCCTCGATCACTTCCAGCGCCTTGTTGACCATCGTCGCCGAGTTGATCGTGATGACCGGTCCCATCACCCAGGTGGGGTGAGCCATCGCCTGCTCGACGGTGACGTTGGCGAGCTCGGCTCGGCTCCTTCCTCGGAACGGGCCACCGCTCGCGGTCAGGATCAGCCGTTCCACCTCATCCACTGATCCGCCGCGTAGGCACTGCGCCAGAGCCGAGTGTTCGGAATCAACCGGCACGATCTGGCCGCGCCGTGCGCGAGCCATGACCAGATCCCCGCCGGCGATCAGTGACTCCTTGTTGGCCAGGGCCAGCCGGGACCCCGCGGCTAGTGCGGCCAGTGTGGGTTCGAGGCCGATCGAGCCGGTGATCGCGTTGAGGACGACGTCGGCAGGGCGGCCGGCCAACTCGGTTGCAGCCTGTGGGCCGGCCAGGATCTCTGGCACCGAGTACTTGCCTTCCGAATAACCCCGTCGGGTGGCCTCGGCATAGAAGGCCAGTTGCAGATCCTGCGCCGACGTCGCCCGAGCGACCGCGACGGTCCTCGCGCCGCAGTCCAATGCCTGGCGGGCCAGCAGCAGCGGGTCTGCCCCACCTGCGGCGAGCCCGGTCACGGTGAACCGCTCACGATGGGCGGCGATCACCTGCAACGCCTGGGTTCCGATCGAGCCCGTTGAGCCGAGCAGTATGACGGTGCTGGAAACTGACACAACGCTCAGTCTGACGTACTGGTCACACTGATGCACTTGATGCGGTAATCTCAACATCATGCGCACCACTCTGGCAATTGCAGATGAGTTGCTCGCCTCGGCCAAGACCGAGGCAAGGCGACGGGGACTCACATTGGGCCAGTACGTCGAACAGGCACTCCGCAGCCAGCTAGCCGGTCGAGCCATCGGCACTCCTCCTGCCATCCCAGTTCGCCGAGGGGGCTCCGGACTGCGACCAGGAGTTGACGCAAGTTCCTACCGAACGCTCCTTCAGGCAGTGGAGGAAGGGTTGCCTGTTGAGGACCTGAGGTGATCCTGCTCGACGTCAACATCGTGCTCGCAGCCCATCGCGAGGATCACCCGCACCATCCGCTGGTTCGCGCATGGCTAGAACGCGTGCTCGCGGAGCAGCGCAGTTTCTGCGTACCGGACGAGGTGTGGGCAGCCGTTGTGCGCCTGGCGACTAACCGGAGGGTGTTCGGCGATCCCAGTTCATTGGACGAGGTATTCGCCTTCGCTGACGCCGTACGGGCTCAACCGGGTCACGCAGCTTTGCGCTCCGGGCCCAGGCGCTTTGAGGTTTTCCGAACCCTCTGTCAGGACGGCCAGGCGGCCGGCGACCTCGTGCCGGACGCCTTCTTGGCTTCGCTGGCCGTAGAGAACGGGTGCGGCGTCGCGAGTCTCGACCGAGATTTCGCCCGGTTTCCCGGGTTGGCCTGGGAGCAGCCGCGATAGGACGCCATCGGCAGGATCTGGCCTCGGCCGGTCTGCGATGATGCTGCGGACACGCACATGGTCGAGAGGAGCCCCGTGAGCGCCCCCACCGAGCCAGGTCGCGACCTGGCCACCCCATCGCCCCTGGATGGGTACGTACTCGAGCCGCATGAGCGCCCGGAGGACTGGGGCTGGCACCAGGAGTTCAAGGTAGTCCCTCGGATTCTCGGCTGGCTCGCCGTCATCTCCCTGCTGCTGATGTTGGTCGGCAACCACACCGGTCAGGTCGAGAACCTATGGGTGATCGGTACTGCCGCGGTGATCGCCGCATACCTGGTCCGAGACGCGGTACGACGCCGTAACGCCTGGCGCAACTGACCGCCGAGCGGCATGCGGCGCCGGGCTACAGCGCCGCCGTCGTAGGGCGTCGGGACTCGGCTCCTTCGAGGTCACGGCTTCGCCGATCGCAGCTGCACGGATCGCGACCTAGACGACCGGCGAGGCCCATCCGCTGTGCGCTCGGTCGATCCGATCGACGGTGAAGCTCAGTGTCTTGCGGTATTCGACCCAAGCCAGGCCGGGCAACCGCAAGTGTGTCGACTCCTCGGGATGGGTCACCTGATAACCGGATAGCCAGATGTAGGGCACGCTCACCCCGTCCATCGCGCGCGCCCATCGGGGAAAGTGCGCTGCGGCGGCAAGGATCTCGGCGTGCGCCGAGTCGGGGCCGCGGAGGCTGCTTGGGCGAATGTGCTGTCCAGGAACCCAGTGCGCTCCCAGGTCGACGGTCATCCGGCGAACGCCAGGCCAATGGATGATGCCCGGAAGCAGTCGCACCGGCTTGGGCCGAGGGTCGTAGCGATCGCGTACCCAGTCCCAGAACCAGGTCTTCGGCTGCTGTTGAGAAGCGATGGCCCACAACTCGTGGCAGGTACGGCGCACGCCGTCGAGCTGTCCGTCGCGGTCGCCGCCGTGGACGTCGTCGCCGCCGTGGACGTCGTCGAGGTAGACGGCAATGAGGTCCACGACCAGCGGGTCCGCGTGGGTACGCGGGGTGAGATCGATCGCATCCAATTCAGCGGCCGGCAGGCCCCAGTCCCGATCCTCGTTCCAACGGCGGACGTTGTCGAGTTGCTCGGTCAGCGGGACGAACAGGTCCGGCGCAGGCTCACCCCTCTGCTGCACAGGCGCCCCCTCACAGCATCAGCCGGTCGTCGACCAGTCGCATCGTACCCACGCCCTTCGCTTTTCTTGACTTCATGTGGACTTGAGGGATGACCAGGATCCTGGGCTTCGAAGTCAATCCCGACACCGCCGGTATTTCCGCCCGCGACGTACCCGATCAGCTGGTGGGGGCTCCGATCCAGGAGCCGACGAGGTAGGTGAGGCCGGCAGCCAGCAGGCCCATCGTGAGCTGGCGCAGTCCGCCGGACCACCACGGACGCGCGGTGAACCGAGCGGAGAGCATACCGGCCAGGAACAGCCCCGCACCGCCGACGGCCACCGCCGCGTACACCTCGTCGTACCCGAAAAGATAGGGCAGCAACGGGATCAGGGCGCCCAGCGCGAAACAGATGAAGGACGACCAGGCGGCCGTCCAGGGCGAGGGCTTCTCGTCCGGGTCCAGTCCGAGTTCGGCTCGGGCGTGCTCACGCAATTCCTGTTCGGGATCGCGGGCCAACTGAGCGGACACCTGCTCGGCCAGTGCACTGTCCAAGCCTCTGCTGCGCCACAGGGCAACCATCTCGGCGCGCTCTTCCTCGGGATGCACTCGAAGTTCACGCCGTTCCTTGCTGACCTCGAGATCGAGTTGCTCGTTCTGGGTGGAGACCGAGGTGTACTCCCCCAGTGCCATCGACACCGCACCCGCGACCAGTCCTGCGACACCGCCGAGCACGACCGTGTCGCTGGAGGCGGCCGCCCCGAGGCCGGCCACCAGAGCGGTGTTGGTCACGAGTCCGTCCATGGCGCCGAAGACCGCAGCTCGCAGCCAGCCGCCGGAGACGTCGGTATGACTGTGCTGGTGTGCTTCGGCCTCGGTCAAGTCGGGCTGGTCCCTGCCTCAGGCGTGCGGGCAGGGTCGGCAGATAGCGCCTGCGCGGAAGCGGCGAGTTGGCCGCAGGCGCCATCGATCTCGCGTCCTCGGGTGTCGCGCACCGTGATCGCGACGCCGTGCGCCCGAACAGCAGCCACAAATCGGCCCTGAGCCTGCGGAGTGCTGGCATCCCACTTGCTGCCCGGTGTCGGGTTGAGTGGGATGACGTTGACGTGGGTCAGTCGTCCGGACAGCAGCCGGCCGAGTTGATCGGCGCGCTCGACGGAGTCATTGACGTCGCGGATCAATGCGTACTCGATGGAGACCCGGCGCCCGGTGACGTCCGCGTAGCGCCAGGCTGCATCGAGTACCTCGCGGACCGGCCAGCGGGTGTTCACCGGAACCAGGGTGTCGCGCAACTCGTCGTCCGGGGCGTGCAGGCTCACTGCCAGAGTGAGCGCGAGGCCTTCGTCAGTCAGCCGGGAGATCGCCGGTACGAGCCCCACGGTGGAGACCGTGATCCCGCGAGCGGACATCCCGAGCCCATGTGGCGTCGGCGCGAGCATCCGGCGGATGGCGGCCAGGACCCGGTTGTAGTTGGCCAGTGGTTCGCCCATACCCATGAAAACGACATTGGACAATCGTCCGGGTCCGCCAGGCAGATCGCCCGCGCGCAGCGCCTTGGCGGCCGAGACCACCTGGCCCACGATCTCGCCGGCCGACAGGTTCCGGGTCAGCCCGCCCTGACCCGTGGCACAGAATGGACACGCCATGCCGCAGCCGGCCTGGCTGGACACACACAGAGTCGCTCGACTGGGATAGCGCATCAGCACGCTCTCGATCAGTGTCCCGTCGAAGGCTCGCCAGAGCGTCTTACGGGTGGTGCCTGCGTCCGCGAGCCGCTCGTGGACCGACGTGAGCAGCGGCGGCAGGAACTCCGCGCGCAGTCCGTCCCGTGCCGCCCGCGGTAGGTCGGTGAGGTCCTGGCCGGCCGGCGCCTCGAAGTAGTGTCGGGACAGCTGCTCGGCCCGGTAGGCCGGATGACCCGCCTCGACGACAGCCGCGCGGAGTTGCTCGATGCTCAGATCGGCGAGATGTCGGGGTGGCTTGGCCCCCCGTGGCGGCGTCCAGATCAGCGGAAGAGGCAGTGAAGCAGTAGACATGTCGCCTCCCATGGTCCCACGTAGGCACGCGAGGGCCACTTCACGTTCGTAGCACTGCACACTGAGCCGATGAACCGCGAGCCCGTGGGGGTGGGGCCGTGGCAGGGACCGGTCCCAGACGATCCGCGACTGGACCCGGACTTGCTTCGCGACGGTGACCGGCGCAACGTGGTGGACTGCTACCGCTACTGGTCGATGGAGGCCATCGTGGCCGACCTCGATCGACGACGGCACCCGTTCCACGTCGCCATCGAGAACTTCGCCCACGACCTGAACATCGGGACCGTCGTACGTACGGCGAACGCGTTCCTCGCCGCCGAGGTGCACATCGTCGGGCGACGGCGGTGGAACCGCCGAGGCGCGATGGTGACCGATCGCTACCAACGCATCCGCTACCACGACGACGCAGCGGCGCTGGCAACGTGGGCAACCGAGGCCGCCGTGCCCGTGATTGCCATCGACAACCTGCCGGGCGCGGTGGCTCTAGAAACGGCTGCCTTACCCCGGGAGTGCGTCCTGCTCTTCGGCCAAGAGAGTGGCGGTCTCAGCGAGTCGGCCCGGTCAGCTGCGTCGGTGGTGTGCTCGATCGCGCAGTACGGCTCTACTCGCTCCATCAACGTCGGGGTGGCTTCGGGGATCGCCATGCACGCCTGGATCCGCCAGCACGCAGAGCCACCCCGGCTCAGTCCGTCAGATCCTGAATCGCAACCCGGCCAGCGCTGAAGTGCTGCAGCGCAGTAAGGACCTCCGCGTCCGGACGATCGCTGTGTTTGCCCAGCGGCACCGAGAATGGCGCCCCACGCCGACGGATCGCCGCGCGCACCTCCATCCCCGCCAAACCCTTCCAACCCGAGGCGAATCCCGGGTCCCGCGGGCGTAGGCAGAGGTAGCGGTTGCGGTCCAGCCAGATCAGATCGATGTCCTCCCAGCGCAGGAAGTGCGCGCGGATCGGCCGGTTGATACCGCGCAGCCACACACCCTGCGATCCGATCGACAGGCGGGGGCCGCCGCTAGCCATCATCCACCAGAGCCAGCCGATCATGGCGGCGTTGACCAGCATTGAGAGCATTGACGTCCACGCCATATCTACCCAGTCCCAGACCCAGACCCACGGCGGCCCTAGGAACGCCACCCAGATCACGACTGGGCTGATCAACAGAAGCGCGACGAGGGTGCCGAAGATCTTGGCGTACCGGAGGCTGTTCGGCCGTACGACGTAGGGCAGGTCTTCGGGGACCCGACTACGCCATGTCGCTGGAGGCGTCCACTGCCGCATACCGGTCATGCCAGCTCTGACGCAGTCGGAGCGGGCGGCGTTCCCGATGCCGAGATGGTCAGGGCAGGACCGGAGGTACGAACACGGTCAGCAGGAGGTAGGCGACCGCCGCCGAGGGCAGCAGTGAGTCCATCCGGTCCATCAGGCCCCCATGTCCGGGCAGCAGGGTGCCCATGTCCTTGATGCCGAGGTCGCGCTTGACGATCGATTCACCGAGGTCGCCGAGGGTCGCGGTCACCGCAATCGCCGCCCCGTAGAGCGCTCCCTGCCACCAGGACCCGTCGAGGGCCAAGGCCACCATCAGAACGCCGACGATCATGCAGGCAAGTACCGATCCGCCGAGTCCCTCCCAGGACTTCTTCGGACTGACTGTCGGGGACATCGGATGCTTTCCGAACAGCACGCCCGCGGCATACCCCCCGACATCGCTGCACACGACGGTGAGGATGAACGCGACGATCCGTGCGGCACCGTCGTCGGGGCGCAGCATCAGCACCGCGAAGCAGGCCAACAGCGGAACGTAGGCCGTGATGAGTACCGCGGCGGAGGCGTCGCGGAAGTACCCGACCGGCCCGTCCGAGAGGCGCCACACCAGTGCGGCCAGCACCGTCAGCATGGTGGTGACTGCGAGCCCGCTCGGCCCGCTGAGCCAGGTGAGCGCAATCATCGCGACCGAGCCCAGTACCAAGGGCACCTTCGGCGGTCGAACGCGGGCTGAGCGCAGCGCCCGGGTGAGTTCCCACACACTGATCAACACCGCGGCCGCCAGAACGGCCAGAAACGCTGGCCGATAGACGGCCAACGAGGCGATGATCGCGGCGCCGAGGCCGACGCTGACGGCGATCGCCAGTGGCAGATCGCGACCGGTACGGCCGGCTTCGGCCGCTACCTCAGCGGCCGGTGCCGCATCAGCGGGGAGCGGCTGCACGCCCGGGGGCTCGGCGATCGAGGTCGGCCGGTCAACAGGCACCTCGACGGTACGGGCCCGGTTGTGGATCGAAGCTGGGTGGGTCGGCGGACCGCCCGCTGGATTCCCGGTCGGCACAGGGCGCGTCGAGCCTGTTGTGCCTTCTGGCGACGTCGTGTCGGTAGGGGCGGTCGGTGCGCCAACCCGGTTCTGGGGCTTCTCCTCGAGCACCGATCAGACCTCGAGAAGCTCGGCTTCCTTGGTCTTGACCGCCTCATCGATGGTGCCGACATGCGTGGAGGTGATGTCGTCGAGTTCCTTCTCCGCCCGGCGTACGTCGTCCTCGCCGACCTCGCCGTCCTTCTGCAGTCGCTCGAGTTCTTCCTTCGCTCGGCGCCGAATGTTGCGGACCGCCACCTTGCCGTCCTCGCCCTTGGTCCGGGCCACCTTTCCCAGGTCGCGTCTACGTTCCTCGGTCAGCTGCGGAAAGACGATGCGCAACATCGTGCCGTCGCCGCCGGGATTGACGCCGAGGTCGCTGTCCCGGATGGCCTTTTCGATCGCAGCGAGCTGACTGATGTCGTAGGGCTTGATGATCGCCATCCGGGCCTCCGTGATGTTGATCGAGGCCATCTGCGGGATCGGCGTCTGTGCCCCGTAGTAGTCGACCAGGATCTTGTTGAACATCGAGGGGGTCGCACGACCGGTCCTGAGCGTTCCGAGATCCTCGCGCAACACCGACACCGCCTTGTCCATGCGTTCCTCGGCGTCGAGCAATGTGTCGTCAATCATCGCGGTCCTCCATCCTCGGCCGGTCGGCTCACTCGGATCTGCCATGTTGTGCTGTCAGCGGCCCGGGGCGGGTCACGTTCTCAGGCAGGGGTGACGATCTGCGTACCGATCTTCTCACCATCGACCGCACGCGCGATGTTGCCGTCGACATCGAGGCTGAAGACGACGATGGGCAGACCGTTGGCCTGGCACAGGCTGATCGCCGCCGCATCGGCTACCGCAAGCCCTCGAGCGAGCACCTCGCCGTGGCTGATCGTGTCGAACCGCACGGCACCTGGCACTTTCTGCGGATCGGCGTCATAGACCCCGTCCACGCCATTCTTGGCAAGCAACAACACCTCACAACCGATCTCCAAGGCGCGTTGGGCGGCGACCGTGTCGGTGGAGAAATACGGCATGCCCGCACCAGCGCCGAAGATCACGACGCGGCCCTTCTCCAGGTGCCGGATCGCACGCAGCGGTATGTAGGGCTCGGCGACTTGCCCCATCGTGATCGCTGTCTGAACCCGGGTTGCGACCCCCGCCTTCTCGCAGAAGTCTTGCAGCGCAAGGCAGTTCATTACCGTGCCGAGCATGCCCATGTAGTCTGCACGGCCACGTTCCATGCCGCGCTGGGAGAGTTCGGCACCCCGGAAGAAGTTTCCACCTCCGACCACGAGCGCGATCTGGACCCCGCTGTTGGCAACCTCGGCCACCTGACGGGCGATGTCGGCCACGACGTCGGGATCGATTCCGACCTTGCCGCCGCCGAAGGTCTCACCCGACAGCTTGAGCAGGACCCGTCGATATCCCAGTGGCTGCATGGCCGCGATCCTGCCCTACGGCTGTCCGACCTCGAAGCGGGCGAACCGACGCACAGTGACTCCAGCCTCGGAGAGCACCGCGGCGACGTCGCGCTTCGGGTCAGTGATCGAGGGCTGCTCGAGGAGTACGAAGTCCTTGTAGAAGGCGCCGACGCGACCCTCGATGATCCGGGACATCGCCTGCTCGGGCTTGCCTTCTTCGCGCGCGGTCTGTTCGGCGATGCGCTTCTCCGAGTCGACGACGTCGGCGGGGACCTCGTCGCGGGCGAGGAACTTCGGCCGGCTCGCGGCCACCTGCATCGCCACCGATTTCGCGGTGCTGTCGTCGGCACCCTCGTACTCGACGAGAACGCCGATCGCCGGGGGCAGGTCGGTCGCCTTGCGGTGCAGGTAGGACGCAGTAGTGCCCTCGAAGGTCACGAACCGGGTGACCTCGATCTTCTCGCCGATCTTGGCCGACTCGTCCTGCAGAGTTTGCGCGACGGTGCTGCCCGGCATCGATTGCGCCAGCAGCGCCGGTACGTCTGCAGGCTTAGCGGAGGCGACCACGTCGACCAGTCGGTCAGCCAGATCCTGGAAAGCCGCATTCTTGGCCACGAAGTCGGTCTCGCAGTTGAGTTCAAGCATGGTGCCGCCCTTGATCAGGACCAGCCCGTTGGCAGCGGCACGTTCCAAGCGCTTGCCGACGTCCTTGGCTCCCTTGATCCGGAGCAGTTCCACGGCCTTGTCGAAGTCGCCGTCAGCCTCGGAGAGGGCGTTCTTGCACGCCATCATCCCCGAGCCGGTCATGTCGCGCAGCCGCTTGACGTCGGCAGCGGTGAAGCTTGGCATATCAGTGTCCTCCACTCTCGCGGGTGCTTGCCACGAGATCTCGGTAAGTGGGCGAGCGGGGACGAGGGGTCGGTCGTCTCTCGCTCCGGGCGCGTGTTGCGATTGGCCAGGACTCCGCTCGGCGGTCTAGGTTGCCGGCTCGTCGCTCTGCGCGGTGGTTGTGTTGGAGGCCGGGGCGTCAGCCGCCGCAGGGGGAGCATCGGCAGGCGCAGCCGCCGATGCGGTAGCTGACGCGGCGCCATTGGTCGACGCCGCCGGGGCGGCGGCAGACTGGTCGGCGGGCTTGGTGCCTTCGAGCAGTTCGCGCTCCCACTCGGCCAGCGGTTCGTTGGCGCCGATCTCGGCGGCGGCCCCGTTGTCTGCGCCCTCGCTGCCGGCACTCTGTGCGGCCTGGCGAGCCATCAACCCGTCGGCAACGGCGTCGGCCACCACCCTGGTCAGCAGAGCGGCGCTACGGATCGCGTCGTCATTGCCGGGGATCTTGTAGTCGACCTCGTCCGGGTCGCAATTGGTGTCCAAGACGGCGACCACCGGGATCCCCAGCTTGCGCGCTTCGCCGACGGCGATGTGTTCCTTCTTGGTGTCCACGATCCAGACGACGCTGGGGGTCTTGGCCATGTCGCGGATCCCGCCGAGGCTGCGCTCGAGCTTTGCCTTCTCGCGGGACAGACCCAGCGCTTCCTTCTTGCTCAACGTTGCGGTCACACCGGTCTGCTCCATCGTCTCGAGTTCCTTGAGACGCTGCAGCCGGCCGTGCACGGTCTGGAAGTTGGTCAGCATCCCACCGAGCCAGCGCTGGTTCACGTACGGCATGCCCACGCGATTAGCCTGTTCGGCTATCGCTTCCTGGGCCTGCTTCTTGGTTCCGATGAACAACACGGTCCCGCCGTGCGCCACTGTCTGCTTGATGAAGTCGTACGCGTCATCGATGTAGGTCAGCGTCTGCTGCAAGTCGATGATGTAGATGCCGTTGCGCTCGGTGAAGATGAATCGCTTCATCTTCGGGTTCCAACGACGGGTCTGATGTCCGAAGTGGACGCCTGCATCGAGCAGGTTCTTCATACTGACGACAGCCACGGGCCGTCCTCTCGGTTCACGCGTCGAGGCCGGATCCACCGGCGACGACGCTCACTCGGTTGTCGCAGCTCCCCGGGTCGGGGTGCTGCCCTGGTGACCAAGGAGCCGCATTGACCCGTCAGTGCCACTTGGCACCGTCGGGACCGAGACGAGGCTGCCTCCCACCGCAGGCGGGGCAGGTCACGCGAAGTCGGCCGGCCACGAGGGCAGACCGCTGGCTCGAGTATACGGCCCGATGTCCACAACCTGCCCGGGCGGGCTCGCGGGTTTCCCACAAGCGGTCGCTCCCGGGTCCATCTGCGGGTTCGCGTCGGCAGGATCTCATCCATGAGACTCGGCCCGATCCGGCGGGCGACGGCTCTGTTTGTGTTGGTCGCCGGCATCTGGTGGGCTCTGCCGGCTGAGACCGGCCGGGCCGCCGTCTGGGCGGCCCCGCTGCCCGAACCGCTGACCGTCACCAGGCCCTTCGACCCACCGGAGAATCCCTACGGCGCCGGCCATCGGGGCGTGGATCTCGCGGGAAGTCCGGGTCAGGAGGTACGCGCCGCCGGGTCGGGCACGGTCGTGTACGCGGGGCCGCTGGCCGGCCGAGGCGTGATCAGCCTGCAGCACCAGGACGGCCTCAGGACCACCTACGAACCGGTGCTCTCCGCCGTCTCGGCCGGAGTGGAGGTCTCGCTGGGACAGGTCATCGGCACCCTCGAAGCGGGGCACGCCGGATGCTGGGCGTCGGCGTGCCTGCACTGGGGGCTGAAACGCGGTGAGGTCTATCTGGACCCGATGCTGCTGTTGGATCAGGGCCCGGTGCGACTGCTCCCCCGGTATGGCGCTGGTGGACCCGGCGCGCGCCTGGACCCGGCGGTGGCGATGACCGCTGGGCCGGTCGTGGTCTGCGCTTTCGCATCGATACCGCTGTTGCGTCGACGGCGGGTTCGCATGGCTGAAGCTAAAGCGCGCTGGCCTGCGCCCAGCGGGTTTCAGGCGCGGGGATGAGCTTGGCGGTAGACCGCCTTGAGTCGTTCGGCGCTGACATGGGTGTAGATCTGCGTCGTTGCCAGGCTTGAGTGGCCGAGCAGTTCCTGCACACTGCGCAGATCTGCCCCGCCTTCGAGGACGTGCGTCGCCGCACTGTGCCGAAGACCGTGCGGGCCGATGTCCGGAGTGCCCGCGACCGCGACAACCGCTGCATGCACGATTCGCCTCGCCTCGCGCTGCCCGAGCCGTCCGCCCCGCCGTCCGAGCAGCAGCGCCGGACCACTGTCGGCTCTGCTCAGGACCGGCCGGCCAGCGCTGCTGTAGGCATCAAGCGCGGATTGGGCCGGCAGGCCGTACGGAGTCACCCGCTCTTTGCTGCCCTTGCCGAAGACTCTGACCACCCGTCGATCGAGGTCGATGTCGCCGACATCCAATCCGACCAGTTCGCTGACTCGGATCCCGCACCCGTAGAGCAACTCCAGGACGAGCCGGTCGCGCATGTCGAGCGCACGGTCGACGTCATCGCCCGTCGGTCCACCTGTGGAAATCGACTCTCCGTCGCCGCCGATGTTGTCGCCGCCGTTGCTCTCGTCCCCGTCGCTGCGGCCCGCATTGCTGCCGCCGTCGGCCGGGAAACGGCGGCGGCCGACGCCTTCCAGCACGGCCCTCGCCTGGTCGGCAGTCAGGACCTCCGGAAGTGACCGGTGCGTGCGCGGGCTGGCCAATCGCGACCCTGGATCGACCGAGATCCAGCCGATCGCGCGGGCATGAGCGGTGAATGTACGGGCGGCTGCTGCCCTCCTGGCCAGCGTGGAGCGAGCCGCTCCCAACGTCTGCTGCTGGGCAAGCCAACTGCGTAACACACTGAGGTCCAAATCGCCCACCCCGTGTCCGCCGTGCCGGGTCAGGTGGTCCAGCAGACTGCGGATATCGCTGCGGTAGGCCCGGATCGTATGAGCCGAGAGATCACGGTTATGAGCCAGGAAGTAGAGGAAGTCATCCAGTGCGGTGGCCAGTGCCGTTGGCAACTCCGTGCTGTCCGGCCGAACCGGCTGATGGTTCACCCGTTGACCGTCGGTCAGCGGTGTTCGACGGTCAAGCGGCCACGCCGTAGGTGGTCACCCGCATGGCCTGTCATAGGCCTTGCGGCCTGCCCAGCCGGACAAGTCGCCAGGCCCCGTCGATGCTCTCGACGAAGCCCCTCGTCTCCAGGGCCGGCAGCGCGGAGAGGACCTCGAGCACGCTCAGGCCCGCAGCCCGGGCGATGTGCTCAGGGAGAACGGGTCGCCTGTTGGGCAACGCCTCCAGCGTCCGGGCCTGAACCGCGGTCAAGGCATCGCGGGCCGTGTCCGGCCCGCGCACCAACGGTGCCAGGTCGACACCGAGTTGCCCGATTTCTTCGATGACGTGCTCGACCCCGGTCACCAATCGGGCCTCGGTGTCTCGCAATAACGTGTGCGTGCCCACTGACATCGCCGAGCTCACCGGGCCCGGAAACGCCATTACCGGCCGGCCCAGTTCCTGGGCCCGTCCGGCGGTATGCCGAGCCCCGGATCGCGCCGACGCCTCGACCACCACGCAACCAGCACTGAGTGCCGCAATCAGCCGATTTCGGATCAGGAAGCGATGCCGGTACGGCGCACACCCTGGCGGCCACTCGCTGATCAAGAGACCGTCCTGGGCGATCCGCTCGAACAGAGCCGCATGCGCGGCTGGGTAACTTCGGTCGATACCGCCGGCCAGGACCGCGATCGTCGGCACGCCGGCGCTCAGGGCTCCCCGGTGGGCCGCCGCATCGATGCCGAAGGCTCCCCCCGACACGACCGTCCAGCCACGTTCGGCGAGGTCGAAGCCAAGCTGGGCGGCTTGCTCTGCGCCATAGGAGGTGGACGCGCGGGCACCCACGACCGCCACGGCCCGGCGGGTCAGATTCGCCAGATCACCGTTGCCACGTACCCACAAGGCCAACGGCGCTGCGATTGCCTCAACGCCCATGGCGGTTGCCACCGTCATGGCATGCAGGGAGTCCACGGGCCATTCCGGATCTCCCGGAGCCAG
>Ga0136613_10000127_pt1 | contig 28785 bp, 24 predicted proteins | sample AntDrymUQ2722106_2_FD_106649 | JGI IMG/M metagenome (GOLD analysis project Ga0136613, IMG submission 106649) | Polar desert sand microbial communities from Dry Valleys, Antarctica - metaG UQ272 (21.06) | ecosystem: Environmental > Terrestrial > Soil > Desert | place: Antarctica: Dry Valley... | reverse complement strand
TACCGCCCAGCACACCGTCATCGCGGTCACCGACGGCGACACCATCGAGGTCGTCGACACTTCCGGCGATCGCGACATCGTGCGCCTGCTCGGCGTCGACACGCCCGAGACCCACCATCCGACCGAACCGGTCGAGTGCTTCGGTCCCGAAGCCGCTGCCTACACTGCGCGGCGACTGACCGGCCGATCCGTCCGGCTCGAAGGCGACGTGGAGGCGCGCGATCAGTACGACCGGCGACTCGCGTACGTCACCATCGGCGGGGAGCGCTTCAACGACGAGCTCCTCCGGCTCGGCTACGCCGAGCTGCTCGTGATCGAGCCGAACCACGCCCATGCCCGCACGATGCTCAAGGCTGAGCTGGAGGCGAAGCGGGAAGGGCTCGGCCTGTGGGGCGCGTGCTAAGAGGCGTCCGTCAGGCGGGTGCGCATCTTGTCGATGGCGCGGCCCAGGATCTCGCGGGCGTCGGCGTGGGAGCAGCCGAGGCCGTGCGCGAGCTGCTTCATCGACTCGGGCGGGCCGTGGAACCCGAAGCGGCGGGAGAGCACGTCGTACTCGACCGGGCTGAGCGCGTCGAAGGCGTGGCGGTCGGCGCGCAGCTCGAGCGCGTCGAGGTCGATCTCGTCGTCGGCGATCGGCTCGGTCCCGTCGAGCGCGACGGTGGCAGCGTCGGGGTAGGGCCACCCGTCGTCGGTGGGGAAGAGGGGGAGGGTGGTCATAGGCCTCTCCTTCTCGAGCCGTGTCGGGGCATCGTGCCCGGGCAGGGGTTCCCGGTCAATGGGTGGTCGCGTGGCGGCCGATGAGCTCCAACAAGGCTTCGCCGTGACGCTCGGCCTTGACCTTCCCGATCCCGGGAACGGTGAGCAGCTCCTTGCGGCTGCGGGGCCGCTTGCCGGCGACCGCCGCCAGGGTCGAATCGTGGAAGATCACGAACGCGGGAACGCCCGAGGCCCGGGCGAGATTGCGGCGCCACTCGACCAGCGCGTTGAAGAGGTCGGCGTCGGGTGGCGCCAGGGTGGGTCGCGGCGGCGCGGCCGCGGCTCGGGCTTTTTCCTTGGCCGCGGCCACGCGCTCGCGCCGCCGCGCCGCGGTCTCGGGGGTGTCGAGCGCGGGCGCGCCCGCGAACTCGATCACCTCGAGCCACGGGCTCGGCTTGCGGTCGACGGTCCGGGCGCCGAGCTTGCGGTGGCGGGCCCAGCTCAGGTGGAGGGCACGCTCGGCGCGGGTGAGCGCGACGTAGAGGAGGCGGCGCTCCTCACCGCGCTCGGCGGGAGTATCGGCGTGGGAGATGGGCACGAGGCCGCGCTCGAGCCCGGTGACGAAGACGGCGTCGAATTCGAGGCCCTTGGCGCGGTGGAAGGTCAGGAGCTCGACCGCGTCGCGTCCCGTGCCGTCGTCGTCGTTGCCCCGCAGCGCGACATCGAGGTACGCCCGGAACCCGTCGACCGATCCCGGCCCACCGTCGGCGGCGAGGTACTCGTGGCCGAGCCGCACGAGCGCGTCGACGTGCTCCCGCTGCTCTTCCGACGCCTCGGCGGCCTCGGCGGTGAGGTCGCCCAGGTGAGCGGCGAACGGTCGTCCCGGCCCGACTTTGTCGGTGCGGGCGACGCGTTCGAGCGCGGCGCGCACCTCGGGCCGCTCCAGGAATCGGGTCGCTCCTCGCACGCGGAACGGGATGCCGTCGCGTCCGAGCGCCTCCTCGAACCGGGCTGACTGTGCGTTGGTGCGGTACAGCACCGCCATGGCCGACCACGGCCGGTTGGGGCCGTGCTCGCGGCGTAGTCCTCGGACGACGCCGATCGCTTCCGCTTCGTCGTCGGGATAGTCCACGAACGTCGGGGTGGGCCCGGCGGGCTTCGAGGTGCCGATTCGCGGGCGCGGCCCACCGCCGTCGGCGAGGAGCGCGGTCGCAGCCGCGACGACCTGCGGTGATGAGCGGTAGTTGCTCCCGAGGCGCACGACGGTCGCGCCACCGAAATGGCGGGCGAAGTCGGTGAGGTACGCGGGGTCGGCGCCGGCGAACCCGTAGATCGCCTGGTCGGCGTCGCCGACCGCACACAGGTCGGGCCGGTCGCCGAGCCAGGCGCGCAGGAGCCGGAGCTGTGCCGGGTTCACGTCCTGGAACTCGTCGACGAACAGGTGACGGAAGCGCCAGCGCTGGGTCGCCTGGAACTCGCCGTCGCTCTCGAGCGCATCGGCGCACCACCAGATGAGATCGTCGAAGTCGACGACGCCGCGATGGCGACGCTCTAACTCGTACCGCTCGTACAGCGACGCGATCTCGGCGGCGGGCTTGGGCGGCTCGCGCCCGGCTCGCGCCACCGCGACCTCGTAGGCGTCGGGCCGGAGCAGGCGCGCCTTGGCCCACTCGATCTCGCTCGCCACCTCGGCCGCGGCCACGGTGGCGGCTGCGCCCCTGCCGGGCAGCATCGGCGCCAGGATGCGAGCCTTGCGCGAGAGCACTCCCGGCATCGGCCGGTTGTGGTCGGCGCAGCGCCGCCGCAGCTGGGCCAGCGCGATGGCATGGAAGGTCCCGGCGGTCACCTGGCGGCGCACGCCGAGACGGCCGAGTCGGGCGACCAGCTCGCCCGCGGCCTTGCGGGTGAAGGTGAGCGTGAGGACGTGGTCGGGGTCGATGCGCGCGCGGCTCGCCTGCCACGCGATCCGGCGCGTGAGCACTCGCGTCTTGCCCGACCCCGCGCCGGCCAGGATCGCGAGCGGCCCGGCGTCGACGGTCACCGCCTCGCGCTGGGTCGCGTCGAGACCGTCCAACAGCGGATCGGCTCGGCGCGCGTCGGAACCAGGCATCGCGTCGACACGGTACCGGTCGCCTGTGACAGTTTCCCGCGACGGCGTCGAGGCGCGGGAAGGCCCCGAGTAGTCTTCGCAGCGTCGCTGCTCCGATCTCCTCGGGGCCGACTTCCCGACCGGTATCCGGCGAGACCCGTGTTCCGGAGTACCCCGGGTGGGGCCCTTCCGGTACCGCGTTCGCCTTCAACCAGTACGTCGAAGATACGACCGCGCCCCCGGGTCGTCAAGAGGCTTCCCGCCGGGCGGTAGCTTCGCTGGTCATGCCGGGTGTGCACGTCTCGCGTCGCCGCTTCGAGGAGCTGGTCGCCGACGCGCTCGACTCCATTCCGCCCGCGCTGGCCGAGCAGATGGACAATGTCGCGGTGCTGGTGGAGGAGTGGCCCACGCGCGAGCAGCTCGCGGGGCGGGACGGGACCCTGCTCGGGCTGTACGAGGGCATCGCGCTCACCGACCGCTCGCCGCTCTCCTACGCCGGCGTCGTCCCCGATCGGATCACCGTGTTCCGCGGACCGCTGTCTGAGCTCGCGCGCGACGAAGTGGACCTTGCGCGCCACATCCGGGTGACCGTCGTGCACGAGGTCGCCCACCACTTCGGGATCGACGACGACCAGCTCGACGCCCTGGGCTGGAGCTGACGTTCCCCGTAAGGTGCACGCGGCACGGTCGAATTGCGAGCGACAACTTGGCGTCCGATCGAGCGCCCCCGGCGCAGGTCCCCTGCGCCGCAGCGAGCGAGGCAGTAGGGATGGGTGAGAACACGTGGCGCAACTGGGGCCGCAACCAGCGCTGCTCCCCGGCGGCGGTCGAGGAGCCGGAGAGCGAGCTCGAGGTCGCCGAGTCGGTCAAGCGGGCGGCGGTCGCGGGCCAGACCGTCAAGGTGGCGGGCTCGGGGCACTCCTTCACCGACATCGCCTGCACCGACGGGCGATTGCTGCGGCTCGAGGCCCTCGACCGGTTCGTTGCCGTCGACGACGAGGCGAAGACGGTCACCGTCGAGGCCGGCATCCAGCTGTGGAAGCTGAACGAGGAGCTCGCCCGCCGGGGCCTGGCCCTCGCCAACCTCGGTGACATCGACCGCCAGACGATCTCGGGAGCGATCGCGACCGCGACCCACGGTGGCGGTGCCCGCTTCGGTGGCCTGGCCACATTCGTGCAGGAGATGGAGCTGGTCACCGCCGGCGGCGAGGTGCTGCGCTGCTCGCCCGACGAGGAGCCCGAGATCTTCGCCTGTGCCCGGGTGGGTCTGGGCGCGCTCGGCGTCGTCACCAAGCTGACGCTCCGGTGCGTCCCCGCGTTCCGCCTCCACTCGCTCGAGCGCCCCACGACCCTCGAGCAGATGTTGGCCGACTTCGACGCCACCGTCGACGCCAACGAGCACATGGACTTCTACTGGTGGCCCCACACCGACGTCGCCACCGTGAAGGTCAACAACCGCACCGACGATCCGGTCCGGCGCAAGTCGTCGTACAAGACGTGGCGCGACGAGGTTCTGCTCTCGAACTATCTCTTCGGCGCGCTCTGTGCGCTGGGTCGGCTGCGACCGAGCCGGGTGCCCGACCTCATGCGCACGACCGCCAAGTCGTTGGGCAAGACCGAGCTCGTCGACGAGAGCCATCGCGTGCTGTGCAGCCGCCGGCTCGTGCGCTTCGTCGAGATGGAGTACGCGGTTCCCCGTGCCGACGTGGGCAAGGCGCTGCTCGGTGTACGGGACCTCATCGAGGGCGAGGGACTGCGGGTCGACTTCCCGGTCGAGCTGCGGGTGGCGGCCGCCGACGACATCCCGTTGAGCACCGCCCACGGTCGCGAGACCGCGTACCTGGCGGTGCACCTGTCGTCGGGGACGCCGTTCGAGCGCTACTTCCGCGGCGTCGAGGCGATCATGGACGACCTCGGCGGCCGGCCGCACTGGGGGAAGATGCACTTCCAGGACGCCGCCACACTCGCGACCCGCTACCCGGAGTGGGAACGCTTCCAGGCGGTTCGGGGGAGGCTCGACCCCGATGGCCGGTTCCGCAACGCCTACCTCGACCGCGTGCTCGGCCCGGTCCGGTAGCAGCGGGCGGGCGGCGGCCGTAGTCTCTCGCCCATGCCGTATCCCAAGCACCTCATCAACGAGGGGGAGCAGGTCGCCCTCGACCTCAACCCCCACTGGTGGTACTTCTCGAAGCACATCCTCACCGGGATCCCGCTCGCGCTCGCGCTCGTCGGAGTGTTGGCCCTCGACGGCGACACCCGCAAGTACCTCGGGTACGCGTGGGGCGCGCTGGCGGTCGTGTGGGCGCTCTGGCTGATGCTGAAGTTCCTGTCGTGGCGGTTCACGCACTTCGTGGTGACGAGCGACCGGATCATCTACCGCCACGGCGTGCTGGCCAAGCGCGGGATCGAGATCCCGCTCGAGCGCATCAACAACATCAACTTCGAGCAGGGGATCTTCGAGCGCATCATCGGCGCCGGCGACCTCCAGATCGACTCGGCCGGCAAGGAGGGCCAGTCGTACTTCACCGACATCCGGCACCCCGACGGCGTGCAGCAGGAGATCTACCGGCAGATGGAGGGGTACGACAAGAAGAAGGCCGGATGGTCGACGCCCAAGGCATCGGCCTCCGACGAGCTCGAGAAGCTCGCCGGCCTGCGCGACAAGGGCGTGATCTCCGCCGAGGAGTTCGAGGCCAAGAAGGCGGATCTGCTCGAACGCATGTAGTGCGTCGGGTCCTCGTCCTTCTCGTCGAGCAGCGAGGCGATCGCGTTCACGACACCAGCACGCGCACCGCGTGCGCGGGGACGGACAGGGTCGGGGCGTCGACCGTCGCCGCCGTCCACAGCTCGCGTGCGCCCGCGAATCCGTCGGGGACGTCCCGGGTGGCGGGTTCGTCGCTCCAGTTGAACAGCGCTGCGACCTGCCGCCCACTCCGTTCCGCGAGCCAGAGCGACGCGGGCTCGCCCTGGGCGAAGAACTGCTCGACCTCGGGCTCATCGACCCGCGCGAACAGGTCGATCGGGCGGAAGCCCTCGCCCCACACCAGGTCGAGCAGGCCCGGGTGCTCGAGCACCGCCCGCTCGTCGGCCGAGAGCGACGCCAGCTCGTCGGCGAGCAGGAACGGCCCGCCACACAGCGCCGCCAGGGTGGCGAGGGCGCGCGACTCCTCGATGGAGTAGCCGTGGGGCGTCGCGCCGTCGCTGCCCCACGCCATGACCACATCAGGATCGGCGTCGAACCACCGGCGGTGCAGCGCGAACCGGGCGGCGACGTTGCGGGCCTGGGGCCGCACCCCGTGGAAGCCGGTCCAGCCTTCGGTCAACGGCTGGCCGAACTCGCGCAGCAGCACCGGCACGGCCAGGTCGTGGCCCACGCGGTTGCCGTGGCAGATTCCCACCGCCGGGAGCAGCGGCATCCCGCAGCCGAGCACGTACAAGTCGGGACCGAGGCCCGCGAGCATCGCCCGGAGCCCCCGGCGCAGTGCCTCGGTGCCCGTGACGCGGGGGTCGTGCCGGACGCCCTCGACCGCAGCCAGGTACAGGAAGTCGAGCTTGACCATCTCGAAGCCCCAGGTCTTCACCTGCCCGCCCAGGGTGCGCAGCCAGTCGCCGCCATCGGGATTCGACGCGTCGAGGCCGTAGCGACCGTGCCGGTCGAGGATCGGCGCGCCGTCCTCGCCGCGCACCGCCCACTCGGGATGGTCGGTGCCGAGGCCGGGCGCACCTGGCTGCACCATGAACGGCGCGAGCCAGAGGCCGGGTCGGCCGCCCGGGGCGCGCACCTCGGCGGTGACCTCGGACAGGTCCTCGGGGAAGCGGTCGTTGGGCCACCACGCGCCGTAGGTGACCTGCCAGCCGTCGTCGAGTTGCACGAGGTCGAAGCCGGACCGATCCCGGTAGCGCTCGAGCAAGAGGCGGGCGTTGTCGAGCAGCTGGTCGCGGTCGACGACGAGGCCGTAGTGGTACCAGGTCTCCCAGCCCGTCACCGGCGGCCCGGTCCACCGCCGCGCGTCCGACGCCTCGCCGGCGAGCGCGGCGAGCGCCTCGGTCACCGCCAGCGGCTCGGTCCCCGCGGTCAGCGCAATCGGCGGGGCGAACTCGGTGGTGCCCGCGGCGAGCGGGAGCCCCAACCCCGGCGGCGGGAGCGTTTCGTAGCCCCACGTGCCGGCGCCCGCCTCGACGGGCGGCGTCGCGCCGCACGAGACGTCGACGAGGAGCTGCCCGCGTTCGGGCCGCGACGCGATCGCGGTGGCGAAGCGCTCGGCGTCGAGCGCCTGCAGGCCGAACGCGGTTCCCTTCACCGTGGCGAACACGGTGCTCCACCACGACACCCCCAGCCCGTCGGCGGGGCGGACGCCGGCGTACGCCCACGAGTCGTACCCCTGCACGAGCCGGGTCGCGTCGGTTGCCGCCACCCCGAGGTCGACGAGTCCGCTCACCGGGATGAGGCGGTCGAGCGTGGCCGCGCCTCGGGACTCGTACGTCAGCTGCACGACCAGCACGCCTCCCTCGGCGGGGGCGTGCACCGCCAGCGTGAGCCCGCCGTCTCGCGGCAACCAACGAGCCCACGCACCCGGGCGCCCGTGCCCATCACCGATCTCGACGTTCCAGCGGCCCCGGCCGGTGTCGCTCGCGACCGACACGCCGTCGAGGTGGGCTCGGGCCGCGAGGGGCCCGGCAGTCACGCCGGCCTCGGGCCAGCGGGCGGTGAAGCTGCCGTCGCCGAGGTCGACTTCGACTCCGCGGCCGCGCAGCTCGCGGGTCACCCGCCCCCCGTCGCGACGACCGTGAGGCCGGGCGGGTGCTGCTCATCCTCGGCCGGGCAGTGGAGGTGGGTGAAGCTCTGCTGCGCGCCGAGCTCGGGGTCGGTCCAGCGCAGCAACACGGTGCGCGCCTGGCCGGGCGCGATCGTGACGACGATCTCCCCGACGGCCGTCGCCGACTCCGCCGGAACCGCGGCGGTGCATATGCCATGGGCGACGACCGTTCCGTGCGATCGGGGCACCGCCACTCGCGCATCTTTGTCCGCCGGCATCGGCAGCCCGATGCGGGCGCCGTCGGGATCGGGTGCGATGACCGCCGATGTGCTCTCGGCGACATCCCAGTCGATCGCGACCTCGGTCCCGGCGGCGCGGTCGTTGACCACTATCAGCGGGAGCGTTACGTCTCCGGACGCGACCACCGACGTGTCCTGGAGGGCGATCGCCAGCAGCGGGCGACTGGCGTCGCGGAACGCCTCGTAGGCGCGCTTCGGGACGCGCTCCATGTCGACGAGGCCCCCGCCGGCGTAGCCCCACCAGTCGGACCAGAAGTGCCAGCGGTAGCCCATGAACGGCTCTCCCCGGTGGGCCCGGAACCACTCGGTCTGGTACTTCGCCAGAGCGGCGCCGTACGCCTCGGTGGCCTCACGCCAGGCGTCGAGCGACTCGTAACGCGACGGCAGCCCGGTGAAGGCGCAGGTCGAGCCGATGAACGACAGCCGGCTGACCCAGTCGCGCATCTGCGTCGGGTCGGGGGGCCAGCCTCGGTCACCGAACTTGTGTGCCTGCGGACCGATCGTCCAGAAGCCGTACTCGGAGACGAACCACGCCGGCTGCTCCCGAACGCGGTAGAGGCTGCCTCCGGCCAGCGACCCGGCGTAGTTGTGCACGTCGTCGCCGATACCCGACGCGCGGTGCACGTGGCGGCTGTCGTCGACGGCGCGCAGAGCGGTCTCGAGCGCGGCGTCGAGGTGCGACTCACCGAGGTCGGTCTCGGGCCCGTCGTCGCCGCGCACGCCGGTCACGTCGCCGAACATGCGGGCGGGTTCGTTGTGGCAGGCGTAGTAGACGACGCTCGGGTGGTTGTGCAGCAAGTACCCCATGTCGGCGATCTGTCGGCAGGCTTTGTCGACGAAGCCCGGGTTCGTGTCGGTCCCCGAGTCGTAGAACCACTGCAGGGGGAAGTCCTGAAACACGAGGATGCCGGCGTCGTCGGCGGCGTCGTAGCAGTCGGGCGACTGCACGTGGGCGTGCACTCCGATCGAGTTGCCGTGGGCGGCGGCGATGAGGCGCATGTCCCGGTCGTAGAAGCTGCGCCCGACCTCGGCGAAGTGCTGCCACGGGATGTAGTTGACCGCCTTGACGAATACCGACCGTCCGTTGACCTCGAGCTCGCGGGCGCGGCCATCGTCTCCGGTGACGATTCGAGTGGTGCGCATGCCGAAGCGGACTCGCCGCCGGTCGAGGACGTGGTCGCCTTCGACGAGTGCCACCGCGACCTCGTGGGTGGCGGGCGCGCCGGTCGAGCCGGTTGGCTCCCACCGTGTCAGCGCGGTGAGGTCGGCCACCGCGTCGACCCGGCTCGGCCCGGGGGGTGTGTCGAACGCCAGCGCCACCTGCTCACCCGCCGTCTCGAGCTGGGCGGTGAGCGCTCGCGGCTCACGCCCGTAGTTCGTGATCACGATTGCGAACTGCACCGCGCCGGCCTGATCGAGCGGGGTGGCGAAGACGGCGTCGAGGGTCACGTCGTGGGTTCGTTCGAGCGTCACCGCGCCGGTGATGCCGGCCGTGGTCATGGACTGGCCCCACTCGGGTGTCCACACCCACGGGTCCTCGCCCGGTGCGAGCGACGCAACCATCCGGCCCGGCAATCCGCCCGGGCGACTGTCGTGGTACTTGAGCGTGCCCTTGATCACCCGTTTGCGGTGCTGGAAGAAGACCGCGGCCGGGTCGAGGTCCTCGAGCGGGTCCTGTACCGCGACCACCAACTCGTTGCTCTTCGCCAGTCGTCCGGTGACGTCGAAGCCGAAAGGCGCGAAGTACCCCTCGTGATGCCCGAGGTGCTCACCGTTGAGCCACACGTCGGCGAGGTAGTCGACCGCCGCGAACCGGAGACGGGCATGGCCGCGGGCGTCGTCGGCGGCGGTGTAGCCGAATCGGCGCCGGTACCAGACCGGCGCGAACTGACGCGAGAGCTCCCCGTCGAACCCGAAGTTCTCGGGGACGACCACCCGACGCCACTCGGCCTCCGCTCCGGGCAGCCCTGACGCTGCCCGCGCGCCGGGCGCGGGGAACGAGGGATCGCCACCTTCGTCGGCCCACTGCTCCCACGCCCCGTTGAGGTCGACGGCGATGCGGCCGCTGCCCGACGGCGCCGCGCCCGCGTCGACCGGCGACCACGGCAATGGCTTCGCCCGCACCACCGACCCGAACTCGGAGTGCTCACTGACCGGCGCCGCCCCGGGGCGGAGCCGCTCCGCGGTCCGGAGCCGCGGGCTCACTCGGGCCCCATCGCCACCGGGCCGGCGCCGTCGACCGCCCGTGCGACGAACGCCGTCGGTTCGAGCGTGGTCGCGTCGCGGTAGCGCCGCACGGTCTTGGCCGCGAGATCGTCGGCGTGGTTGCGCTGCACGAGCGCGACCACACACCCGCCGAAGCCCGCGCCGGTGAGTCGCGCCCCCAGTGCACCCCCCTCGACGAGCAGGTCGACGAGGAGGTCGAGCTCGGGCGTCGACACCTCGAAGTCGTCGCGCAGACTCGCGTGGCTGACGAGCAGGAGTGGACCGAGCGTGTCGACGTCGCCGGTGCGGAGCGCGGCGGCGGCGTCGACGACGCGCTGGTTCTCGCTGACGACGTGGCGGGCGCGCGGTTCGTCCGCCACTTGCTCGGGTCGGGCGTCACGCAACGCGGGCACACCCAGACGCGCCGCGACCGCCTCGCACGCGGTTCGGCGCTCGGCGTACGCGCTCGTTTCGAGGGTGCGGGGCAGTCCCGAGTGCACGACCAGGACCGCCAGCTCTGCCGGTAGCGAGACCGGGTCGACGTCGAGGGTGCGACAGTCGATGAGCAGGGCGTGCCCGGCCCGGCCGAACAACGATGCCAACTGATCCATGATGCCGCCGGGGACCCCGGTGGCCAGGTGCTCGGCCCCCTGCGCAGTCCGGGCCACGTCCCGTCGGTCGAGCTCCGACCCGGCGGCATCGGTGATCGCCAGCGCCAGCGCGACCGCGAATGCTGCGCTCGACGACAGCCCCGAGCCCGGCGGGACCGTGGACGCCACCGCGGCATCCATGCCCGGCGCCGGGGTGCCGTGTTCAGCCAGCGCCCGCAGGGTCCCGACCACGAAGCGGCCCCACGGAGGTTCGACCCGACCGAGCTCGTCGCTGCCGTCGGCGGCTACATCGACCCGGCCGCCGAGATCGAGCGAGCGGACGACGACGCGGGCATCGCCGTCCGGCCGCCAGGCCACCAGGCAGTCGCGATCGATCGCCAGCGGGAGGACGAGCCCATCGTTGTAGTCGGTGTGGTCGCCGATCAGATTGACGCGTCCCGGTGCCCGGACGAAGCTGAGCCCGTCGCGGCCGCGCATCGCGTCGACCAGCGCCCCGACCCGCGCATCGTCCACGATCGGGGAGCCTACGATGAGGGTGGGCGCGGGTCAGGGGGCGTCCGTGGTGGAGGAGTCGGCGTGACGATTCGCCTCGCGCGGGCCGGGCTCGTACGCCTGGTCGCGCGTCGCCGTAGGGTTTCCCGAAGCGTCGTCGCGGCGCGTGCGCTCGGGACGCTCGCGGTCGTCGCCGGACTGGTCGCGGCGCGACGCCGGTGGGGTGCCCGACCGGCCGCGGCACCGATCCCGGCGCCGGTCGAGGAATTGCCGGCCGAGTCCGAGCCGGCGTTGGCACCGCCATCTCCCCCCGACCCCGTCCCCGTCCCCGTCCTCGCCCTCGCCCCCGTCCCCGTCCCCGTCCCCGTCCCCGTCCCCGTCCTCGCCCCCGTCCTCGCCCCCGTCCCGCGCCCACGCTTGCGACGGCGGGCGGCACTCGCGTTCCGCAACCTCGTCGTGATCCTCGCCGTCGGCGGGCTCAGCCTGGGAGCGTGCTTCGCCGCGATCATCCCCGGCGCGCAGATGCTCGCGGCCGGTCACCACTTCACCGCCGACGAGCTCAAGGGCGACCTCAGCGAACTGTCGCAGCGGACCACTGTGTACGCAGCTGACGGATCGCGTCTCGGCGTGCTCGGTCTCGAAGATCGCGACCCCGTCACCTTCGCGGAGGTCCCGCCGCTGGTGATCAACGCGGTGATCGCGACCGAGGACCAGACCTTCTGGGACAACCCCGGCATCGACGTCGGCTCGGTCTTCCGCGCGCTCGTGACGAACGCGTCGGCGGGGGAGATCGAGCAGGGCGGCTCGACGATCACGCAGCAGCTGGTCAAGAACCGGCTGTTCCGCGCCAACCGCAACCTCGACAAGAAGGTGCGGGAGCTCGTCCTCGCGTACCGGCTGAACCAGGAGTACACCAAGGAAGAGATCCTGGAGGAGTACCTCAACACTGTGTACTTCGGGTCGGGGTCGTACGGGATTCGGTCCGCGGCCGAACGGTTCTTCCTGACGACGGAGCCCGCCTTCGGCGCTCCACGCGGCAAGGGTCTCGACGAGCTCAACCTCTCGGAGGCCGCGCTCCTGGCTGCCGTGATCGCCAACCCCGAGGGTGACAGCCCCTTCACGTCCCCGGAGCGCGCGCTCGAACGCAGGCGCGAGACGCTCGCCGCCATGGCCCACGAGGGCTACATCACCCAAGCCGAGGCCGACTACGCCGGGCTCGCGCCGCTTCCGACGGTGGTACCGCCGGCCGAGCTGCGCCCCCAGACCTACTTCGTCGAAGAGGTGCAGCAGCGGCTCCTTGCCGACCCCCGACTGGGCGCGACCGAGGCCGAGCGGCTCGACAAGGTGCTGCGCGGAGGGCTCGACGTGTACACGACGCTCGACCCGATGGCGCAGTTCCACGCCCAGACCGCGGTGAACTCGATCCTGCCCGACGCCCCCCCGTTCACCGCCGCCCTCGTCGCGGTCGAACCGAGCACCGGCGCAGTGCGCGCGCTCGTCGGCGGCCCCGGATTCGACGAGCTCGAGTACGACATCGTCACTCACGCCCCCGGCCGCCAGGTCGGCTCGGCGTGGAAGGTGATCACGCTGGCGGCGGCGCTGGAGGCGGGGTACTCGCCCAACGACGTGGTCGACGGGACGTCGCCGTGCACGATCGACAACCCGACGTACGGGACGTACACCACCGTGAACGCCGAGCCCAGCAGCGGCGGGGTGATGAACGTGCGGGCCGCGACGGTCGGCTCGGTCAACTGCGCGTACGTCCGGTTGTTCTCGAGCGTCGGGCCTCCCCGTGTCATCGACGTCGCCCACCGCCTCGGCATCCAGCAGCAGACCCTCCAGCCCTACTTGTCGGTGACGCTCGGCACGATCGAGGCCACCCCGCTCGAGATGGCGACGGTGGGAGCCACGATCGCGGCCGAGGGTGTGCGGCGCGACCCCTACTTCGTACACAAGGTCGTCGAACCGGACGGCACGGTCGTCTTCGACGAGAGCGGTCGCCCCGGCATCCCCGCCATCCCTCCGGCGGTGGCGGCGTGCGAGGCCGACATCCTCCAGGGAGTCATCACCGGCGGCACCGGGACGCGTGCGCGGCTGCCGGGCCGGGCGGTGGCGGGCAAGACCGGGACGACCGACAACTTGGCCGACGCCTGGTTCCTCGGGTTCACGCCCCAGCTGTCGGCCACCGTCTGGCACGGAGCGAGTAGCGGGGCCGTCCCGGGGGCGGGCTTCGGCGGTGACATCCCCGCCCGCATCTGGCAGGCGTTCATGAGCGCCCAGCTCGCCGGGCAAACCAGCGCGCCCTTCCCGCGGCCGGGACCGGAGTGCAACGAGCCCGGCCAGCTCGTGTTCGACTTCGGACGGGTCCACCCGTGGGCGCTGGCGGCCCTGTTCCCGCCCCCACCGTTCCCGTTCGGGCCGCCCCTCCCGCCGGGGACCCCCACCGTCGCCGGGCCCGCTCCCGCGACCCCGCCGCTCCCACCCCCGACGCCACAATGAGTGCGGCACAACCCGCTTGCAGCCAGCGGCCTTTGGCGTCCGAGCGAGCGCCCGCGGCGCAGGTACCCTGCGCCGCAGCGAGCGAGGCGATAGAGGAGGCCGGGAGTGCGCCTCGAGCTAGGGGCCATCGGCAGACGACGGGTCGAGCGTGGCCGGCTCGTCGCGCCGCTGCCGGCGCGGCTCCGTCTCCTCACCGGCGTCCTCACCAACGCGGTGGTCCTCCCGCTGCACCGCTCGCGGAACGGAGCCACGAGCGCGCCCGCCGGGATCTCGTGGAGCGCGCCCGACCTGCCGGTCCGGCGCCACGGCTTCGCGCTCGCCGCCTACTTCACGCGCACGTTCGCGGTCATCCTCGTCGTCGGCGGCCTCAGCGTGGGAGCGCTCCTGACCGCGATCATCCCCGGTGCGCAGGTGCTCGCCACCAGCAACCGGTACACGCCGTTCGCCATCCGGGGCGCGCTCAAGCAGCTGTCGGAGCGGACGACCGTCTACGACGCTGCCGGCAACGAGATCGGCATTCTCGGTCTGGAGGACCGCCAGCCCGTCGAGCTCGAGGAGGTGCCGCAGCTCGTCATCGACGCGGTGATCGCGGCCGAGGACCAGACGTTCTGGGAGAACCCGGGCGTCGACCTCAACGGCACGATCCGCGCGTTCATCGAAAACGCAACCTCGGGGGAGATCGAGCAGGGCGGCTCGACCATCAGCCAGCAGCTCGTCAAGAACAGGGTGCTGAGCTCGACGCGCGATCTCGATCGGAAGGTGCGCGAGATGGTGCTCGCGTACCGGCTCAACGAGGAGTACTCGAAGCAGGAGATCCTCGAGGAGTACCTCAACACCGTGTACTTCGGCGAGGGGTCCTACGGGATCAAGACCGCCGCCCTGCGCATCATCGGCAAGCCGCTCGATCAGCTGGACATCGGCGACGCCGCCCTCCTCGCCGGGCTGATCGCCAACCCCGAGGGTGACAACCCGTTCCTCGCTCCCGAGGTGGCGCTCCAGCGGCGCGGCCAGGTGCTCGACGAGCAGGTGGACCAGGAGTACCTGACCCCGGCCGAGGCCGAGTTCGCCAAGGCCGGGCCGCTGCCGGCGGTGAGGCCGGCGCCGGTCGACCTGCGCCCGCAGAACTTCTTCGTCGAGGAGGTGCAACGCCGCCTGTTGGCGGATGAGCGCCTGGGCGAGACCGAGCGGGAGCGGCGCGACACCCTGTTGCGCGGCGGGCTCGAGGTGCACTCGACGCTCGATCCGATCGCCCAGGTGCAAGCCCAGGACGCGGTCAACCGCCAGTTGCCGAACCGGCCCGGGTTCACCGCCGCGCTCTTCGCGTTGGAGCCGGAGACCGGGTTCGTGCGCGCCATGGTCGGCGGGCCCGGATTCGAGCGCAATCAGTACAACATCGCGACGTCCCCACCCGGCCAGCAGGCGGGCTCGGCGTGGAAGATCATCACACTCGCGGCCGCGCTCGACAGCGGCTACTCGCCCAACGACACCGTGAGCGGGTCGTCGCCGTGCACGGTGCCGTCCGGGCAGGGGTACGGCGACCCCGGGAAAATCGGGAGGGCCACCACCCGCAACGCCGAGGGTGGCGGCGGGACCATGACGATCCGACGGGCGACGACCGGATCGGTCAACTGCGCCTACGCCCGGCTCTCGGCATCGGTGGGGTACGACCGCGTCGTCGAGATCGCCCACCGGCTCGGCATCAAGCAGGATCTCGGCCGCACCGGCGAGGACGGGAACTGGTACCCGGCCCGCACGCCGGTCCTGACCCTCGGGGTGTTCGAGTCGACCCTGCTCGAGATGGCGACGGTGATGGCCACAATCGTCAACGAAGGCGAGCGCAGGGACCCGATTTTCGTCGAACGAGTCGTGGGTCCCGACGGGCAGACGATCTTCGACGACCGCGAGCGCGACGGCGTGCGGGCCATCTCCCCCGAGGCGGCGTCGTGCGAGATCGACATCCTCAGAGGTGTGGTCACCGGTGGCACCGGGACCGGCGCCCGGCTCAACCCGCATGTCGCCATCGGCAAGACCGGCACCACCGACCGGGAGGCCGACGCCAACTTCGTTGGCGCCGTGCCCCAGCTGGTCGCGCACGTCTGGTACGGATCGCCCGAGGGCGACATCCCCGGCGCGGGCTTCGGCGGGGAGACCCCGGCGGCGATCTGGCGCGAGTTCATGAGCGCGTATACCGCCGACAAGCCGGTCGTCCCGTGGCCGGCACCGTCGCTCAACTGCGTGGTCAGGGGCGCCCGCGTGACCGACCTCGGCCGCGACACGAGCCGTCCCGTCTCCACTCCCGCGCCGGCCCCGCCCGCTTTCCCGCCGCCGGCCACCACGCCGGTGCCGGCGGCACCCCCACCGCCACCGGTCGTCGAGCCGCCTCCCGCAACCGTCCCGGCCGCGCTACCACCTACCTGAGATACTGACCGCATGACGCGCATTCGCAACTCGTGGGAGCTGTTCAAGGTCTCGTGGGGCGTGCTCCGCTCCGACAAGACCCTGGCCGCGATCCCTGCCATCTCCGCGGTGGTGTCGCTCGTCGCGCTGGCCGGCTTCGGGGGGCTGTTCTACGCCCTGGGGATCGACACGGGTTCCGAGAAGGAGGGGACCGAGGCGATCGACGCGATCGGCTATGTGATCGCCGCGGTTGCGTACGTGGTGTTCGCGTTCATCACTGTCTACTTCCAGTCGGCACTGGTGGCGGGCGCCAACGAGCGGCTCGAGGGTGGCGACGCGACGGTCGGCAAGTCGCTCGGCGCGGCCGGCGGGAAGCTCCACCGCATCCTCCCGTGGGCGCTGGTCACCGCGACGGTGTCGTTCATCATCAGCCAGATCGAGCGGCAGGGCTGGATCGGCCAGATCGTCGGCAACCTGCTCGGCATGGCGTGGAACGTGCTCACGTTCCTCACCATCCCGATCATCATGCTCGAGGACGTGGGCCCGATCGCCGCGCTCAAGCGGTCGGGGACCCTGTTCAAGAAGACCTGGGGCGAGAACCTGGTCGCCCAGGCCGGCTTCGGGCTCTTCGGCTTCCTCTTGTTCCTGCCCGCGATCGCGGTCGGCGCGCTCGGGATTGCCACCGGCAACGATGTCGTGGCCGGCGTGGCCATCGGCATCGCGGTGGCGTGGGTCGCGGTCGTGATGGTGGTGCTCTCGGCGCTGAGTGGGATCTACCGCACTGCGCTCTACCGCTACGCCGTCGACGGCAGCGTGCCCGCGGCGTTCGCCGGCGCCGACCTCTCCGGCGCGTTCGCGCCGAGGCGAGGCGGTCGCTTCAACTAGCTCTCCTATCGCGCCTCAGGCGAACTGCGGGAGCACCTCGGCGGCGAACCGGTCGAGGCCGTCGACGTCGAACGGCGCCCGCATCGCCAGGATGACCCACTCGGCGCCGGCGTCGCCGTAGGCACCGACGCGATCGACCACCTCCTGCACGCTGCCGGTGAGCACGCCGGGGCGCACGAAGTTGGCGATCGCGCCGAACTGCGCCTCCAGGTCACCCTCGTGCCAGGCGAGGCCCACATTGACAGCTCTCGTGACTTCGCGCGGGTCGCGGCCCTCCCGCTCGCAGTGGGCGTCGAGCACACCGACCTTGTGGGCGTAGTCGTCGGGCGGGATGAACGGCACGTTCCACCCGTCGGCATGGCGGGCGGCGATCCGCAGCGTCACCTTCTCGCCCCCGCCCCCGATCCAGATCGGCAGGCGGTCCTGGACCGGTTTGGGCTCGCAGCGCGCGTCCTGGAGCCGGAAGTGCTCTCCCTCGAAGGTGGTGACGTCGTCGGTGAGCAGGCCGCGGACGCACTGGATCGCCTCCTCCAGTTGGCGCAGCCGCACCCCGGCGGCGGGGAACGGGATGCCGTAGGCGTCGTACTCGCCCTGGTGCCATCCCGCGCCGAGACCGAGCGTGACCCGCCCACCGGCGAGGTGATCAATGGTCGCCATCGCGTTGGCGAGCACCGCCGGATGCCGATAGCCCACGGAGTACACGAGGCTGCCGCAGCGCACGCGTTCCGTGGCGAGCGCGAGGGCGGCGTGGGTGCCGACGGCCTCCAGGCAGACCGCGCCGCCGGTCGCGTCGGCGGCGTAGAAGTGGTCCCAGATCGAGATCCACTCGAAGCCGTGGTCCTCGATCCGCCGCCACAGCCCCTGGAGCTCGTCGGTGGTCGTGTTCTGGAGCCCGGCGTGCACCCCGAACTTCATCGGCCGTGTACCTCTGGCATCACTTCGGCCGCGAGGAGGCGGAGGTGCTCGAGATCCTCGAGGTCGAGCACCTGGAGGTACACGGTCTCGGCGCCGGCCTCGGCGTAGCCGAGCAGCGTCTCGACGACCTCGGCGGGGAGGCCGGCGGCGCCGTTCTCGCGCAGCTCGTCGGGAGCCCGGCCGATCGCATCGGCGCGGCGCGCGAACTCGGCCTCGTCGCTCCCGCAGCACACGACGAGCGCGACCGAGGTGCGGAGCGACGTCGGGTCGCGCTCCGCCTTCTCGCACGCCTGCCGCACCCTCGCCACCGCTTCCCGGCACGCGTCGACCGGCGGGAACGGGAGGTTGAACTCGCTCGCGAACCGCGCCGCGAGCGCGGGTGTCCGGCTCGCGCCGTGCCCGCCGATGATGAGGGGTGGGTGCGGCTGCTGGACGGGCTTCGGCAACGCGGGCGAGTCCTCGAGCTGGTAGTGCTGCCCCGCGAACGAGAACCGGTCACCGATCGGTGTCGTCCACAGCCCGGTGACGATCTCGAGCTGCTCCTCCAGACGGTCGAAGCGCTCACGCAGCGGTGGGAACGGGATGCCGTAGGCACGGTGCTCGTCGTCGAACCAGCCGGTGCCGAGCCCGAGCTCGACCCGACCCGCGCTCATGGCGTCGATCTGGGCCACCGCGATCGCCAACAGTCCCGGGAGACGGAACGTGCTCGACGCGACCAGGGAGCCGAGCCGAATCGAGCTGGTCTCGCGGGCGAGCCCGGCCAGCGTCACCAGCGTGTCGGTCGGACCGGGCCCGGGATCGCCGTCACCCATGCGCAGGTAGTGGTCGGATCGGAAGAAGGCGTCGAAGCCGAGCTCCTCGACAGTGCGCGCCACCGCCAGCTGCTGGTGATACGTCGCGCCCTGCTGGGATTCGGTGAAGACTCTCAGCAGCACGCGCGCAGGCTACCCGTCCTACAGTGAACGCTTATGGAGTTCGACGTCGATCGGTGGCCGGAGCTGCGCGAGCCCGTGCTCGTGGTGGCACTGTCCGGTTGGGTCGATGCCGGGCTCGCGGGTGCGGGCGCGGCCGCGGTCCTGGCGGAGCAGCTCGACTCGGCGCGCCGCTTCGGCAGCGTCGACATCAGCGACGCTGTCGACCTCCAGCAGACGCGGCCGACCGTCAAGCTCATCGACGGGGCGACCCGGGAGATCTCGTGGCCGTCGGTCGACCTTGTCGCCGGCCACGCCGCCCGCGACGTCGTGCTGTGCGTCGGGCCCGAGCCGTCATTGCGGTGGCGCGAGTTCACCGAGCGGCTCGTCGACGCCGCCCGCCGGCTCGGCATCGAGCGGGCGGTGATGGTGGGGGGCATGCCCGCGGTCGTGTCGCATCGCCGTCCGATCACCGTGCTCGCCACCGCGACCAACTCGTCGCTCGCCCAGGAGGCGGGTGCGCTTCGCACCGACTACGCCGGTCCCACCGGCGCGCAGACCGTGCTCCAGGTGGAGCTGGGGAACGCGGGCGTGCCCGCGCTCGGGCTGTGGGCGCAGGTGCCGCATTACGTGTCGGGTAACCCGTCGCCGCCGGCGATCCGGGCGGTGCTGTCGCGCCTGCGTGAGGTCGCGGGAGTGGATACCGATCTCGGCGCGCTCGACACCCAGACCGACGACTACGTCGACCGGGTGGAGAAAGGCCTCTCCGAACGACCCGACGTAGCCGAGCTGGTCCAGGCGATCGAGGCGGGCTCCGACGAGCTGCCCACCGGCGACGAGCTCGCGTCCGAGATCGAGCGCTTCCTCCGCGACGAGGACGACGAGGACGACGAGTAGCCGCCCCAGCCGAGGTTTGGGCGCCGGCGGCCGGGGGAACCCTGTCTCGAAGCGCCACCGGCGCTCGTTAGACGTGCGGCGGCCTCGCAGCGCCCCGTGAGGCAGTCGCCAGAACGGTGAGCCGGCGGGCCGACCCTGCCCCGGTCCGTCGGCTCGCCCCTTTTCATTGCTCGCGGGTAGAACTCCCGGCATGAGTTGCGTGCGGATCAACGCCATTACCGTGCCCGCCGAACGCGCCGACGAGCTGGTGGCTCGCTTCGCGGCTCGTGCCGGCGAAGTGGCGAAGGCTCCCGGATTCGAGGCGTTCGAGTTGCTGCGCCCCTCTGACGACCGCCACGTCTTCCTCGTCTACACGCGATGGCGGACGCAGGCCGATTTCGAGGCGTGGGTGTCGAGCCCGGCGTTCGCGCACGGCCATCGGGGCCACAACACCGGCGGTCCGGTCGGGACCGGCAGCGAGTTGTGGTCGTTCGACGTCGTCCAGCACGAGGAAGCGGCCGACACCGGGACCGGCGCGTGACCACGACGACCGACCCGGTCGTCCAGGAGCTGACCGCACCGGGCGCCCCGTTCGAGATCGTGGTGGAGCCCGTGCTGGGCGTGCCGCTCCAGGTGTATCGAGACCGGCTGGACTCCCTGCGGGATGTGATCGCGACGGCGGACGGGCGCGCCGGGGTGGACTTCCTCATCCAGGGCGATCGGCGGCTCACCTACGACGAGCACAACGCGCTCGTCCGCCGGGTGGCGGGCGCGTTTCTCGAGCGCGGCATCGGCCACGGCGATCGGATCGCCATCCTGTCGGCCAACAACGTGGAGTGGGTGGTGCTGTTCTGGGCCGCGGCCTCGATCGGCGCGGTCGTGGTTCCACTCAACGCGTGGTGGAAGGCCGAGGAGCTCCGGTTCGGGCTGGAGGACTCGGAGGCGCGGTTGCTGTTCTGCGACCGCCGACGATGGGACGTCGTCCGCGACATCGCCGGAGAGCTACCCGCGCTCGAGCACGTGCTGGTCACGGACCTCGACGAACCCGAGGGCCGGGCGCGTCCGGGCATCGAGCTGTTCGCCCACGACGATCCCGGAGTGTTGCCCGCCAGCCCTACTGACGACGGGTCGGTCGCCGAAGACGATCTCCTCGCGATCCTCTATACGTCGGGCACAACCGGGCGACCGAAGGGTGCGACCGTCACCCACCGTCAGGCGCTTGCCAACCTTCAGAACATCTTCTGCCTGGGACTGGCGGCCGCGAAGAAAGGGGCGACGCCTCCCGAGGTCGGCGCCGACCAGCAGGCCGCGCTGCTCGTCGTGCCGCTCTTCCATGTGACGGGCTGCCTGGCCACCATGACCCTCTGCTACACGTCCGGGGCCAAACTCGTGCTCATGCCGCCGGGGAGGTTCGACCCCGACGAGGCGATGGCCACGATCGAGCGCGAGCGCGTCACCAACATCGGCGGCGTGCCCACGGTGATGTGGAGGATCGTGGAAGCCCCGACGTTCGGAAAGTACGACCTGTCGTCGGTCACCCGCGTCGGCTACGGGGGCGCGCCGGCGCCTCCCGAGCTCGTCGCTCGCATCGACGAGGCGTTTCCCTCGGCCCGCACGACGCTCTCCACCGCGTACGGGCTCACCGAGACCGCGTCGATCGCGACGTCGAACGTCGGTGACGACTACCTGACCCATGCCGGCTCGGTCGGCCGACCCGCACCGACGGTCGAGATCAAGGTCGCCGACGATGACGATGACGAGGTGCCGGCGGGGGAGACGGGAGAGATCTGGTTGCGGGGCCCTACCGTCATGCTGCGCGGCTATTGGAACCGGCCCGACGCCACCGCCGAGGCGGTCAGCGAGGACGGGTGGTTCCGGAGCGGCGACATCGGCCGGTTCGACGAGGACGGCTTCCTCTACCTGGTCGACCGGGCCAAGGACATGATCATTCGCGGCGGCGAGAACGTGTACTGCGTCGAGGTGGAGCAGGCGCTGTTCGAGCACCGCGACGTCATCGACGCCGCAGTCGTGGGCGTACCCCACCGCGAGCTCGGCGAGGAGGTGAAGGCGATCGTGCAACTGCGCGACGGTGCAGCTGCGACCGGCGACGACATCCGGGCGTTCTGCGCCGAGCACCTCGCCCGGTTCAAGGTTCCCGAGTACGTCGAGCTCAGGGACGAGCCGCTGCCCCGCAACCCGGCGGGGAAGGTACTGAAGAACCTGTTACGCGGCGACGCCACTGCCTTCGCCGCCGCCGACGACTCTGCGTTGTGACGGGGCTGCGGGACTTTCACGAGGTGTTCGGCTACGTGGTGATCGTCGCCAACGGGGTCGCCGGTGTCGTGGCGCTGGCGGCGTGGCGCGCGCAACGGCTGAGGGGCCGCGGGGTGTGGGTCGTCACGATCGTGGCCGAGGGGATGATGCTGCTCGAAGTCGTGACCGGGGTGATCCTCGTCTCGAGTGACCGGTTCGTCGGGGCGCGGTTCCACATGTTCTACGGGTTCCTCGCGTTCCTCACCGTGGGTCTCGCCTACCAGTACCGCGACTCGCTCCCGGATCGCACCGAGCTGCTCTACGGGCTCGTCGGCCTGTTCATCATGGGCCTGGGCATCCGCGCCGTGGTCGAGGTGGCGTCGTGACCCGGCCGGAGGGACGGCGGACCCGGGTCCTGCTGATCTTCGGCGGCCGGTCGGCCGAGCACGATGTGTCGCGGGCGACGGCGGTGTCGGTTGCCCGGGCGCTGGACCCCGATCGGTACGAGGTCGTGCCCCTCGCGATCACCACCGACGGGCGCTGGCTGTTCGCCAACGAAGCCCTCAGGGCGATCGAGGCCGGGCCCGCCGCCCTGCCCGAGGCGTTCGCGGTCGCGGGCGAGCCGGTCTCCGACCTGGGCGACCTCGTCGCGCGGGGCGAACAGGCGGTCGCCCCCGCAACTGCCGGCGGCAGCCTCGACGTCGACGTGGTGCTCCCGCTGCTGCACGGCCCCTACGGCGAGGACGGCACCGTGCAGGGCCTGCTCGAGCTGGCCGGGCTGCCGTACGTCGGCGCCGGCGTCGTCGGCTCCGCGGTCGGGATGGACAAGGTCATGATGAAGCGGGCGTTCGCGGCGTGCGGTCTCGGCATCGCGCGCCACCTTGCGTTCCGTGAGGGCCACGATGCCGACGAACTCCGGGCCCGCGTCGAGGATGAGCTCGGCTACCCCTGTTTCGTGAAGCCGGCCAACCTGGGATCGTCGGTCGGCGTGTCGAAGGCGCGCGACCGGGCCGGGTTCGACGCCGCGCTCGCGCTCGCCCTCGACTTCGACGAGTGGGTAGTCGTCGAGGAGGCGATCGCCGGGCGCGAGATCGAGGTCGCGGTCCTCGGCGACGATCCACCGGAGGCGTCGGTGCCCGGAGAGGTCGTGCCCGGCGACGAGTTCTACTCGTATGCCGACAAGTACGAGGACGACGCCGCCGAGCTGCTCGCACCCGCGCCGATCACGCCGGCGCAAACCGACGAGGTGCGGGCGCTGGCGGTGCGGGCGTTCGAGGCGTGCCGGGGTGAGGCCATGGCCCGGGTCGACTTCTTCCTCGAGGAGGAAGGCGCGGCGCGGGGGTTCCTCGTGAACGAGGTGAACACCATTCCCGGGTTCACCCCGATCTCGATGTACCCGCGGCTCTGGGAGCTCTCGGGGCTGCCGTACGCGAAGCTGATCGATCGCCTGGTCGACCTGGCGTTCGAGCGCCACGAGCGGCGGCGCCGCCGCGCCGGCCGCCAACGGAGCGAGTAGCGCGGGGTTTCTACAGGTTCACGACCGGGCAGGTGAAGGTGCGGGTGATGCCCTCCACAGCCTGGATCTGGGAGACGACCATCTTGCCGAGGTCGTCGAGGCTCGGCGCCTCGGTCTTGACGATCACGTCGTACGGCCCGGTGACGTCGTCGGCCGACAGCACCCCCGAGATCTTCCGGGTCTCCTCGGCGACCGACACTGCCTTGCCGACCTCCGTCTGGATGAGCACATACGCGGTGATGGCCATGCGGACCCCCTTCGAAGCCGTGACGCGGGCATCGTAGTGGGCATGCCCGAGATCGTCTTCGCCGACCGCAGGGATGCCGGGCGTCGGCTCGGCGCGGTGCTGCGCGAACGCGGGTTCGCCCAACCGGGCGCGCTCGTCGCCGGGATCCCACGCGGGGGCGCCGTGGTCGCGGCCGAGGTCGCGGCCGAGCTCGGACTCCCGCTGCGGGCGATCGTGGCCCGCAAGCTCGGCGCACCCAACCAACCCGAGCTCGCCATCGGGGCCCTCGGGCCCGACGGCACTCCGCTCTTCGACGAGTCGCTCGTGCGCCGTTTGCGCGTGAGCGAGCAGTGGCTGACGCACGTCGTCGACCAGGAACGGGCCGAACTCGTGTCCCGTATCGAGCACTTCCCCGGCGTCGTCAGCCGCGACGACGTCGCCGGCAAGCTCGTGATCGTGGTGGACGACGGCGTCGCGACCGGAGCGACCGCGGCGGCGGTGGGCGCATGGCTCGGCCATGCCGGGGCGGCGCGGCGGGCACTGGCCTTGCCGGTGGCGCCGCCGTCGACGCTCCGGCGGCTCGAGCGGGTCTACGACGACATGGTCGTGCTGGCGCAGCCGTCGCACTTCGTGGCGGTCGGGCAGTGGTACCGCGACTTCACCCAGACGACCGACGAGGAAGTGATCGCCCTCCTGTCGCAGGCGAGCTGACGCCCTGCTTCCCGCTCTCGGCGCCTTCGGCGCCGGGCCGCTCGGGCCCCGTCGAGCTGCGGCGCAGGATACCTGCGCCGCGGTCGCTCGACTCAGACCGCCAGGCCTTCGCCCATGAGGTCGACGAAGTTGTCGCAGTAGAAGCGCCGGCGGGCGTCGTCCGACAACCCGGCGAGCGACCGTTCGAAGCGCCCGAGCGGGTTTCGCCCTCCCTCGACGTGGGGGTAGTCGGACGAGAACATGCAGACCTCGTCGCCCGACTGCTCCACGATCCAGCCCGCGTCCTCGTGCGGATAGGGCGTCACCCGCACCTGGCGCCGGATGTACTCGCTCGGACGCAGCTCCAGCTTCTGCAGCCGCTCCTCGTTCTTGCGGAACGCGTCGGCGGCCGAGTCGAGCGTCCGCATGAGCCCCGGGAGCCACGACGCGCCCTCCTCGATCACGCCTACCTTGAGCCGCGGGAAGCGGTCGAGGATGCCGTCGATGATCATCGTGCCCATCGTCTGCATGACCGGGTACTGGATGGCGATGTAGTCGACCGAGCGGAAGTTGTCGTCGCCGCCGTGGAAATCGGGGACGGGCGGGAGCCCGTTCTCCAGGTACATCGGGTCGATCAGGCGACCGCCGCCGCCGACGTGGAACACGATCGGGATACCGGCCTCCTGTGCCTGCGCCCAGAGTGGGTCGAGCCCGATGTGGCTGGGGGAGTGCCGGCGCGGGCAGGCCGACGCGATCATCAGGGCCCGGCAGCCCAACTCGAGCGTCTCCCGCGCGAACGCGGCCGAGCGCTTGACGTCGGCCAGGGGGACGTACCCGACAGGGAGCAGCCGGCGGTCCACCGAGCAGAACTCGACGATGGCGCGGTTGTGCCCGCGGGCGAGGCCGTAGGCGAGGTCGAGGTCGTCGCCGTGCTCCACCCACTGCAGTGTCTTGTTGGTGAAGGTGTTGAAGACGAGCTGGCTGGCGAAACCGAGGAGATCGAGCGCCGCCGGCCGGTCCTCGGCGAGGAACGATCCGGTGGCCTCCCAGTTCTTGCGCAGCCAGATCTGCTCGGCGTCGTGGCTGCGGAACTCGGGATCGGCGTGCTGGTGCCGGAAATACTCGACCACCTTCCCGACGTCGTGCTCCACCGGCAGCCGCGTCCCGACAGTCAGCTCCTCGACCCGCTCGCGCACGTCGGGGTCGGCGTACGACGCGAACAGGTCGGGCGGCTCCATGATGTGGGAGTCGGCGTCGTGAATCACCGCGGTCACGCCGGCGATCGTACCGATCGTGGGTCAGAGGTTGCCGCGCCGGGCCTGTTCCCGTTCGATCGCCTCGAACAGGGCCTTGAAGTTGCCCTCGCCGAAGCCGCGGGCGCCCTCGCGCTGGATGATCTCGAGGAAGAGGGTGGGCCGGTCGGTGATGCCCTCGGTGAAGATCTGGAGCAGGTGTCCCGACTCGTCGCGGTCGACGAGGATGCCGAGCTCGGTGAGTGCGTCCCACGCCAGGTCGACGCCGGCGAGGCGCTGCCGAGCTTCGTCGTAGTACGTCGGGGGAACGTCGAGGAAGCGCAGCCCCCGGGCCCGGAGGGCGCGCACCGTCGCGATGATGTCGGACGTGCGCAGGGCGATGTGCTGTACCCCGGGGCTGCCGTAGAAGTCGAGGTACTCCTGGATCTGGCTGGTGCGCAGCCCGGGCGCGGGCTCGTTGATCGGGAGCACGACCCGCCCGTGGTTCCACACCACGGTCGAGCGCAGGGCGGAGTACCCGGTCGAGATCTGCTCCTCGTCGAAGTGCGTCAGCTCGTCGAGACCGAGGACGGAGCGGTACCAGCTCACCCAGTGCTCGAGCCGGCCCCCCTCCACGTTGGCGACGACGTGGTCGAAGCCCTCGAGCCCCACGGGCGAGCCCGCCGGCCGCGACAACTGCGCCGGTTCGTAGCCCGGGGTGTACACGCCGCGATATCCGTCCCGCTCCACGAACGTGTGGACGGTATCGCCGTACGCGGCAACGATCGCACGCGTGACCGAGCCCCACTCGTCCTCCTCGAGCCACGGGTCCCATACCGGCGTGGCACCCCGGCGGACGGCGGTGGCGAACGCGGCTCGGGCGTCGGGCACGGTGAACGCGACGTCGTGCACGCCGTCGCCGTGGGCGCGCACGTGGGCCGCGATCGCCGAGGCCGGATGCAGGGCTCCGGTCACGAGGATGCGGGCGGTGCCCTGCTCGAGCAGGTACGACGCCCGATCGGCCCGGCCGGTCTCGGGGCCGGCGTAGGCCACGACGTCGAAGCCGAGCACCGACGCGAAGAACGCCGCCGCCTGACGGGCGTTGCCCACCCACAGCTCAAGGTGGTCGATCGCGTCGAGGCGGGGCGGCGCGATCGCGGCGTCGAGCCGGGTGTCGAGCGTCGTCACCCGGCCACCGTCCGCCGGTCGTCGTCGAGACCGCGCCAGAACGCGTGCACGCCGTCGAGGATCTCGGACGCGCCCCGGAGGAAGCGGGCTTCGTCGAAGCCGTCGGTCTCGAACGCCTCCCGCAGCTCGTCCTCGGTGTGAGCGGCGTGCTGGTCCTCGAGCGCGTCGTGGAACGTCCAGAACCCGAGCGCGAGCCCGGGGCACTCGCGCGCCTTGAACGCCTCGAGCCCGGCGATGAGCTCCTTCCAGAATCCGGCCGCGGCCCAGTGCTCGACCGCGTACGACGCGCCCTCGGCGACGGAGGCGTCCTCGGAGCCGTAGATGCGCACCAACTCGTCGCAGAAGAAGAGCGTGCTCGCCGTCCCGTGACGGCGCTTGCCCAGATCAGTGAAGCTCAGCCCGAGCGGCTCGGCGAACTTCAGCAGCCACTCGAAGTGGGCGGCGCCGAACCGGAATGTGCCGCCGTCGACGGTGCCGCCGGCGAACGTCACACCCAGCTCGTTGAGCAGGATCTCCTTGCCGGCGCGATAGCCGTCGCGGTCGGCGGCGTTGATGACCTTGCGCAGCTGGGCCTCGACGAAGAGGTGGCTGAACACCGAGAACTGCACGGTGAGGTGGCGGACCTCGTCCCGGTTGGCCTCACCCTTGGCGAACCAGGTCGTGTACGGATTGCTCACGACGACGGCGTGGTGGGCGACGACGTCCTCGGCCCGGGCCCGGAAGGTTTCGAAGTCCATCGCCTCCCCCTTGCGCTCGGACGATCTGTGCTCCATATTGATACCCGAGCCTACCTGTAGGTCAACACATTGAGGAAGCGGTGGGCAGAATGCCCGTGAGGCAGCCGGTTATTCCGTACAATCTGGGCAGGATGACCAAGCCGATCGACGGCCTCGACGGCCGCCTCATCCGGGCCCTCGCCGACAACCCCCGGGCGGGGGTGCTCGAGCTCGCCCGGATCCTGGGTGTCGCCCGGGGGACGGTGCAGGCCCGCCTCGACAAGCTGCGCCGCCGGGGCGTGATCACCGGCTTCGGCCCCGACGTCGACCTGGGCCGGGTGGGCTACGAGGTCCTGGCGTTCACCTCGATCGAGATCGCCCAGGGCCGCCTGGCCGATGTCGTCGCCCACCTCGACGACATCCCCGAGGTGCTCGAGGTGCACGCGACCACCGGTCAGGGCGATCTGCACTGCCGGGTGGTGGCCCGGACGAACGAGCACCTGCAGCAGGTGGTGAACCGCATCCTCGAGGTGCAGGGCATCAACCGGACGACGACGGTGATCGCGCTCTCGGAGCAGATCCGGTTCCGGGTGCTCCCGCTGGTCGCACGGGCGGCCGGATCCGACAAGGAGGCTGGCGATGGCTGAAGGGTTCGTGCGGCCCCAATGGGTGAAGGGCACGACGTCGCGACAGGCCCATGTCGGCCTGCCCGAAGGGACAGTCGAGGAGGAGCACGGACGCGAGGGTTTCCGCGGCCCCGCCAGCCACCTCTACCGGCTTCACCCCCCGACCGGGTGGGTGTCGGTCGACGGGCCGCTCCAACCGGTGGCGCTCGACACCCGCGGCCTCGCCGGCGACGTTGATGCGCCGCCGACAGCATTGCTCACCAACGACGACGTGCGCATCGGCTGGTGGGCGCGACCGGCGGGCGAGCCGAGTTGGTTCCTCCGTGACGCCGACGGCGACGCGCTCTACCTCGTGCACGAGGGCAACGGCCGGCTGGAGACGGAGTACGGACCGCTCGACTACCGGCCGGGCGACTTCCTCCTCGTGCCCCGGGGCACCACCCACCGGTTCGTCGCGGGCGCGCCCACCGCCTTGCTCACGGTGGAGGCGCTCGAGGGCGCGCTGCGCCTTCCCGACCGCGGGTTGCTGGGGCGGCACGCGCTGTTCGATCCCGCCATCGTCGACGTGCCCGAGCCCGAGCCCCATGACGAGACGGGCGAGTTCGAGGTTCGGGTGCTGCGTCGTGGCGCGCTGACGTCGGTGGTGTACCCGTTCCATCCCTTCGACGTCGTCGGCTGGAAGGGTGATCTCGCGCCCCTCCGTCTC
>Ga0136613_10000126_pt1 | contig 28811 bp, 32 predicted proteins | sample AntDrymUQ2722106_2_FD_106649 | JGI IMG/M metagenome (GOLD analysis project Ga0136613, IMG submission 106649) | Polar desert sand microbial communities from Dry Valleys, Antarctica - metaG UQ272 (21.06) | ecosystem: Environmental > Terrestrial > Soil > Desert | place: Antarctica: Dry Valley... | reverse complement strand
TCCGCGGAAACTGGCGCGGCGAGGTGAAGATGAGACCGAAGTGCGTTGCCTGGGTGATGATCGCCGACCGATGCAGCGCCACGAAATCGGCGACGTTCTCAGTGACGATTGCGCGCTCCTGAGCCGTGGCAAGGACGAGCAAGTCGCGGTCCGAGACGCCGGGCGCGTCCACGACCTCGCGCGCAGCGACTGCATCGTGGCCGCGATCGCGGAGCTGGCGAGCGATCTCGGGGGAGAAGTGCTCGTCCAGCAGAAGCCTCACGCCAGGATTGCCCGCTCCCGCTCGACGGCCGCCTGCTCACGCTCGGCCATGGAAGCCTGGCGGTCGAGGAGGTCATCGACTTCTTCCGGGAACGCTGCGTAGTAGCGAACCGCCGCCCGGACGCGACTCACCGGTAGCTCGAGGTAGCGAGCCGCGGTGTCCACCGAGCCACCCGGCTGCTGGACGGTGGCGATGACTTCCCAGACATCAAGCCCGGAGCCGAGGACGACCGCGCGACGCCCGGCCGGCCCATCGGCGAATCCGATGCCCGGGTGCTCGTCCATGCGCAATCCCTCCTCGACGTAGCGTTCCGCCAGCCCGGTGCGGGTCTCGCGGATCTCGTGCGCGCGCGCGTCGAGCCGGCTGAGCGTCGCCTCCGAGAAGCGAAAGGACCGATGTTGGCGTGCTGAAGATGCGATGTGGCACATCGTAGCACGGCGCGGCCTACGGCGGCGGAAGCAGCTCGAATCGGTCGAGACGACCGGGGCGAATCATGGCGAAGTGCCTGCGATCGATGGTGTAGATGCGAGTGACGCCGATGCGCTCGGCGATGGCCACAACTCTGGCGTCGACGCGCGGCAGGTCGGCATCGGTCGAGGGCTCCACGCGCCAGTCGGAGGCGGCCAGGTGGCGCACGAAGTCCGCCTCGCGTGCCGCGCCAAGGCGCGAGCCGATGAGATAGCACACCTCGGGAAGCGTGGCCTGGGGCACGATGGCGGCTTCCACCTCGGAGCCGAGCGCTTCGACCGCACGGCCGTGCGCGGCGTCCGCTGCGTCGACAAGGCACACAGGACGCTCGTGTCCACGACGACCGCCACGACTACCTGGCCGGCTGTTCGATGTCTGCCTCGACGTGGGCAGGCAGCTCCCGCTCAAGAATTTCTTCGGCGCGTTTCGGATCGACGGGCGGCTCGGCCGATGTCCGCCGGCCGCCGGCCAACCACGCTGACCAGCGGACGCCGCCAGACGAGGGACTCGGGATCGAGCCGGTCGAGGCGTCGCAGCGTGGCGGCGCGCAGTCGCCGTCGCATCGGCTCGTCCAATGCCAGGAACGTCTCGTCCTCGATCCAGTGCTCGAGCACCTCGACGTACGAGCGCGACGTGAACCGATGCTCCAGCCACTCCTCGCGCGCCCGGACGGAGGTGAATCCCGCGCGACGAAGGTCCGCGGCCGCGCTCGCCGGCGAGGCGTAGGGCCGCGTGCCGTTCCCGCCGCCACTGGGAGGCGGCTCCACTCGCAGCTCCTCCAGCGCACGGTCGAAGGCGGATTCGGGCTCGAAGGCATCGTCCTCCGCTCGCCACGTCACGCACGCGAAGACGCCGCCCGGTCGGAGGACGCGAAGCGCCTCGCGGACCGCGGCCGCGCGGCTCGGGATGAGCTGGATGACGAAGCTGCTCATCGCCGCGTCGACGCTCGCGTCGGGGAGCGGGAGGTGCGCAGCCTCGCCGCCCTCCACCGTGAGGCGCTCGTCCAATCCGCGATCCCGCGCCGCGTCCGATGCGAGATCCAGCATCCTGCGCGACGGATCCACGCCGATCACCTCGACGTTCGGCCAGCGCTCCAGCGCGGCCAGGGCCAGGCTTCCCGTTCCGGCTCCGATGTCGACGACGGTCGACGGCCGATCGGCCGGCAGCAGGCCGTCGAGGCGGTCGAGCAGCCGGACGGCTGACGGCGCGATGACCGGTGCCCACCAGTCACGGTAGGTTTCGGCAAAACGGTCGTAGGCGGCCTCGTTTGCCGGGGTCGTGGATGGCTGCTCGGCGGTCATGGGGCCGTGAGTCTCTCACGGCCGGCGTCAGCTTCAACGTCACGCCGTCACGATCAGCTCGATGACGCCGCAAACCCCGATCGTTGACTGCGGCTGTGGCTGGACCGGCACCACGCTCGGTTGGGCCGGGCACATGGATGGCGTGGTCCGCTCGTCACTCGATGGGGGAGGCTCCAGGCCCGTTCAAGACTGACCGCTCGGCCCTCGGCAGGATGCGGGCAGTCGAGCGGTCAGGCGTTGATGGGAGGCTCAGCGGGTGTTGGCGGTGACGCGGCTCGCTGACCATTCCGTCACGAGATCACCCAGGGCTCGTCGAGCGTCCTCGACCTTGTCGACGCCGATCGCCAGTGTGACCTTGCTGTCGGTCATGCCGACGCCGGCCATGAGGTCGATGTTGACGCCGGCATCGGCGAGGGTGCGGGCCACCGCCGCGGCGGTGCCTGGCTTGTCATCGATGGCGACGGTGACGATCGGCACCTCGCGAAACGCGATGCCCGCGTCGTTCAGGGCCGTTCGCAGCCCTGCCTCATCGGCCGCCATGAACGCGGCGCCGCCGCGGTCACCCAGTCCCAGGCACACGACGTTAGAAAGGTTGACCCCTCGCTCGGCGATGGCTTCCGCGTGGCGGGCGAACTCGCCCGGCTGATTCACAGCTTCGCTGATGAAGGCTTGCATGTGCACCTCCAGTGCCGCCCACGCATCCTCCTGCCCAGGACCGTGGCCGTTCTTCAGTGCGGACGGGTCGGTGCCGCCAGCGACCGCGAGTTGCTCGGCTCTTCGACCACCTCTGGTCGCGCGTCCGTAATCCCCGTCCTCGAACCATCATTGTCTCGCCACCAATCACGCGTGTCGACCGACTTATCCACCATCGGCGACGATCGCCCGCCGACGTTTTCCCCAGTCCGCCGGGAGGAAGCGCGGACGCGTCAATCCGGACATGTCTTGTCACGAACCGATGCGAACATCGGCCTCAAAGGAGGTGCTCCCAAAATGAACATGAAGATTGAGCTCGTTGCCATTCCCGTGACCGATGTCGACCGCGCCAAGGCGTTCTATGTCGACCAGGTCGGATTCAATGCCGATCACGACCAGCAGGTGAACCCGGAGCTGCGGTTCGTGCAGCTCACGCCGCCCGGCTCGGCCTGCTCGATCTATCTCGGGACGGGTCTTACGGAGATGGAACCCGGCTCGCAGAAGGGCCTCCAGGTGGTGGTCGAGGACGTGGCGGCCGTTCGCGAGCAGCTCATGAGCCGCGGCGTCGAGACCGGCGAGGTTGACGTGCAGTCGTGGGGTTCGTTCATCTACTTCAGGGACCCCGATGGCAACACCTGGTCCGTGCAGCAGTTGCTGCCGTAAGTTCTCCATACGGGCGCGACGGATACCCCTCACGGGATTCGTAATTGATTCAGCTACAAATGCCGTGGCGAAGGATCCGTCCGCGCCGACAAGAGCGTGGGATCGGTCCCGAAACATCTTTCGGGGGCGGCGGCGAGATCCGCAGCGACTGATATCGGTCTGCCGCTGACGATGGGGTCAGACATTCACCGGGTGACTGGTAGAGCTTGTCTGCACGTCAGATCGCGAATCGGACAGCGGGTCTGAGCGTAACCAGGCGCACCATCGGTCCTATCAGGGCGGAATTGTTGCTCTAGTAGTCGTCCGGTGAATGGGTGACGCATTGGACGAGCCCGAGAAGCGTTATCAGTCTCCCTTGACGCTCAACTGACCCGCGCCAGAATCCCCTCGACAATACTGCGGCCGCGAAGCGCCTCTAGCCACTCGGCCGGGACGCCGTTCGGCGGCTCGATTCCCCAGCGGATGCCGGCCAGGCCACCGGCGATGGCGGCGGTCGTATCGGTGTCGTTGCCGTATTTCACTGCGCGCTCGGTGGTGTCGCGGTAGGAGGAGCCATCGGCGAACGCCTCCCACGCTGACCAGAAGCTGTCGAGCACCCAACCACCGCCCGGCGTACGAAGGTTGGACCGGTGCGCCAGCAGCCCTTCCAGGACCGATGCGAACGCCGGCTCGTTCGCATATACGGCGCGCAACCGCTCGACCGATGCGTCGAGCACGACGTCCGGCTCCGCCGAGCTTCGCAGCAACTCGCGCACGATGATCACGTACAGCGCGCAGGCGACCTGGCAGTTCGGATGGGCATGCGTCACGCGCGAGGCAAGGTGCGCGCGCTCGACGAGCTCGGCGTCATCTGCCGGCGCGTCGACGAGGGCGATGGGCAAGATCCGCATCAGGCTGCCGTTGCCCTGGTCGCGGTCGGCGGTGCCGCCGGCATCGATCGCCGGCGTGCCTCGGCGCAGCCGGTCGAGAGCGGCGCTGGTCGCGCCGCCGATGTCGAACATGCCATCGCCATCGGGCGTGTAGGCGCCTGCATCGGCCCAGGCGAGGGCGCGGTGGCCCTGGTCCTCGGGGTCGAAGCCGGCCGTCAGGAGCGAGTCGAGGACGGCCAGCATCAGCGCGCCGTCGTCGCTCCAGGTGCCCGGCGGCTGGTTGTGCGTGCCGTGGCCGCGCAGCTCGACCGTCTCGATGTGGTGGCCGAACTCGTATGGCACGCCGATGGCGTCGCCCACGAGGTGTCCGTAGACCGCGGCCCGATGGGGCTCAGCCATCCGGCGCGACCCAGGGCAGGGGAGCGCCGCAACCGCGGCATTCGTAGTCGGGCGACTCAGGGCCGATCACGCAGCCGCCCAATGCGAACTCGCCTTGCTGGGAAGCCTCGAACGCCTCGACCGTCGGCAAGCCGTACAGGATGCGGACGGCATCGGTCGAGCCGCAGATCGGGCACGGCCGTGGTGGGGAGTCAGCCGTCACGATGGGCGCTGCGTGCGGTGTCGATGCCGCCGATGACCGAGGTGCCACAGTGAACAGTATCTACAACGATACGGCGCCAGAGAGCCGTTCTGGCGGCGGCCGTTGCGGGCGGACGAGCGGGCATCGGCGCGGCTGACGTAGACGGCCTTCGACTCGCACGCGCGTTCGCGAAGCGGCAGGTCGCGATTGATGAACTGGCGGTAGTCGACGACGGGCATGGACCGATGGTCGACGCCGATCGCGACACCTCATCGGTCATTAGGAGCCGATAGAGTACGGACCGATGAGCGACCACGAGCTCCCTGATTCGATTGCCGCCAACGTCGCCGAGTGGACCAAATCGAACGCGCAGTTCACGGATGCGCAGGCCGAGGGCGCCTGGGCGCCGCAGGACCTGACCTGGGGCGTGTTCGGGGTGCGGGAGGACGCCATCGGTTCGCCGCTGGGGGACGTGTCCGGGCTGGACGTCGTCGAGCTCGGCTGCGGGACCGCCTACTTCTCCGCGCAGCTGGCGCGGCGCGGCGCGCGGCCGGTGGGCGTCGACCCGACGCCGGCGCAGCTCGCCACCGCACGCCAGATGATGGAGCGGACCGGGATCAGCTTCCCGCTCGTCGAGGCACCCGGCGAGCGCGTGCCGTTGCCGGACACGTCGTTCGACCTGGCGGTCTCCGAGTTCGGCGCGTCCCTGTGGGCAGATCCGGCGTTGTGGATCCCCGAGGCGGCCCGCCTCCTGCGACCCGACGGCCGGCTCGTGTTCCTCACGAATTCGTTCGTCTCGTACCTGTGCGCGATCGATGAGGGCGGCACATCCGAGACCCTCCAGCGGCCGCAGTTCGGGCCGTCCCGGATGCAGTGGCCGGGTGAACAGGGGATCGAGTACCACCTCCCGCATGGCGACTGGATCGACCTGCTGCGGGCGAACGGATTCGAGATCGAGCGGCTCATCGAGCTGAAGGCGCCGCCGGACGCGAAGCCGCACCCGTACTACGACTACGTCACCCCGGAGTGGGCGTGGAAGTGGCCGCACGAAGAGATCTGGGTGGTGCGTCGCGTCGACGCATGAGCTCGGTCTATCCGTGCCACGGGCGTATCGGCCAATGAGTGGCCGAATATGCGTGCCGCGGGTGAAACAGCCAAGCTCGCGGCCGCGTGCTTCGCTCCATTACCCATCCCGTGGAAAATCGGCCAATTAGTGGCTGTTACGCCCACGCCCCGCATACCGCTGGCCGGTCTACGCCGGAGCCGATGCGGGGATCCCGCCGGCGCCGCCGAGGAGTTCGTGACGCTGTCGCCACAGGTACCAGGCGGCCAGGACGCTCGCGATCGCCTGGGGAGACTCGCCGAGGGCGCCCACCACACCCTCGATCGGAAGGAAGGTGAGGAGGGCGCCGACGACGCCGAGCACGATCACCCACTTCGGCAGGTTTCCCGACCGCCAGAGGCCCACGGCGAAGAGCAAGGTGGAGATCGTGCCGAGGACCGCACCGGCAACCGGCGTGGTGAAGAGGTGAAACCCGTCGGCATTCACCGACTCGATGAAGGCGCTCGCGGTTGTGGGATCGAGCGCCGTCGAGTCGGTGGCGAAGAAGTACAACATCGCCCTGCCGCCGACGCCGATGGCGTAGAACGCGCCACCGATCATGGCCATCACGAATCCCGCCGTGGTCCATTGCCACCCACGCCGGGGAGTCAGGAGCACCGCCACGAGCGCCGCGGGCACGATGGTCACGATCACGTTGACGGCTGCCAGCGTCAGAAGCCCCCAGAAGAACGCCCGGCCGGGCTCGACTGACGCGTAGGAGTAGAAGCCCCCTCACCAGCCTCGGGAAAGAGCAGCGTCACCGTCAATGTCGCGACGGCGGTGATGACGACCACCGCGAACAGGAGGCCGATCTGGACGTCCCGCTTCCTCGACTCGATCGTTGCGGCTCGGGTGGTCGTTGTGTTGATCGGCGCCGTCATCTCGACGTCCGACGAGCGTTGTACTCGGCCAGGTCGTCTTCGCTTGCCACTGTGTGCCTCGGTCGATCAGGTAGACGACGGGTTTACAGTAGGCCTTCGGGCTTTCGTCGTACACCGTGAGCACCCATGCGCGCAGCGTGATGGGAGGTGCGAATCAGCATCGAACCGAGTGCGCAGCCGTCCGCTTTCCGGCAGTCGATTCATCCCTCCAGCCCAGGTTGCCCTCCTTCGAGGGAGTGGCGGTTAGGTGGTGAAACGTGGCGGACTCCGCTTCCGAACAGACAGACATTGCCATCGATTACTTCAAGCAATGGCAGTTCAATCTCACGACCAAGGGTCTTCCGGTGCTGTCGAAATCGAGCTTTGAGGGACCCGCGAATCGGAATTTCTGGCTCAAGAACAAGGAGCCGCGGAAGTTCCTGCAATACGAGAGGCAGAGCGTCGGCATCAATCTCGGCTGGACCGATGACGCGGAGCCATCGACCGGCCAGAGGGTCGCCCGGTGGTTCGTGAACCGGAAGACCGATGCGGACGGCCGCATTCGATATGGCGACTCGGTCGCGCTTGGATACGGCAAGTCGCCGTCGTTCATCCGCTACGCCGAGCGCGAATTCGGGATCAACCTTGACTGGTCCAAGTTCCAGGTCTTCGAGTGGAAACTCCTTGGAGGGCCGATCGGCGACGAGGTCAAGACCGGCGAGTACCTGGCGATCTACGACGAGAAGGCCAAGGAGCCCATGGTGTACTTCGATCGGACGGCCGGCGGCGACATTGGCTGGCCGAGCAGCAAGACGTGGGGAAAACAACTCGAGGAGAAGGTCGTCGATGCGGTGAAGGAGTACGGACCGAAGGCGGTCGCAGCCATGTTGGCCGCCTGACCCGACGATGATGCGGCGGCGCCAGTCCTCGCCGGATCTCCTGACGCCTCGCAACCTCGTGGCGGCGGTGGCGATACTGGCGTTGCTCTTCATCGCCGGGTTCGTGGTCTTCCGGCCCACGCCGGCCGAGGAGATCGAGGTGCCCAACGTGGTGGGCCTGGGGGCAGGGGAGGCCACTGCGCAGCTGGTTGACCTGGGGCTACAGGTCGACACGGAGCACGTCGAGCGGGCCGATCAGGCGCCGGGGACGGTGCTCGGCCAGGAGCCACCGGCTGGCACAGCCGTCGACGTCGCCTCGCGCGTTCTGCTCCAGATCGCGCGGGAGGCGACGGCATCGGCATCGGACTCCGCGGAGGTGATGGTTCCGGACGTGGTCGGGATGCAGGTCGAAGCCGCCGTCGAGGCGCTTGACGGGCTTGGCCTGGCCTATGTCACGGAGCGAATTGCCCGGGACGACGTTGCGCCCGGCACGGTGGTCGGCCAGGATCCCGAGGCCGACACCACCGTCGGGCCGGGATCGTCGGTGCGGCTCGAGGTCGCCGACGAGCCGGCTCCGGCGGCGAACGTCATCGCGTGGATCCTGGCGCTTCCGCCCGACGCTCCGCCAGGTCCCCCCGAGTTCCAGGGGTACCAGCACCTGCTCGACGGAACGTGCCAGCTTCTGGCCGACGGGGTGGCGACCGAGGATCACGATCTTCAGGGGCTCGACGAGGAGACCGGAGGGCTGTACGGCGGCCTCGCGGCCGCGTGCCTCGCCGCCTTCCACGGGCAGCCGGATCGGTGGGCGGACGCAGATGCGGTGTTCGACGGCCTCGGACCGCCGGATGGCTGCGTCAACGTCGCGGCGTACGACCTGCTTCGTCGACTGGTGGAAGCGCACCGCTCGAACCCGGCCGGCGAGTTCAGTGAGGCGGATCCATCGGTGGCGCACGCTCCACCGTGTCCGACGATCTCTGCGCTCGAGCCAACGCAGGGGCCGCCGGGCACGCAGGTGCGGATTCTCGGCACGAACCTGGATCAGGTGCTCAAGATCTTCGTGTACTTCGAGAACGGTGGAGTGGATGACCCGACAGCACAGCCCGATGGCGACTCGCTCATCTTCACGATGGGAGGGAGCCCTGGTGACGGGCAGGTCTGCGTCGCCATCGTCGCGGGCGACCAATGGGAAGCCGCGGGCCACCTCTTCGACATCGTGGATCCGCTGATCCCGGCATCGCAGCCAGGGACGTCGGCGTTGCCCGGCGGCATCGGCGAATGCCCGCCGGAGTCGTGATTTGACGACAGCGTCTCCCACCGATGACGCCGCACGCCGGCCGCCGGATGCTCTCCGCCTGTTGACGGCGATCGGTTCGCCGATCGCCCTCGCGACCGCCCTGCTGCTCTATTTCGGATGGGTGCGCAGTCAGGCCCAGGCCACCGCCTTTGGGGCGGACGTGAGCATCTTCGACATGGCGCCACAGGACCTCGTCATGCGGAGCGTCAACATCCTCTTCTTCCCGATCATTCTGTTGCTGCTCCTCGGCCTGCTCGCGCTTCGGATCGAACCGTGGCTCCGCGGGCAGCCGCGTGCGGTCGGCCGGATCCTGTCGTTCGCGTGGCTCCTGGTACCGATCGGGTTCGTGCTGCTCTGGCTCGCGGAGCCGGTGGGGGACGTGCTCCTGCCGCTCGTTGTGATGCTGGCGATCGGTGGCACCGCCTACGGCAACCTCCTCCTGCGGTTCGCCACCGGCGACCTCCGTCGGCCGAAGCTTGCGAACGTCGCGATGGTGGGAGCGCTGCTGATCGCCACGCTGTTCTGGCAGACCGAGCGGCTGGCCCGCGTGGGCGGGGAGGCGCTGGCCCAGGACCTCAAGGAGCACATCCCCGACCGGCTCCACGCAGTGACACTGCTCAGCGCGGGCCGGCTGCACATCGACTCACCAACCGTGAGCGAGGAGACCCTGGCCGGAGGCGACAGCACCTATCGGTATCGGTACGAGGGGTTGTACCTGCTTCAACGTTCTGGGCAGCGAAACTTCCTGGTGACGGACGGCTGGCAGCGTAACCAGGGACGGCTGCTCGTCATCCCGGACTCAGAAACCCTCCGGCTCGAATTCGGCCAGTAGAGCCGTCGCCTGCAGCCAGGATGTGGGGGTGGGTAGTATCGGCGCATGCGCCGACTCGTGGCCCGAGCGCTCAGCATCGGTGCCGACCCGAGCGATGACGAGGAGCAGCGCCTTCGCAAGATCCTGCTGCTGACCGCTGCGTGGGTCATCCTCCCGGTGGCGATCGTGTGGGGATGGATCTACATCCTCGCCGGGGCCACGGGCGCGGGCCTGATCCCCTGGACGTACGCGGCGCTGTCCGCGCTGAGCATCGGCGTCTTCGGCATCGTGCGCACGTACTCGTGGTTCGGGCTCAGCCAGCTGGCGCTCTACCTCGTGCTTCCGTTCGTGCTGATGTGGGCGCTCGGCGGGTTCGTGGAGGGCTCGGCGGTCGCCCTGTTCGCCTCGGCCGCCCCGCTCTTCGCGATCCTGCTCGGGCACAGCCTCCTTGCCCCCATCCTCCTGCTCGTCTATGTCGGGCTGGTCACCGTCACCCCGGCCGTGGTGGCAAGCGGCGCCTTCGACGGGCTCGCCGGCGAACGGCTGCCGCCCGGCGCGGTGACGCTCTTCTTCGCCATGAACCTGGCCGCGGTGCCCGCCATCACCTGGCTGCTGGTGCAGGCGTTCAGCGGTGGGCGCGCGGGGATGCTGTTGGCGGCGCGCGGCATCGTTCGCCGCTACCTCGCGCCGGCCGCCGCAGACCAGTTCCTGGCCGACCCCCGTCGACAGGAGCTGGGCGGCGAGATCGCCGACGTGACAGTGCTGTTCGCCGACCTCGGCGGCTTCTCGACCTACGCGGAGTCACGCTCGCCGGCGGAGGTGGTCGAGCTGCTCAACCGATACTTCGCCATCACGCTGCCCGCGATCCTGGACGAGGGCGGCACCCCGGTCCAGCTTCCCGGCGACGCGATCATGGCGGTCTTCGGCGCACCGATCCCGCACCCCGACCATGCCATTCACGCCTGCCGTGCCGCGCGGCGCATGGTCACCGCCGTCGAAGCGGCGAGCGCCGATACCATCGACGCCCCGCGCTTCCGGATCGGCATTAACACGGGGCCGGCGCTGGTCGGCAACATCGGCTCGGAGGAGTTCCGAAAGTTCACCGCCATCGGCGATACGACGAACGTCGCTCAGCGGCTGCAAGCTTCGGCCGAGCCCGGCCAGGTTGTGGTCGGCCCGGCGACGGCGGCGGCGCTCGGTGCCGGCGCGGCGGTGACGCCACTTCCGCCGGTCCGTGTGAAGGGGCGCGAGCAGCCAGTCCATTCCTACCTGCTCATCGACGACTCGACCACGTAGGTTCGGCGCGGCGGCGTTTGCGCTAATCCCCAAGCGCCTGCGCGCGGGACCAGACCTCGTCGAGACCGAGTTCGGCGATCCACCGCTCCACATATCTTGTCGTTCATCAACAGAGTGATGAGTTCGGAACGGCGCCCTATCTGTTTTCTCGGACCGGCGAAGTACGTGACCCACAAGGGTGACCGCCCGATCGCGATCACCTGGCAGCTTGAGCACCCGGAAAAACATCGGCACTCTGCTTCGGTTGCAAACGTCTTAGCGCCCAGCTCGACGACCCGCACGTCTTAGCGCCTAGCTCGACGACCCGCATGCACCCCGTGCGTAAGCCGATCGCCGGCGCGACTGCGAAATTGAGCTCGATGTAGCCCGCCGTTCGATCCGGCGGTCCGGCAATGAGCGGTGCCGCCAGAGCGTCCTTCCAAGGCCGTTCGGCGGTCGCGAATGGCGCTGGACGCCCCCTGACGAAGCGGTCAGAGGCGATCACCCGGTCAGTCATCCGGCGCAACCCATGGGATCGCATTGCCGCAGCCGCGGCACTCGTAGTCGGGCGACTCCGGACCAATGACGCATCCGCCGAGGCTGATCTCGCCGCGCTGCGATGCGTCGAACAACTCGTGGCTCGGGTAGCCGTACTCGATGCGGACCGCATCGGTCGAGCTCGCAGGCGGGGCTACGTCGGGCGTCACCTCACCCGTGCGCGGTCGCACCAGAGCGCGCACTGGTCCGCCTGGATCCCGACGTCGCCGTCCGGTTTCCCACGTCCGAGGCGGTGAACGCAGCGCTCCGAACGCTTGTACCGGCCGCGCAGGAGGAACGACTGACGGGCGACGGCCGCGCCGAGTGCCGCGGCATCGGACGCACATCGGGTAGCCCAGGCGGTGAACGCTGGGTAGTTCGTAACCCGATCGGTTACATATGCTGCCGCAACGCCTGGTGGGTGAAGTCTTTCGCGGGGTGAGCGGGTGATACGCTGGCGGCCCGCGCAGGTGCCACCGAACAACATGCGAATCGCCGACCTTCAACCCGAATGGGATGTCGTCACGAACGATGGCCACCGACTCGGCGCAATCCGAGAAGTCGGCCAGCACTACGTCGAGGTGTCCGGCGGGTTCTTCTCGAGCGTGCTGTACGTCCCCGCGTCGGCGATCGCCAACGTCGAGAACGACACGGTGTACCTCAACCTTGCCCAGGGTCAGATCGATGCGACCGGGTGGGGGAAGCCACCCCGATCATCCGACGAGCTGCAGACCGCTTCCGAGCGCGACGCCAACCGCGAGATCTGACCCCCGGGCCCCCCGCGAGCTGCTGCCTGATGGCGGCGTTAGCCCTCGTACGCGATGTGGAGGTTGCCCACGTCGCCGATGTGGCCCTCGAGGTGGTCGCCCGGCACGACCCTCCCGACCCCTTTGGGCGTGCCGGTCATGATGAGGTCGCCCGGACGGAGCTCGACGAGCGTGCTGAGGTAGGCGATCGTCTCGGGCACCTTCCAGATCTGCTGGGCCAGGTCGCCCTCTTGGCGCAGTTGGCCGTTCACCCGCAGCCAGATCGCACCGCGGGACGGGTGACCGATGGCGTCCGCGGTTCGGACGGCGCTCATCGGTGCCGATCGATCGAAGCCCTTCGCCAGATCCCACGGCCGCCGCAGCTCCTTCGCGCGGTCCTGTAGGTCGCGGCGGGTCATGTCGAGCCCGACCGCGTAGCCGAAGACGCAGCGCAGTGCATCCTCGGCCGGGATACCCTCCCCGCCGCGGGCGAGCGCGACGACGAGCTCGACTTCGTGGTGCAGGTCTTCTGTGGCGGTGGGGAAGGGCAGGGAACCACCGTTCGGCACGACCGCCACGGCGGGCTTCATGAAGAAGAACGGCGGCTCGCGGTCCGGGTCGTGGCCCATTTCGACGGCGTGCTCGGCGTAGTTGCGACCGACGCAGAAAACGCGGAGCACGGGAAAGACGGCGTCCGAGTCGGCGACCGGCAGCGTCACGGGGTCAGGCGGCGGGATCGCGTAGTTCATCGGTGCATCCTTTCTCATCGGCTCGTGGCGTAAGCAGCGACGCGGCGCTCGAAGAAGCCGACCGCCTCCGAAGCGGCGAAGGCGAAGGCGAAGACGAGGATCAGCAGCGGCCAGAACTCGGCCATCAGGAAGCCGCGCGAGTAGCGCTCGAACAGGTACCCGATGCCGACGATCGCGATTAGCAGCTGGCCGATGACCACGCCCTTCATTCCGCGTGGCGGGACGCTTGAGGCCGTGAGTACTGGTGAGCTTGGTGCCGTTCATTTGAACCGAGCGTCCCGCCACGCGACCGAGTGAGAGGAACAGGCGAGTGAGAGGAACAGGATAGTCACCACCGAAGGATCATCGGGCGGTGCAGCCAGCGTGCCTTGAACAGGGCCACACGAGTGGCGCCGTTGATCTCTTGCGCCAGCGAGTTGGCGCCGCGTTGATGTCGGCGATCGGCCCTACGGCTGGGGTAGGTGCGGCGAGATCTTGGCCACGAGCTGCTCCTTGGGGAGCGCGCCGACGATCCGGTCAACGGGCTGGCCGCCGCGGAGCAGCATGATCGTGGGGATCGAGAAGGCCTGGAAGCGCTGCGACGTGGACGGATTGTCGTCCACGTTGACCTTCACCACCTTGAGGCGGCCGCGATAGTCGCGCGCCAGCTCCTCCAGGATCGGGCTCACGAATCGGCACGGGCCGCACCATGGCGCCCACAGGTCGACCACGACCAGCGGCGCCGCATCAGCCTCGGTGTCGAAGCTGGCATCGGTCGCGTCCACCAGCCACGGCAGTGCCTGCTTGCAGCGACCGCAGGTCGGGACGCCCTTGCCGCTGGGCCGGATTCGGTTCTTCGCGCCGCAGTTGACGCACGTGAGAACGGATGCAGGCGCTGCTTCCTCGTTCACGCCTCCATCATGACGGAACTCATGTGCTACCATTGTGCGTCATGAACGCGAAGACGCCAATGCCGGAGCGGGTGGGGATCCGCGAGCTGCGCCAGAACCTGTCCGTGTACGTGAAGCGTGTGCGCGAGGAGGGGCGCGCCTACGAGGTGACCGAGCGCGGGGCTCCCGTGGCGCGGCTCACGCCGCTCGAGGATCGGCCGATGTCACCATACGAGCAGATGGTCGCCGATGGACACATCACGCCCGCCAGGCGGTCCATCGCAACGCTGCCACCTCCGGGACCCGCGCCGAGTGGGAAGCCACTCTCACAGATCCTCCAGGAGATGCGGGACGATGAGCAATGGTAGGCGGCGGGCGGCCATACGCGGACGCATCGGCGCTGGCCAAGTTGGTGCTGCGTGAGCCGGAGAGCGATCCACTCCGCGCATACTTGGTAGCTCGACCGGATCCAGCCACGAGCCGGCTTGCCTTCGTCGAGGTCCAGCGCGCCATCGGGGGTGTGATCGATGCGCCGGATGTGGAGGCGCTGGCAGCGGTCTGGGATCGCACCGCGTTCATCGAGCTGTCGCCGGCCGTGGCAGAGTCGGCGGCCCGCATCGGTCCGAGCGCCCTCCGCTCGCTGGATGCGATCCATGTGGCATCCGCCCTGGCGATGGGGGACGAGTTGGAGGCGTTCGTCACCTACGACCTTCGCCTCGCCGATGCCTCCCGGGCGGCCGGGCTCACCGTAGTCGCTCCAGCATGAGGACCGCCAGTCCGTAGTCTGCGGCGTGATCGTCGTCGCGGTCGCGGCCCTTGGCGTATGTCGGTATATGCCGTGGCACGCGCGCTCGCGCGCGCTCGGTCGTACCTCGTGGTGATTGCGTCGGAAGAGCTCGCCGAGGGAATCGGCCCAGTGCCGAGCGCTCAGGCTGGACGCGACCGGCATCCACCCGGTGGGTGTATCGACCAAGAGTTGGCGGCGGTACCCACCGGGTGAGTCGGTCAGCCAGGGAGAAGCGCCGCTCGTGGCCGCTCGATGCGTGGCGTGGGTGAAAACAGCCATTTCGTAGCCGGTACACCCACCCCACGCATACGGACGCGGCCGTGCGAGAGCTCGATCTGCCTACTGGCCGGTGTCGTGCTGCACGGCTCGCAGCGCGTTCACCTGTCCGGCTCCGTACCACGAGTTGTGGCCCGGTCCGCCCTGGCATTCCTGGGGCGAGCCATCCGGCCGCGTGGTGCTCGCGTACGGCCTGTTCGCGCGCGACGAGCCGGGCGCACCCTGCAGCGGCAGGGACGTCGGGCACGGCTGTGCATCGGCGGTGCCCTGCATGTGCGCCTCGACCGCGCTCGGGCGCATCTTGCCGTTCTGCGGGTTGTCCAGGTCGCCGTATCGGCTGATGATCAACGCAGCGACGCCCGCTGCGTGCGGTGCAGCCATCGAGGTCCCCTGGAGGTAGCAGTAGTGTGCCGCCCCGACCGCCGGAGGCGGATCGGCCCGAACGATTCGGCCGCACGGGATCTCCGCGGGCCAGGTGGACAGGACCAGCCCGAACGGCTGACCCTCGGTGCCACGCCCGTAGAAGAAGTCGCCGCCGGGCGCCGTCACATCGGTCACACCGACGCCGTACGACGAGTAGTACGACTTCAGGTAGTCGTTCGGGTCGTCATCGCCATCGGTCTGGCGGGTGTTGCCGACCGCGCTGACGCCGATGACGCCGTTCACCTCGACCGGCACCACGACGCACGCGTTCGTGATCTCGCGCTCCTCCTCGGAGCCGGGCGGGAAGTCGGGGCTGATGACGTCGACGGTCGGGTGCGCCCGGTCATCCGAGTCGTTGCCGAGCGACGCGACGTTCGTGACGCCCTGCTGGTGCGCGAAGTCGATCGCGCGCTTCGCCGCCTTCCACAGCAGACGCTGCGCTGGATCGTTACGGCAGTTGTAGAGGAACGGGTCCATGAAGTAGCTGTTGTTCGTCACGTCGGCCCGCGGCCCTGTGGTGGCCGGGAAGTCGACGCCCGGCGTGGCGGGATCGTCGATGGCTGCGCCACCCGCCCACATGAACGAGCAGACGACCATGTGAACGAAGAAATAGCCGTCGTCGTTGGATGACTTGATGGCGGCGATCTTCACGTTCGGGGCGACGCCGGTGATGCCGAAGCCGTTGGCGGCGGCGGCCATGGTTCCGGTCGTGTGCGTGCCGTGCCCGTGGCGGTCATCCCAGGCGGCGGGATTCTGGTCGGGGAGACCGGACTCGCATGAAGCGCTGCGGGACAGGTCAAGATTCTGAACGAGGTCCGGGTGGTCCTTGTCGACCCCGGTGTCGATATCGGCGACGACGACCGCCGGGCTGCCGCCGGTGATGGCATGCGCCTCGGGCGTATGGATCTGCCGCATGTCCCACTGCAGCGGAGCAAGCGGATCCTGGCCGGCGGGGGCGTTCGGCAGCTCGGGGGGCGGCTCGTGGTTGGCGTCCGCGGCCACTCCCAGCGGGTCGGCCTGCGCGACGGCCGTCGACCGTGCCACGCCTTCGATTCGCCTGTCTGCGGCGAGCGTCGCCCGGAAGTCGGGGTTGTTCGACTGGGCGACCACCACGCCGATCTCGGAATAATTTGCCACGAGCGTTCCGCCCGCTCTGCTGACGCTGGTCGCGGCGTCCGCGCTGCTCGCGCCCTTGTACAGGACGAGGTAGGTCGCTGTCTTTGCCTCGCCTTCAGCTGCGACGGGAATCGCCGTCAGGGTCACAAGGCTGGCGAGGGCCAACAGCACACCGAGTATTCGACGCATGGAGTTCCTCCTCGTGGCGGACACCCGGCACGCGCCAGCCGCGCGCCGTGGGTGCATCGAGGCCCCCGCCGCATTGTCCGTGCCAACCGTTGGATGCATCGGCGGCTGATCCCGGTCATTCAATCGTCACACCTCAGGGTCCGACGTTGACGATCGTGTCGCCCCCGAACACGTAGCGCCTCGGCGAACGCTCGGCTGACGCCATCCTTATCCACCTCGTGGGTGTATCGGGCAAGAACTGGCGGCGGTAGCCACCCGTTGAATGGATAAGCCAGGGAAAGCCCTCTTCGTGGCGGCTGCATGCGCCGGGTGCATGAAGGAGCCAATACGTGGCCGATACACCCACCTCGTGCATATGGACGTCGGCCGAGGTGACCGCTGTCGTGCCGATCGAGGACCTCGAGCTGATCGAGGCGCTCGAAGACGCCCGCGATCTGGACGACGTGCGCGCCGCGTTGGCTGACCCTGAGAACCGCGAGCGAATCGCCTGGGACGACCTGAAGGTCCAGCTCGGCCTGTAGCCCGCGCCGATGTACGCGGTCGAATTCCTTCCTCGGCCGCCCGGGAGCTCTCAAGCTCGAGCCCGCCGTCGGCAGGAGGCTCGCGCGCCGCATCGATCGCCTTGCTCAGGATCTTCGAGCGAGCGCCATGAAGCTGCGCGGCGCCGAGGACACCTGGCGGGCGCGGGTCGGCGACTACCGGATCCTGTACCAGGTTCAGGACGATCGGCTGCTGATCCTGGTCATTTCGAATCGGTCACCGCCGGGATGTCTACCGCGGACAGACCTCACGGCAAGCAATTCGCGATGAGTTTCACCCGCGATCGTGGTCTCTTTGGCAGAATTCGACAGTCGCAAGCAGCGAGGATGGAGCCGATGTCGTACGAAGCCGATCCACGGGTGGACGAGTACATCGACGCGCTGCCGGAGTGGCAGCAGGAGATCTGCCGCGAGGTTCGCGAGATCGTCCACGATACCGATGCCGAGGTGATCGAGACGATCAAGCGCACGGTCCAGCCGTACTTCGTCCTCCAGGGCAACATCGCGGCGCTGCTGGCGACCAAAGACCACGTCAACGTGTTCCTGTACGACCCGCTCGTGTCCGACCCGGAGGGCATCATCACCCACGGGCACACCGCCAAGACCGGGCGCCAGATCAGCATCTACTCCGGTGAGCCGATCAACCGGCCGGCGTTGCTGGCGATCTTCCGCGAGATCATCGCGCACAACCGCGCCGGCGGGTGGCGCAAGCTCACGGCCGAACGCTCGGGTTAGCGCCATTCGTCTGTCCCCCGCTATCCACCCGTTGGGTGTATCGGCCAAGAAGTGGCCGCGGTACCCACCGTGTGCATCGGTCAGCCAAGATGAGCCCACTCGGTGGCTGCTTGATGCGTGAGGTGATTGAAGGAGCCATTGCGTGGCCGATGCACCCACCCCGTGCATACCGACGTCGGCCAGGTAACGCCGTTGGCCGCGCTGCCGAGGTACCCGCAGGCTCCTAGTGTCGCGCGCCGCAATGGTCCTGATGCTCGGCAGTCGACGTATATACGTATATACGTCGACATCCCGCGAGAGATCTGGCCCAGTGCAGCGATTCGAGCGCAATGGGGAAACACGCAGGGTTGCGGCGCGCGACACTAGGCCGGCTGTCTCGCTCCCTCGTCGTCCGCCTCGTCCGTCTTCGATCGTCTGACGCACGGCGCGTATCCTCCGGACCATGCCCCTCAGCCCGATCCCGTCACGGGTGGTCGAGATTGCCGGAGAAGGTGGGCGGTCGATCCCGGTAACGCGCTGGGACGGCGACCCGGACCTCGTCGCCATGCTGCTCCTCCCCACGCGGGACGAACTGACACGCGGCTACGACCGCTACGGCAGTGCGCTGGCGGAGCTGGGGGTCACCGTCATGATCCCCGCCAGGACCCTGGAGCCGGGCGAGGATGCGCTCGCGACCGCCGAGCGCCTGCTGCTGGTGCTCCAATTGGAACGATCCGCGCCGCCGCTGGTCCTGGCGGGACATGGCATCGGCGGACTGCTCGCGGCCGACTACCTCGGGAGCGCGAGGCCTCAGCCCGATCTGGCGGTCCTCATCGGCCCGGACCTCGGTGCGGAGCGCCGCACGTCGCTGATCGAGCGCCTGCTGCCATTTCGCCGAGGAACGTCGTCCTCGAACGTGGAGGCGACGCAGGCGCGGGTGGCAGCCGGGCTCCACAGCATCCAGGTCCGGACGCGTGTCGAGGGCGCCGGCCAGGACGAATACACCGGTGGTCGCGCGTGGTCGGAGCTCCTGCGGTCGGTCCGTCCGGGGGACGGATCGGTCTATCCCGCCCTGGGTCACGACATGCCGAACGAACCGGGCTGGCGGGACCGGGTGCAGGAGCTGGTGAGCTGGATCCACCGAGCAGCGCGTGAGGGGTGGCCGAACGCGCTCCCGCCGGCGCCCGATGGGGACCCCTGGATGCGAATGCCGCGCGCCGATGCGACCGCGGCGCACGAGGCATACGTGGCGACCGAGGACGAGCGGCTCGCCCGCTTCCGCGGAGAGGTCGCCCGGCGCGACGGCCCGGAGCTCACGCCGACGCGCGAGGGGATGGTGCAGCTGGGGACGTGGTTGCTCGACACGGTCGAGGTCGGTGCCCGGGACGTGGATCTTCCGGGCTGGGCGAGCGCGGCATCGATCGGCCCCGTGCGGCGCCTCTCGGGCGAGGGCCTCTGGCTCATCGACGGTGCAGCCACCCATGTGGCGGCTTCTCTCCGTTCCCTGGAGCCAACCCTCCACTGGGAGCTGTGCACCGACCGGATCGACGTCAACTACCAGAGGACCGTCCTCGCGCCGATTCACCTCGCGCCTCCGGTTCCCGCGAGCGCGATCTTCCGCCAGCTCGCCAGCGACGACCCCGATGGTGAGTGGCTCGCCGGCGCATGGGACGCATGGATCGAGGCAGTCGAGCTCGTTCGAAGGAACCCGCAGGCCTTCGACGCCGATCCGCTTCCGCTCGATGAGGTGGCCGTCGATCCCTACGACGGTGACCCGTGGAACGCCCAGATCTGGATCCCCGAGGGAGCCGAGGCAGTCCTCGGGTCGGAGCGCTTCCGGCGGCTGGGCGAACGCATCGGGCGGCTCAAGGGCGTCGAGGAGCTGGCGTGGGAGGATCGGGAGGTGATGCTCGTTCGCGTCGCGCCGGGGATCGATCCGGACGACCTCCGACGCCGAGTGGTGACGATGCTGCGGCGCGCGCGGAAGGCCGCCGCCACCGAAGGGGACGAGCCCGGAAGCTGACGCCCGCGGCTGGACATCGGGTTTAGCGAGCGCTGGAGGTACGCCGAGCTGGAGTGGGCGCGCGTGCGGTCGAGCTCGTTATGAGTCGCGCGATCGGATCCAGGTCCGGAGGGCCTCGATCATGCCCGTTCGACTCAGCTTCGCCTCGAGGCACGGCACCTCGTATTGTCGCGCGGTCTCCTTGATCGATGAGGTCTTATGCGACATGAAGTCGGTGAACAGGAACATGCCGTCCAGCTTGCGGGCCTTGACCACGTCCTTGAGCTGACGCATCGACGGGGGCTCAGCCCGGCTCGACTCCCGCCACTCGGAGTCGCCCGAGAATCCGAGCTCCCGCCGAAGGTCTTCATACCAGTCCTGGCGTTGGCCACCGACGAGGAGGAACCGTTTGCCGGCCACTGCGCGTCGAACATCGCCCAACGCCTCGCGGTCGATCTCTTCCGCCACCCGCTGACCGATTGCCGAATTGGTGAGCGCCCGATCGACATCGGCGAGCACGAGCTCTGCGAGCGCCTGTGTGTCCTCGTCGGCCCGGTGCAAGTTCTGGCGCACGAATCCCGCGAGGCGAGCTGCCTCGATAAGGCGGTTCGTCTGCCGGTGATCCTCGACGTAGCGCACGCCCGCCTCGATAACGGCGGTGATCGGCTCGCGGTCCGGCACGATTTCGGCTACGGCGTGTATGACCTCGATCCCGATCCTGTGCCGATCCGATGGGGCGAGGTGGTCCGCCTTCTGAAGAACCCGATATAGGCCGGGGACATCGCGAGCGCGCGTTAGGCTGGTGGCCAGCCGCTGCGCCAGATCCCTCGCATCAGCTTCGTTTAGGGTCAGCCAGTCCAGATCGAGCGCCAAGGCTGCCCCGCCGCGATCGTTCATCGACAGGCGCTCCTCGGCCAGCGCCGTCACCAGGCCGCGCAGTGCCGGGTCCGGCTCGATGTCGGCCCATCGCTTGAGCAACATCACCAATGGGCGCCCGGTGAGGTGCGTCGTCACGGTCGCCAGCCATGCGGACATCTCTTCGTCCGGAACGACTGCCAGCAGCTCACCGGTGAGCTCAACAACCCGACCCGAGGCCAGTCCGCTGATGTGCGAGGCGACGCCTCGCACATCGTCCGCAGATGGCCGTATCGACGCCGCCAGCGCACCGATGTCGTCCGGAACACTGCCCACTGCGAGGCTGCTCCTCAATAAAGCGAGCGATGCTCCCCGTGACAGTTGCTCGCGGGGCAACGATGCAAGGGCGTCCCGGGCTGCCTCGTGCCGTCCCAGCCTGCTGAGCAGAATCCCATGCGCCTGCGCAACACGAGCGTCCTCCGGGACCGCGCTGTGGAGGCGCTCCACCACGAAGAGGTCGTCCGCCGACGCAGGGTCCCGGGCGGCGATCGATCGTGCCGCGCGGGCGAGCTGGTCCAGCCGATCAGCATTGAGCTCGGATGCTGTCGCGGCGTGCATGCGGGCCTCGGCCTCGGCGAGCTGATCCCGCACGGCGCTGAGCTCGGTCTCAACCTCCCGGCGACGCTGCCGAACGCCTTTCAGCTGCTGCAGCAAGTCCTCTCGCTTGGCACGAAGCACGTCGCGTTCTCGGCCGATCTCGTCCGAGGCAGCTGTGGCCGCTTGTACGGCCTCTGCCGCGCGCGCGAGATCCGCGCGAAGCGCATTCAGTTCGTCCGCAAGGGACTGGAGCTGAGCGGCCGATGCGCTTGAGTCGACCTGTGCCTCAGAATTCGCCGCGGATTCGGGAGCCGGGGCCTCCTCCAGCTCGACAGCCATCTCCACGACGCGATCTGGCTCCCCTTGCAAAGGGTCGTCGTGCTCCAGCCCGGCCAGCATCACGATGACTTCGACCGCGTGCTCCCCGCTCGGAATCCAGTCGCCGCCGGTGGGTGGGCGATGTTCAGCGAGCCGTCCGGAGAGCAGTCCCGGCGAATCGGCCTCTTCGCGAGTCGCCGCGATGACACGAATCGCCGATGGAGCACGCGGTCCGTCGCAGGCCACATCCAGCAGGCGCGGCTCCCGGATGAACCAATCCAGCACCATGAGCTGCGATTCGACGGTCACGGATCCCTCCCTGATGCACGCTGGCCGGTGGCCGTGCGTGCAGCCGTACCGTAGCGCACCGAACGCGACGGCTCGCGGCTGGCGAGGCGGCGCTCGAGGCCGGTCTCACCGTGGTCGCCCCCGCAGGAGCGCGACGGTGTCCGCTCCATCGGTGCGAGGCCATAGACCAGTATCTCGCCGAGCCGGACGATGCGGCGGAGCGCCTCGTCCGCTATCGCGCCGCACTCGACGGTAGCTTTGGAATGCTCCCTTTCTGCCGGACGGCGCGAGCTCCGTCGATGAGCTGGGGGGTGCACACCGCGCGGGGCAACTGGAACTGGAGCAACGGGCCAACGAATGATCGTGCTTGACACGACGGTCCTGATCGACCTGCTCCGAGGCGACGTGGCTGCACTCACCTACCTGCGTTCGTTCGACGAGGTGCCCGCGTGCTGCGAGGTCACGCGCGTAGAGGTGATGCGCGGCATCCGCCATCGCGAGCGCCACGCGACGGAAGCCCTCATGCGGGCGGTGCGCTGGATCGGCCTTGATGAGGAGATCGCCAGGCGTGCTGGTGCGCTCGGACGGAAATGGCTCGTTCGCCGTTAGCCCGTACGGCGGGTCGGCGGTGATCACTCCGGCTGCTGGCCCGGTACCCAATCCAAGGGTGCATCGGCCACCCATTGGCCGATCATTCGGGTGGTAGGCAGAGCAGCCAGGCCCGCGATCATCTGCTGGCCGATGCGCCCACCCGGAGGGTATTCAGCCACTGAATGGCCGATACGCCCCCGGGTGGATACCGTCGTGCGTGGTGACACCGTCGTGCGTGGATGACGTCGCGGCGACGGCGGATCGAGGCCGCCGACCACCCTCACGCCATGGCGTCGCAGAGGCCAGCTTCCCACTCGTAGAGCGAGCGGTGGCCGTTGATGTCGACCTCGTCTTCGCCCAGGAATGTGTTGCGGCCCGACGCGCTCCACACGTTGCGGTTGTCGATGAAGAGCTGTCGGAATGCCCCCATCAGAGCCTCCTCGCCCGTCACGAGGTCCTCGGTTCGCACGAATCGCCCCACGTACCGGGCTTCCGTGCCGCTGACGCTGTTCACCAGGACGAAGTCGAAGTACACAACGCGACGCTCGAACGTGGCGTTGCCGTCCGAGTCACTCCAGGTCAGTGAGTCGCGCTCGATGTGGGCCGTGGTGGCGTTGATGTCGAATCCCTCGCAGGTGCTGAACACCGAGGGCTCGGTGAAGTCGAAGACGGCGGACGAACGCTCGGGGCCCGCGGCGAGGGTGGTGGCAGGCAGTGCCAGGATGGCCGCCATCGGTGTGATGATGAGGAGTAGCCGACGCATGGGTGGAATCCTCCGAACTCGGGCGAGCGCGCATGCGCTCTTTCCCACCTGACACCGCGGTTCGACGTTTGGTTCGGAGGGCCGATGGCGCCTACGGCGCGACCACGAGGACCTCGTCCGTGGTCGTGCCGACATAGAGGCGATCCGGCCCCGCCACGAGGTTGGAGCAGTCACAGCCGCGCATGTCGACCTGGAGCCCGGCCGTCCACGCGAGCGTCTCGGGGTCCAGCCGCACGAGCTCGCCGTCGAAGGTGAGGCCCCACGGCTCGCCCCTGAACAGCACGAGGGTCATCTCGCTCGTCCGCGCGACCACGCGCCGTTCCGGGATGCTGAATCGCTCGAGCGCCCGGAAGTTGTTGCCGGAGATCCAGAGCGAGTCACCATCCGGGGTGAGGGTGATGCTGCTGAGGCCGATCTCGTACTCGTCGAACGTCTGCAGTGTCTGCGGGTCCATCAGCAGCAGCCGCTCCTGTCGCCACAGCGAGACCCATAGGCCGTCGTCGGTCACCGCCAGGCCGGATGGACCGCCCGGAAGCTGAATCCGATGCTCGAGATCACCACTCTCCGCGTCGAGGTGGACGAGGATGTCGCGGTCGAAGTCGGTCATGTACACGTCGCTGCCGGTGGAGATCAGCTGGTAGCCGGCGGCGTCGACCTCGGTGCGGCCCTGGACCTCGTTCGACTCGGGATCGACGCGCACGATCGCGCCATCCTCGCCCGAGCTGACCCACACCCACCGATCGTCCACCGCGGGCGCCATGTTGTACGGGCGATCGATGGGGCCGGAGATCTCGATGCTGGCCTCGATCTCCCCGGTGGCCGGATTGACGCGCACGAGCGTGCCGGCAGGATCACTCGCCAGCCAGAGAGATCCATGGCCGAAGGCTGCGGGCACTCCCGGTTCAGCCGGCGAAAGCGTCCGCTCGACGGCAGCCGCCGCGGGGAGCGACGCGATGTCCGGCGGCTCGAGCTGGATGACGCTCGGGATCACGGTCGGCGTCACGTCAACCGGCTCTCCGGTCGGAGGACCGTTCGAGGGGAGCAGCGTAACCAGGCCGTACGCTGCCAGCGCGAGGACGGCGGCCGCTCCCGCGACGCGCACGCCGGCGGGGATCCAACTGAACCGATGCGGCGGACGCAGATCCTCGATGCGGCCGACCACCTCGTCCATCAGGTCGATGGGCGGCTCCAGCCGATTGATCTCTCGGAGATGCTCCTCCACCGGTCGCGGGAGCGCTTCGCGCCCCCCACGCCTCGCGCGTCGCTCGTCGCGGGTCATGTCGATCCCTCCGGGAATGCGAGGCGGAGGTTTCGGAGCGCGGCGTTGAGGCGCGACTTGACCGTTCCCTCCCGCACGCCGAGCGTGACGGCGACCTGCCGCAGGGGGAGATCGGCGAAGTAATGGAGGACGACGACCGCGCGCTGGTCCGGACCGAGCTTGGTCAGCGCGTCCTCGACCTCCCAGCGGCCAGGGAGCGCGCTCATCGGCTCGTGCAGCATCCGATCCGCATGGCCGGCGTTGAGATCGAACCGGACGGCGGGGTGTCGGCGCCGGGTCCTCAGGACATTGCGAGCACGATTCATCAGGATGCTGCGAAGCCACGACTCGAGCCGATCGGGTCGCTGCAGCCGGCGCAGCTCGCGCCAGGCGCTGACCAGCGTCTCCTGCGTGACGTCACGCGCGTCATCGGTTCCCACCATGGCGGCAGCCAGCCGATAGAGGCGGGGAAGATGGGGCTTCACGAGCTGTTCGAAGGCCCGCACGTCCCCGCGCCTCGCCTCCTCAACGAGCTGGTCCACCCACTCCGTCCCTTCCCCCGCATGCCGTGCATGCCGGGCCGTGACCGCTGGTCCGGGTGACGCTCCACGCGGCTGCACCCACTGGTCCATGGGCAATCCGTGTTCCTGACTGCAATACCCACCTGACACCGCGAGTCGAGGTTTGGTTCGCCCGGACGAAAAGTGAAGGGTTCGGCCGGATGACGCCCCTCTACTCAGATGAGCGCGGGAGTGCCATGGTGGCTCCGCGCGGACGCACCGAGGCAGGATGGACTCGCAGCTCGTGTTTTCAGGCGCAGGGTGGAGACCGGAGGGGCCGAGCTCAGCGGGCAGGCTCCTCCCTCAGGGCGAGCGCCATCCGCTCGGGCGGCCAGATCGGGGCGCCCGCTGGTGCCGCGGCGTACCCACCCCATGGGTGTATCGGCGAAGGATTGGCCGATTATGCGGCTGATGGGCAGAGGGCCACGCCGGCGGCCGCCTGCTTGGCCGATGCGCCCACCCGGTCGGTATTCAGCCACTGAATGGCCGATACGCCCACCGGGTGGATATCTCGGGCGCGCTCGAAGGAAAGCGCCTTCGTGGCAGCCCCACACTGAGCATGATCTCGCCGTTCGGCACGCCGCTTGCTCGTCAAGCGAGCAGATGGCCCGGGGAACGAAGCGCAGGGAGGGACGCTGGTGAGCGTTCGAGGAAGACACGAGCCGGGTTGGCTCGCGGTGATGATCGGCCTGGTCCTGGTGCTGGCGGCGTGCACCGCCGAGGACAGCGGCAGCAGTGCGACCGGCGGTCCGGCTGCTACCGATGGCGGCGGCGCAGGAGCCACTGCGGACTATCCGTCGGAGGATCTCTCCATCATGGCGCCGGCGGATCCGGGCGGTGGCTGGGACAGCACCGCGCGGGCGATGCAGCCGGTGCTCGAGGAGGTCGGCGAGGTGGGGGCGGAGGTGTACAACGTCGGTGGCGCCGGCGGCACCATCGGCCTGGCGCAGTTTGCCGAGGAGACGACCGGTGACCCGCACCAGCTCATGGTGATGGGGCTCGTCATGGTCGGCGGCATCCTGACCAACGAGTCACAGGTGACCCTCGACGCCGTGACACCGATTGCGGCCCTGACATCCGAGCAGGAGGCGATCGTCGTCGCCGCCGATTCGGAGTACGAGACGCTGGAGCAGCTCGTCGAAGCCTGGGAGGCCGATCCCACCTCCATCACGTGGGGTGGCGGCTCGGCCGGCGGCACCGATCACATCCTGGTCGGCCTGCTCGCCCAGGAGGCGGGCATAGACCCTGCCGGCATCAACTACGTGCCGCATTCCGGTGGAGGCGAAGCCGTCAACGCCATCCTGTCGAAGGCCGTGGCCGCGGGCGTCTCGGGCGTCAGCGAGTTCACCGACCAGGTCGAGGCGGGCGAGATGCGGTGGCTCGGCGTGTCCGGGGAGGAAGCGCCCGACGGCGTCGACGCCCCAACGATCACCGAGGCGGGCTTCGACGTCGTCCTCGAGAACTGGCGCGGCGTCATGGGCGCGCCCGAGCTGGCGGACGAGGATCGGGAGGCGGTCGTCGGGCTGCTGACGGAGATGCACGACTCGGATGCTTGGCAGCAGGCGTTGGAAGACAACGGCTGGGACGACTTCTTCATGGCGGGTGACGAGTTCACGAGCTTCCTCGAAGAGGAGGAGACACGTGTGGAGGGCGTGCTGACAGACATCGGGCTCGTCGGCGGTTGAGCCGATGACGACGCAGGACCGCGAGCCGAGTGGTCGCCGCGAGGCACTCCTCGGCCCGCGGATCCTGGCCGCGGTCCTGCTCGGGCTGGCCGTGCTGCTCATCGTGTCCGCCCTCGGTGTAGCACGTGGCGGCGGGTACAGCGTCATCGGGCCCGCGACGATTCCGCTGGTGGTCGCCATCGGCCTGCTGGTGCTCGGCGCGCTCTTCGCGCTGCGTACGACCTTCATGCCGGACGTGGATCTTGGAAGGCTCGCCGCCGATGAGGAGGCGGTGACGCACTGGCCGACCGTCGGCCTCGTGGGCCTCATGCTTGTGGCGTACGCGCTGGTGCTTGACGGCTTTGCGGCGGGGCCGCTCGATGTGCCCGGCCTCGGGTACATCGTCGCGACGGCGCTCTTCGTGCCCGTCACGGCACGCGTTCTCGGCAGCCGATCCCCGGTCCGGGATCTCATTGCCGGGACGGTGATCGCTGTCGCGATCTACATCGGCTTCACCCAGTTCCTGGGCGTCCGCCTGCCGGCCGGCATCCTGGGACCGGTGCTGTAGGGAGGGCGCTGCCAGATGGAGGTCCTTGGCGATCTCGCCGGCGGCTTCGGCACGGCGCTGAGCCTCGAGAACCTCCTGTTTGCCGCCGTCGGCGTCACCCTCGGGACGCTGGTGGGCGTCCTGCCGGGCATCGGTCCTGCGGTGACGGTGGCGCTCCTCCTGCCGCTCACGTTCAACTTCGAGCCGACCGGCGCCTTCATCATGTTCGCCGGCATCTACTACGGCGGGATGTACGGCGGCTCGACGACCTCGATCCTGCTGAACACGCCGGGCGAGTCGTCGTCGGTCGTCACGACCATCGAGGGCTTCGAGATGGCGAAGCGCGGGCGCGGTGGCGCGGCCCTTGCCACGGCCGCCATCGGATCGTTCGTGGCCGGCACCATCTCGACGCTGGCAATCACGTTCCTCGCCCCGGTCATCGCCGGGTTCGCGCGCTCCTTCCAGCCGGCGGACTACGTCGGGCTTATGGTGCTCGCATTCGTGAGCATCACCGCGCTGATCGGCCGCTCGCTACTGCGCGGGATGATCAGCTTATTCCTCGGCCTCTTCGTGGGACTCATCGGGATCGACAACCTGACCGGGCAGCAGCGCTTCACGTTGGGGGTCCCGCAGCTGCTCGATGGGCTCAATGTCGTCGTCGTGGCCGTCGGCCTGTTCGCGGTGGGGGAGGCACTGTACGTGGCCTCACGCATGCGCCACGCCGAAGAGGAGATCATTCCGGTGCGTGGCTCGCTTCTGATGAGCCGCGACGAGCTCGGCCGGTCATGGAAACCCTGGCTGCGCGGTTCAGCCCTTGGCTTCCCGATCGGCGCGTTGCCGGCGGGTGGCGCCGAGATCCCCACCTTCCTGTCCTACGGCCTCGAGAAGCGGCTCAATCCGAAGGCCCCGTGGGGCAAGGGCGCCATCGAGGGCGTCGCCGGGCCGGAGGCTGCCAACAACGCCGCATTCTCTGGCGTGCTCGTTCCGCTGCTCACGCTCGGCATTCCGACCTCCGCCACGGCGGCCATTTTGCTGGTCGCGTTCCAGATCTACAACCTTCAGCCCGGGCCGCTGCTGTTCGCCAACTCGCGGGAGCTCGTCTGGGCCCTCATCGCGAGCCTGTACATCGGCAATGTGATGCTGCTCCTGCTGAACCTGCCGCTCATCCGGCTCTGGGTGAAGATCCTCTCGATCCCGCGCGCGCTGCTCTACTCGGCCATTCTCGTGTTCGCCACCCTGGGCGTGTACAGCCTGGCGAACTCCCTGGTGGACGTGCTGATCATGTACATCATCGGTGTCGTCGGCTTCTTCATGCGGCGATACGACTTCCCGGTGGGCCCGATGATCCTGGGCGTCATCCTGGGCCC
>Ga0136613_10000124_pt1 | contig 28967 bp, 33 predicted proteins | sample AntDrymUQ2722106_2_FD_106649 | JGI IMG/M metagenome (GOLD analysis project Ga0136613, IMG submission 106649) | Polar desert sand microbial communities from Dry Valleys, Antarctica - metaG UQ272 (21.06) | ecosystem: Environmental > Terrestrial > Soil > Desert | place: Antarctica: Dry Valley... | reverse complement strand
GGCGGTGACGGCCGGGCCGCGTTCGTTGATCTCGGTCTGCTCGCCGTTGGTGGGGTCCAGCACGGCGGTGTTCGTGCGCGATTCATCGCGGATGCGGACGAAGTCGTTGAGGATCGCCTCCTCGGTCAGCGCCTCGACGATCCGCGTGCCGGTCGCGCCGCCGGCGAAGCCGGTCGCGATCACGGGCTGGCCGAGCGTCTTCAGCGTGCGCGCGACGTTGACGCCCTTGCCGCCCGGAAGCGTCGTCTGATCGACCGTGCGGTGGCGACGGCCGAGACGGAAGTTCGGAACCGACAGCGACTTGTCGATCGCGGCGTTGAGGGTGACGGTGATGATCATGGGGAAGGCGTCTCCTCCCGCCTGACGGCCCGCCCGTCCTCGGCGTCAAGCGCGTGTCGGCGGTGGACCACCCGGTTGCGCAGCACCATCAAGGGGAGGCTACAGACCAGCAGCAGGGCGATGGCGATCCACGTCAGCGAGCGGCCGACGAAGTCGCTGAGGCGGTCGCCGAGACCGGCCTCGGCGACCGGGCGCGCCGTCACGATGGCAACGCGCTCGAGCTCCTTGCCGCCCTGGCGCACGATCGCCGTCCCGACCTTCGAGCCGCGCGGCAGCGGCCCGTCGACCTCCTCGGGCAGCCCCGTGACGGCGACGCTCGTGCGCTCGCCCACGCGCAGGACGCGCTCGAACGTCCCCCCCGCCACGAGTGCAACAGCCTGGCCGTCGCGGAACTTGAGCGGGAGGCTTCCGAGGACGCGGCCCTGCGGCAGGATCGTCTTGGCCTCGTAGCTGCGCAACCCGTGACGCAGCAGCGCGAGCGAGTCCTCGTTGCGCGCGCGCTCGCTCGGGGCTCCCATCACCACGCTGACGACGCTCACGCCGCGCCGCGTGGCCGAGCCGACGAGCACGTAGCCGGCGCGGCGCGTGTGCCCGGTCTTGACGCCGTCGACGAAGCCATAGCTGCGCACGAGCGCGTTGCGGTTGACCACCGTTCGCTTGCGGGCGCCGCTGCGCAGCAACGCCCGTGGCAGGTCGACCGTGCGTCGGAAGAACGCGTTGCGGCGCAGCCGGATCGCGAGTGAGGCGAGGTCGCGCGCGCTGGAGAAGTTGCCGGTCTCGTCGAGTCCGACCGGGTTGGAGAAGCTCGTGTCACGCAGTTTGAGCGCAGCGGCGCGGCGGTTCATCTCCTCGACGAACGCTTCCCGTGTGCCGAGCGTGCCGACGGCGAGCGTCGCGGCCGCGTCGTTGGCGCTCGGCAGCAGCAGCGCGCGCAACAGGTCGCGCACGTTCATCCGCTCGCCGGCCCGCAGGCCGATCTGCGACTCGACCGGCGCCGCGGCGTAGTCGGCTGCGCTGAGGACGTCGTCGAGATCGCTTCGCTCGATCGCAACGAGCGCGGTCATGAGCTTCGTCGTCGAGGCCATCGGACGGCGCTGGCGCGAGTTGCGCGACAGCAGGACGTCGCCCGTCGAGGCCTCCATGACGATCGCCGACTTGGCGCGCAGCGCCGGCTCCTGCGCCGCCGCCGTGCCGGTAGCCGCCGTGCCGAACGCCAACCCGAGCGCGGTGACGAGGACCGCGAGACGCCTCACGGCACGAGCTTGAGCTTGTCGCCCACCTGCAGCGCCCGCGGATCCAGGCGCGGGTTGAGCTCGAGCAGCCGCTCGAGTGGGATGCCCGCGCGCTCGGCGATCGTCGACGGGCTGTCTCCTGCCCTGACAGTGATGGTCTTGCGTGAGGTCTTGGGCGCCGTGGCCGTCGGCGGCGCCTTCGCGCCGGCGTCGTCCTTGCCGTCGCCTGATCCTCCGATGATGACGAGGACGGCGAGCACGCCGGCCACGAGGACGATGAGCAGACCGGGCAACGCGTAGCGGGCGTAGGTTTGCTCCTGCATCGGGCCCACAGGATACGTGGGCGATGGATCCGGCGGGCAGTCACGACAGCGACCATGCAGCGGCGCGCAGCCGCTCGGCCTCGCCGCGCGCGGCGGACGCCGGCGAGCCTCCGCCGGCCTCGTGGGCCGCGGCGATCGAGCGCGACGCGCTCACGAGCCCACCGGCGCGGCCGGGCGCGAAGGCGGGCGCAAGATCCTCGACGCAGCCCCCCTGGGCACCGATACCGGGCAGCAGGAAGACCGTCCGCGGCATCAGCTCGCGCATGCGCGCGACGTGCTCGGGGCCGGTCGCACCGACCACGGCGCCGACGTCGTCCAGACCGCAGCGGCTCGGCGGACCGCCGTCAGCGAGCTGCGTGACGATCTGAGCGAGGCGCTCCCACAGCGCGACGCCATCCGCGGCCAGCGCCAGATCCTCGATGTCGGCCGCGCCCGGGTTGGAGGTGCGCACGAGCACGAACACGCCGGCGTGCGCCGCGCGTGCGCCGTCGACGAGCGGCTGAAGGGAGTCGATGCCGAGCAGCGGATTGGCCGTGAAGGCGTCGGCGCCGAGCCCGGCGACGTCGCCGAACGGCGTGGGTGTCACGCCGACGAGCGCCTGCGCGTACGCGGCCGCGGTGACCGAGACGTCGCCGCGCTTGGCGTCGGCGATCACGAGCAGGCCGGCGGCGCGAGCGTGGCTTACGGTCGCCGCGAGCGCGGCCCAGCCGTCGGCACCGAGCCGCTCGAAGCAGGCGAGCTGCGGCTTGACCGCGGCGCAGGCGGGGCCGGCGGCGTCGATCAGCGCGGCGCAGTGCGCGCGCACGGCGGCCGCGGCGCGGCCGGCGGGAGGCCCGTCGGCCGGCGCCTGGGCGAGCGCTTCGGGCCACAGCTTGGCCGGATCGGGATCCAGCCCGAGCACGATCTGCGACTCGCGCGCCGCGACGAGCTGCGCGAGCCGGTCGGCGAATGGCGGCGTGCTGTGCGAGGAGGGTGCGACCAGGGGGCGTCGAAGCTAGCAGCGTGCCCGGACCCGACGTGATGAGCGAGGATGCGCCCGTGCCGCTCAACCGGATCGCCTGGCTTGCCACCGTCTCGGCAGCGCTGATCACGGCGCTGCTGCTGTTCCTGTCCGGTTACGACGGCTACGGCGCACTGGCGATCGCCGTGGCGGCGTCGGCGGCGATCAACCTGCGCTGAGCGCAACGAAGGCCATGTGCGCCATCCTCACCACGTGTGCTGGTGGGAGGCCGCACCCCTCGAAGCCAACCGCTCGGCGTCGACACGGCGGGTACAACGCGTTGGTGCGTTTCCTGTTCGCGATCGTCGTGGTGCTGATCGTCGGACTCTTGCTCGAGGGCATCTTCGATAGCGCGGTCGGTGCGTGGGCGGCCTTCGCTGCGCTGGTCACCCTCGTTGCCCTGAGGCTCGTCGGGTTGCTGGGGTTCTGGCCGGCTGACTGGCCGGACATCTTTGATGATGGCGACTGACTCAGCGCATCCAAGCCAGGGCTAGGGCTCGCGCGGTATCTCCGTCCCCGGCCGAACCCGGTCGGCGGGCTCGAGATGGATCAGGACGTCGGCGCCGCGCAGGCGCTCCTGAATCGCGTGCTGAAGCTCGTGGGCGGTCGAGTGCGCGGCCTCGAGCGTCGTGCCCTTGACGAACTGCACGTGCAGGTCGACGTAGCGGCGCGATCCCGCTCGGCGGGCACGGAGCTGGTGGTAGCCGCATACGCCCGCGGGGCCGAAGCGCTCGATCGCGCCGCGCACGGCGTCGAGCTCTTCGTCAGGCAGCGCCTCGTCGACGAGCACGCGCGAGGCGCGCGACAGCAACCGCAGGCCCGCATAGAGGATCGCGGCTGCCACCCCGAGCGCAATCACGGGATCAAGCCATGTGGCACCGGTGATCTGGACGAGCACCAGCCCGACGAGCACGGCGGCCGATGTCGCCGCGTCCGTGCGCAGGTGAGCGGCGTCGCCCTCCAGCGCGGGCGAGTCGGTCACGCGCGCCTGGCGCGCGAGCCGGGTCGATACGACGACGTTCGCGATGACCGAGAAGCCGATGACGGCGATGCCGACGCCGAGCGCCTCGACCTCGGGGGCACCCGCGGCCAGCCGTCGAACCGACTCGTAGACGATGACGCCCGACCCCACGAGGATCAGCAGCGCCTCGATCGCCGCCGCGAGGTTCTCCATCTTGTCGTGGCCGTAGGGATGGTCGGCGTCGGCCGGCTTGTCGGCCTTGCGCACCGAGACATACGCGACGATCGAAGCGATCAGGTCGATCGACGAGTGCATCGCCTCGGTGATGATCGCCACCGACCCCGTGATCGCACCGGCCGCGAGCTTCAGCGCGATCAGCACCGTGTTGGACGCGATCGACAGCGCCGCCGCGCGCGTCTTGACCATCCCGCCGGCCGGGCGCGACGCGATCAGCGGACCCGCCATGCGCCCTTACTGCCCCAGGATGGCCAGCAACTCACGTGCCGCGCGCCCGCGGTGGCTGATCGCATCCTTCTGCTCGGGCGTCAGCTGGGCCATCGTGCGCCCGTCGTCGTAGTCGTCGGGCACGAACGCCGGGTCGTAGCCGAAGCCGCCCTCGCCGCGCGGCTGCGCTGCGAGCGTGCCGGTGCAGCGCCCCTCGACGACGTGCTCGCCGCCGTCGGCGTCGCAGTAGACGAGCGCGCAGACGTACGCGAGCGCCGAGCCCGCGGGCGCCGCGCGCAGCAGCTTCGCGAGGTTCTCCTCATCGCTGGCATGCTCGCCGGCGAAGCGCGCCGAGCGCACGCCGGGAGCGCCGCCGAGCGCCGCCGCCTCGATTCCGGAATCGTCGGCGACGGCCGGCAGCGCCGTCGCGCGCACGGCGGCGCGGGCCTTGTCGAGCGCGTTGTCGACGAACGTGTCGCCGATCTCCGGCGGCAACACGACGCCGTCGGGCAGCGCCACGATCTCGTGCGGCGCCAGCAGCGTTGCGAACTCGCGCGCCTTGTGCGGGTTGTGACTGGCAAGGACGAGCTTCACGCGACGGCGCGTGCCTGCTCGGCGCGAAGCTGTTCGATCCCGCCCGCCGCCAGCGCGAGCAGCTCGTCAAGGTGCGCGCGCGACAGCGGCGTGCCCTCGGCCGTCGCCTGGACCTCGATCAGCCCGCCCTCGCCGGTCATGACGACGTTCGCGTCGACCTCGGCCGTCGAGTCCTCGGAGTAGTCGAGATCGAGCAGCGCGACCGCGCCGACGATCCCGGCCGAGATCGCCGCGACGCTGCCCGTCAGCGGCGAGCGCGCGAGCTTGCCCTCCTCGACGAGCCGCCGGCAGGCGAGGTCGAGCGCCACGTAGGCGCCCGTGATCGACGCGCAGCGCGTGCCGCCGTCAGCCGTCAGCACGTCGCAGTCGAGGTAGACCGTGCGCTCGCCGAGTGCCTCGAAGTCGAGCACGCCGCGCAGCGATCGGCCGATCAGGCGCTGGATCTCGACCGTGCGCCCGTCGATCTTGCCGCGGGTCGCGTCGCGCTGCTTGCGCTGCCCGGTCGAGGCGGGCAGCATCCCGTACTCGGCCGTGGCCCAGCCGCGGCCCTTGCCAGCCATCCAGCGCGGCACGCTCTCCTCGACGGAGGCCGTGCAGATGACGCGCGTCTCGCCCTGCGTGATGAGCGCCGAGCCGGTCGCGGGCTTGACGAAATGCGGCTCGATCTTGGTCGGCCGCAGCCCGTCGGGGGCGCGTCCGTAGGAGCGCTCGGGCGGCGCCTCGCTCATCGCGAGCAGCTCCTATGCGAGTCGGCACCTGCCGTGGTCGAGCAGTGGCGCGCTGTCACGCGATCGCCTCCAAGCGCGGCAGGTCGACGTGAGCGACGCTGCCCATCGGCAGCTGCAGGAAGCGCGAGCCGACCTGCGCGAACGCCTCGGCATCCCACGTGCAGAGGAAGTCATAGCGCCCCTCCCCCGTGCGCGGCGTGGCCAGCTCGCGCACGGCCAGCGCCTGCTCGACGCGGCGCGCGACGGCGTCGCCGGAGGTGATCAGCGCCACGCGCGGCCCGAGCAGGCGCTGCAGCAGCGCGCGCACCATCGGGTAGTGGGTACAGCCGAGGATCACCGTGTCGACATCGGCGTCGCGCAGCGGCGCGCAGTAGCCGCGCACGAGATCGACGTCTGACTCGGTGATCGGCACTCCCGTCTGGCTCATCTGTGCGAGCTGCGGACAGGCGACGCTCTCCAGCCGTATGAGCGGGTCGGCCGCGAGCACGGCGCGCTCGTAGGCGCCCGAGGCGACCGTCGCCGGTGTGGCGAGCAACCCGACGCGCCCGTTGTGGGTCTGCGCCACGGCGAGGTTCGATTCGGGCCCGACGACGCCGATGACGTCGACCGCGTGTCCGCTGCACGCGACATGCGCCTGCAGCGCCTCCAGCGCGCTCGACGTCGCCGAGTTGCAGGCGACGACGATCAGCTTCGCGCCGAGCTCGAGCAGCACGTCGGCGATCTGGCAGCTGAACGCCTGCAGCTCGGCCGGCGTGCGGTCACCGTAGGGAAAGCGCGCGGAGTCACCCAGGTAGAGGAAGTCCTCCTGGGGCAGCGAGACGAGCAGCTCGTGCAGGACGGTGAGCCCGCCCACACCGGAGTCGAAGACGCCGATCGGGGCGGTGCGTTGCGGGGCAGGTACCACGGGCGCCATGTTCCCAGACGCGCCCCACGGGCCTGCTCGAGCCGCTCTGTGTGGCGCGGTGCACACATCAGATAGGCCAAATGGCCGATTCCGAGGCAGTGACGGACCAGCGATCCCGTCGCAGGCGGAGACGCTCAAAGCGTCGGAGGTCGTCTACGTCCTCACCGAGACCGAGCAGGACAGCGTGTGCGGCGATTTCGGCGGGACGATCATCTACGCCGATGGCTACTCGGTGGATGCCCGAGTGGCGAGGTTTCCTACGCCCCGCCGAAGGACGACGCGTCCTAGCCCGGCAACCACACGTTCGCAGGCGCCGGTCACCGCTCCTTGGGCGCGGTGACCTGCGCGACGAATCTGCGCGCGAGCCTGTACCGGCTCCTAGTAAGCCCTCGCGCCTGAGCGGTCCGCACGGCGACTAAACCCCCTCCGGCGTCGCCGCGTAAGCTCGGCTCATGGGCGATTCGGTGGCGATCCTCGGCGGCGGCGTCGCGGGCCTGAGCGCGGCCCACGAGCTCGCCGAGCGCGGCTTCGAGGTGACCGTCTACGAGGCGCGGCCGGACCTGGGTGGCAAGGCGCGCAGCATGCCCGTCCCGGGCTCGGGCACCGGCGGCCGCGCCGACCTGCCCGCCGAGCACGGCTTTCGCTTCTTTCCGGGCTTCTACCGCCACCTGCCCGACGCGATGCGCCGCATCCCGGTCGCCGGCCGCCCCAACGGCGTGGCGGGCAACCTCGTCGGATCGACGCGAGTCCTCATGGCGCAAGCGCGGGGACGCAACGAGGTCGTGGGGCCGGCGCGCGCGCCGCGGTCGATCGAGGACCTGACGGCGCTCAACCGCTTCCTGCGCGACTGGGCGCTGGAGGTCGGCATCCCGCTGCCCGAGCAGATCGCCTTCACCGAGCGCCTGCTCACGCTGCTGACCAGCTGCGACGAGCGCCGCTTCGAGCAGTGGGAGCGCCAGAGCTGGTGGGAGTTCAGCGGCGCGCAGCAGCGCAGCGAGGCGTACGAACGACGCGTGGATCACGCCGTGGGTCACGCACCTGCGGGAACTGGGGGTCAGCCTGCGGCTCGGCGCGCCGGTCGCCGGGATCGAGTGCTCGGGCCGGCGGATCACGGGCGTGACGATCGCCGGCGGCGAGGACGGCGCCGTCGAGCGCGTCGAGGCCGACCACTACATCGCGGCGCTGCCCGTCGAGCAGCTGCGGCTGCTCGTCAGCCGGGAGATGCGGGTGGCCGAGCCGCGGCTGACGGGCCTGGATCGGCTCGTCACGCGCTGGATGAACGGGATCATGTTCTACCTCGACGAGGACGTCTCGCTCGTGCACGGCCACGCGATCTACATCGACTCGGAGTGGGCACTGACGTCGATCTCGCAAGCCCAGTTCTGGGACGACGTCGACCTCGAGCACTACGGCGACGGTCGCGTGCAGGGGATCCTGTCCGTCGACGTGTCGGAGTGGGAGCCTCCGTCGGCGCGCACCGGCAAGGTCGCGATGAAGTCCTCTGCGGAGGAGATCAGCGCCGAGGTCTGGGCGCAGCTCAAAGACCATCTCGACGACGGAACGCTGCGCCACGAGAACGTCGGCGCCTCGTTCCTCGATCCGGCGATCGGCTTCCCGAACCCGACAAGCGCGACGAACCTCGAGCCGCTGCTCGTCAACACAGCCGGCTCGTGGCACGACCGACCTGACGCGACGACCCGGATCTCCAACCTCTACCTGGCTTCGGACTTCGTCCGCACGCACACCGACCTCGCGACAATGGAGGGCGCCAACGAGGCCGCTCGCCGCGCCGTCAACGCGATCCTGGAGCGCACCGGCTCGCGCGCGTCGCCCTGCCCCGTGTGGCCGCTGGACGAGCCGTCGATCTTCGGCCCGGCGCGGTTCGCCGACAGGCTGCGCTGGAGGGCGCTGCGCCGCAGCGTCAAGCCTCCCCTCGAGGTGACCCCGGACGGCGCGCTGCAGCCGACCGGACCGCTGGCGCGGGTGCTCGTCGACTGGCTGCCGCGGGTGCGGCGGCGCCTGCCGGGGGCTGGCTGATGTGGGGCGGATCAAGCTGAGCTGGCTCGACCATCGGTCCAGAACGCTCGCTCACGGGGGCTCGCCGTGGCTCCGCCGCCGATAAGCATTGAGGACGCACCCGGCGGGGGGACCCTCGTCAGAACTCGTTACGAAGGCACGGAGCCTGTCCAGATGAACATCCGAGTTGTCGTCGCCGATGATTTTCCGCTTGTGCGCGAGGGCATCGTGCGCGCCATAAACCACGACCCCGCACTCGAGGTCGTCGGCCAGGCGACCACGGGCCGAGAGGCGATCGCACTGGCCGAGGAGCTGCGCCCCGACGTGATGATCCTCGACCTGCGCATGCCCGACCTCGGCGGTCTGGAGGTGCTCGACAAGCTGCGCGCGTCGCAGCCGCAGATCCGCGTGATCGTCATGACCGCCAACGAGCAGGCCGGCACGCTGCTGGACGCGATCGCCGCCGGTGCCGCCGGCTACCTCTCCAAGCGCACACCGGGCGAGGAGCTGCGCCAGGCCGTCATCACCGCCCACGGCGGCGGCTCGGTCATCACGCCGGCGCTCGCCAGCCACCTGCTCAAGGAGTTCTCAAGCTCGGCGCGCGGCGAGCAGTCCTACGTGCGGCCGCTGCAGGGCCGCGAGCTCGACGTCCTGCGCCTCGTCGTGCAGGGCAAGACCGACAACGAGATCGGCAAGGAGCTGTTCATCTCGCCGCGCACCGTCCAAAACCACCTCACGCGCATCCGCGAGAAGACCGGCCTGCGCCGACGCTCAGAACTCACCCGCTGGGCCGTCGAGCACGCAATCGGCTGAGCTACAGCGTGTCCTGACGAGCAGGACGGGTCAGCATGCCCCTGCGGCGCGGTACGCCGGCACGGCAGGGGCGATCGGCGGCGGCGACCGCCGATCGCCCCAACGCTATTTCGCGCCGACCGCGTCGATCGTCTCCTTCAGCTTCGCCGCGATCGTCTTGGCCAGGCCGGCGTCCTTGAGCTTGCCGGCGGCGACGACGACGCCCGTCAGCAGCGTGGCGAGTAGGAGCATGAGCCCCACGTACTCGACGGTCCCCTGCCCGAGCTCGCGATCCGGGTCGCGCTCGGTCTGGTCGTGCAGCAGGCGCGAGACGGTGGCGTGGATCCAGCCCATCGTGCGGTACGGCATGTGCGGCCTCCCAGGTCGTGTGAGGCATCGATGCTGCGCTCGCCCGCGTGCCGACTCCAGACGCGGGTGTCGCAACTTCGCGGCGAAGCTGCGGCGACTCTGTGAACCTGCGCAGCCTGGGATGCGCGCGCTCGTCGTGACCAACATGTACCCCTCTGCGGCGCGCCCGGCGCTCGGAAGCTTCGTGCGCGACCAGGTGCACGCGCTGCAGCACATCGACGGGCTCGACGTGCAGCTGTACGCCTTCGCTCCCGGCGGCCCTCGCAGCTACGCGCGTGCCGTACGCGAGCTGCGCCGGCGCTACGCCGCTGCAGAAACCTTCGACGTCGTGCACGCGCACTTCGGGCTGACCGCGTGGCCGTCGCTCGCCGTCGCCGCACGCCACCGAGTCGTGACACTGCACGGCAACGACCTCTACCACCCGCGCTCGCGCCCGATCACGACGGCGGCGCTGGGACGGATGGACCTCGTCGCCACGCCCACGGACCGCTTCGCCGCCGAGGTGCCGGGCGCCGGCACGCGTCGCGCCGTCGCGATCCTGCCGTGCGGAATCGACGTCGAGCGCTTCCGCCCGCTGGATCGCGGCACGGCGCGCCAGCGACTCGGGCTCGATCCAGCCGGCCGCTACCTCCTCTTCCCCTACGACCCCGCGCGACCCGTCAAGCGCGCCGACCGCGCCCGCGAGCTGGCGCGCAGCTCGGGCGCCGAGCTGCTGACGCTCGGCAGCGTCGAGCCCGACCTGGTCCCGTACTGGGTCAATGCCGCGAACGCCGTCATCTGCCCGGCGGACTGGGAGACCTTCGGCCTTGCCTGCCTCGAGGCGCTGGCCTGCGACGTGCCCGTGCTCGCGCGCCCGACCGGCGCGCACGAGGAGGCGCTGCGCGGCATCGCCGGCACGCACTGCGGCGAGTGGGACATCCCCGCGTGGCAGGCCGTGCTCGAGGCGCACCTCGCCGAACCCGACCCGCGCGTGCAGGGTCGAGCCCGCGCGCTGGCGTTCTCGGCCGGCGCTTTGGCCGAGCGGGTCGCCGTCGCGTGGCGCTGGCTGGCGTCAGAGGGCCCGCCCCCGCCGTTATACTCGCCCCCCGAGGCGCCGACTGAGCCATCGCGCGGCGCCCCCCCGTCATGACCGGCCTGATGAAGCGCATCTTCAGGCGCCGCGCCGCGGACGAGTCGTCCCGGGCCGGTGTCGCAAGCTTGTTCCGCGGGCGCCCCCGCGGCGGGCGCCTGCCCGGATACAGGCGACTGCCGTCGCTCGGGTTGGCGCGCCTGCGCGCACGGCTGCCGTGGAGCGCGCCCCCGCCGCCTCCAGCCTCACCGGCCGACGCCACCCAGGACACCGAGCTGATCGGAGCGTCGCCCGCCGCCCCCGCGCCGAGCTTCAAGGACCGCAGCCGGCTGCGCAGGCGGCTGCGCTTCCTGCGCCGCACGCGCGAGCTCGGCTTCCGCGACGTCGGCGGACTGATCTTCGACATGCGCCGCTTCAGTCGCAACCGGCCGGATCTGCTCGACGCCAAGCTCGACGCGCTGCTCGCGGTCGATCAGGAGTTGCGCGCGCTGGAGCGCATCCTCGACGACCGACGACCGATTCACGAGCTGCGCGAGCCCGGCATCTCGGCCTGCCCACGCTGCGGCGCACTGCACGCCAGCGAGTCGAACTTCTGCCCGGAGTGCGGGCTGCAGATCTCCGGCCCGCGCGCGATGGGTGAGCTCGGCGGCTCGATCGCCGCGCCGCCAGAGCCACCGCCGGTTCCCGCCGAGCCGGTCTGGTCGTGGCCGAGCGCACCCCCGATCGACGAGCCGACGACGACGGTCACGCGGAGCGGACCCGAGCCCGTTCAGCCGACGGCACCGACGGTCATGCAACCCGAGCCCGACCAGCCCACGACGTCCTACGTGCCCGCGCTGTCGCAGGACACGCCCAGGCGGCCGCCGCCCGTGCGCGACCTGTCCGCCGACACGCCGCCCGAGTACGCGCCGGCGCACGACGAGCCCGCCCCGCCCGCGTCCAAACGCAAGGCCGAGCCCGGGCGGCCGCCACCCAGGCCAAAGGAAGAGCCCAAGCGACCCCCGCCGAAGTCAAACGAAGAGCCCCAGCGACCCCCGCCGAAGCCAAAGCAAGAGCCCGGGCGACCGCCGCCGAAGTCAAAGCAAGAGCCCGGGCGACCGCCGCCGATGTCAAAGCAAGAGCCTGGGCGACCGCCGCCGGGACGCAAAGACGAACCCGGACGGCGGCCCTCCAAGCCTCGGAGCGCCCCGGCCCAGGACACCGCGGCTGACGACAAGCCCGTACCCGGCGAGGAGCCCACGGAGACCCGCCTGCCTCGGCCGCCGCTCGACGGATCGTGAGCGCGCAGCCTCCGAAGCCGGGTCCGCCCGACACGTCCGAGTCCCCGCCCCCCGGCACGATGCGCTGTCCGCGCTGCTCGGCGACCGTCGCCGAGGAACAGGACTGGTGCCTGGAGTGCGGCGCTCCCGCACGCACGCGGCTCGCCCCGACGCCGCACTGGCGGGTGCCGGCGATCGCGGTCGGCGCGATCGTGCTGATCGCCGGTGCCCTGCTCGCGTTCGCGTTCGTGAAGCTGACGGGCGACGACGGCGCGACGCCGTCGCAGAGCGCGCCGGTCATCGCAACCCAGCCGACCACACCGCCGCCCGCCGTCACCCCCACGGTCCCCGCGCCGACGGTCACCGCAACGACCCCGTCGCAGACGCAGACCACGGCGCCACCCACGACGGTGCCCGGTCAGCCACCCGCGGCGGGCAGCGGCGGCACGACGACGCCCCCGACGACCACCGCTCCAAGCCCGCGCAAAGAGCGCCGGCCCTGAGGCGCGCTGCTCCGCAGCCGACGGCCGCGCGCACGGCTCAGCCTCCCGCGAGCGCCGGCCAATAGCTCTCCGCCAGGCGCATCACCACCCGCTCGGCAGCCGGGTGCACCTCGATCTCGGGCGGCCGCGGCGGCTCACCCGCGCCCGCCGTCTCCAGCGTGAGCGTGACGCCGCGCGACAGCGCGCCGAGGTCGTATCCGCCCTCGAGCACGATGCCGAGCGGAACTCCGATCTCGTCGGCCAGCGCGCGCACGGATGCCGCCATCGCCCGGTAGCCGTCGTCGCTGACCACGCAGCCGGCGAGCGGATCGTCGGCATGCGCGTCGTAGCCGGCCGACAGCAGCAGCAGCGCCGGGCGGTAGGCGCGGCCGACCGGCCGCACGACGTGCTCGACAAGCGAGCACCAGAGCGCGTCGCCGGATCCGCCCGGGACCGGCAGGTTGACCGTGTACCCCTCTCCCGCGCCGCGGCCGGCGTCCGACGCCGGTCCCGTGCCCGGATACAGCGGCGACTGGTGGATCGAGCAGAACAGCACGTCGTCGCGCTCGGAGAAGAGCGCGTTCGTTCCGTTGCCGTGATGGACGTCCCAGTCGAAGACCATCACGCGCTGCGCGCCGTGGGCATCGAGCGCGTGCTGCGCGGCGATCGCGACGTTGTTGAACAGGCAGAAGCCCATCGCCTTTGCGGCCTCGGCGTGGTGGCCGGGCGGTCGATGCAGCGACGCCGCGACGCCCGCGCGCTCCTCGCCGAGCAGCGCGTCGACCATCTGCACGGCGCCGCCGGCGGCGTGGTACGCGGCGACGCACGAGCCAGGGCTGACGATGGTGTCCATGTCGATCATCCCGCCGCCGCGCGCGCACAGCGCCTCGATGCGATCGATGTGCCGCGGCGGGTGCAGGGCCTCGATGCTCGCGCGCGAGGCCGGCTCGGACAGGCGCAGGTCGTAGCCGAGCCAGTCGCGCTGGCGCAGCGCACGCTCGATCGCGACGATCCGGCGCGGCGACTCGGGATGCGCTCCCGTGTCGTGCTCCAGCGAGGAGGGGTGGCGCAACAGGACTGGCGTGGACATCGCGGGATACGGTACCCCGGGCGTGGCCCCGGAATCCGAGCTCTCTCATGACGTTGCAGTCGTCGGAGCAGGCGCGGCGGGGCTCTACGCCGCGCTGACCGCCGCCGCCGCCGGCGCGTCGGTTGCGCTCGTCTCGGCGACTCCGCTGGCGCAGACGGCGAGCTACTGGGCCCAGGGCGGGATCGCGGCGGCGCTCGCGGTCGACGACTCGCCCGAGCGTCACCTCGCCGACACCGAGAGCGCCGGGCGCGGAGCGGTCCGCCGCTCTGCCGCGGCCGTGCTGTGCGAGGAGGCGCCGGCGCGCGTCGCCGACCTCGAGCGGCTCGGCGTACACTTCGACGCCGACCGCCGCGGGGTGCTGGCGCTCGGCCTCGAGGGCGGGCACTCGCTGCGCCGCGTCGTGCACGCCGGCGGCAGCGCCACAGGCCGCCGCATCGTGCGACAGCTGTCGGCGCTGGCGGTCGACGAACCGCGCATCGAGGTACTGGAGGGAGCGCGCGCCGCGAGCGCGCGCATGCGCGACGGTCGCTGCGACGGCGCGACACTCGAGGACGGCCGCAGCGTGCGCGCCCGCGCGACGATCCTCGCAACCGGTGGCGCGGCCGCAATGTGGTCGCGCACGACGAACCCGCCCGGTTCGCTCGGCGTCGGGATGGCACTTGCTCACGCCGCCGGCGCCGAGCTCGCCGACCTCGAGTTCCTCCAGTTTCACCCGACCGCCGTCACCGGCGTGCCCGGGCGAGAGGGCTTTCTCGTGACCGAGGCGATCCGCGGCGAGGGTGCGACGCTGCACGGACCGCCACCGCCCGGCAAGGACGTGGGCGAGCGCTTCGTCGACGAGCTGGCCCCGCGCGACGAGGTCGCGCGCGCGATCGCCGCGCTGCTCGCCGACACCGGCTCGACGTCCGTCGGCCTCGACATGCGCGCGATCGACCCGGCGCGCTTTCCCAACGTCGTCCGCGCGCTGCGCGACGCGGGCCTCGATCCGGCACGCGAGCTGATCCCGGTCTCTCCCGCCGCTCACTACATGATGGGCGGGATCGTCAGCGACCTGCTTGGGCGCACCACCGTCCCCGGCCTGTACGCGATCGGCGAGACCGCGTGCACCGGTCTGCACGGCGCGAACCGGCTGGCATCGAATTCGCTCAGCGAGTGCTTCGTCTTCGGCGCGCGCGCCGCACTCGCCGGGCTCGACGAGCCCGAGCCTGTGGATGCTGTCGCGGGCGCTCCCTCCGAACCGCCCGCCGTCCCGCTCGCCCGTCCTGACCGCGCCACGCAGGAGGCACTCTGGCTGCATGCCGGAATCGTGCGCACGCGCCAGGGACTGCAGAGTCTGATCGACGATCCGCACCCCCTGGCGCGCCTGATCGCGGCGTGCGCGCTGCAGCGCGAGGAGAGCCGCGGCGCGCACCAGCGCGGCGACTTCCCCGATGCGAACCCTGAGCTCGACGGTCGCCACGCCGTCATCGGCGCCGGCAAGCGCCCGCGCTTGGCCGAGTGGCATTGAGCGGGTCGGATGCGCAGGCCTTGATCGTGCTCCGAGCAGCTCTTAATACGAAATCAACATTGAGATCGTTCTTGCCTTCATACGCCCGCGACAGACTGCCGGGCCGGCTGCCTGCATGGAGCAAGCAGCAGGAGGAAGGAGATTCGCCGATGTACCAGTTCAGCCGCGCGATCTATCGCGAGCTGTCCCCCCTCATTGCCGACGGACCGGCTCAGGACGGTCACGCGGAGGTGCTTCGCGCGTGCGAAGCCACGATCGAGCGGCTGGCAACCGACCGGCACTACTTCGCTCGGCCGGCGCGGACGCTGTTTGGAGACATCCGCCCCCACTTCCCGATCGCCGCGCAGTCGCGCGTCTGGACCGTGGTCTCCACGTACCTCACCTGCGCCGACGAATGGCTCGCTGTGCAGCCCCGGCGCGGTCACGACATCAACGGCAACCCGCTGGAGTGCCGCGCGACGACGCGCCGCGGGACGCCGTGCCAGCGCATGCCGCTGGCACGCAACGGCTACTGCCCGTCACACCAGCACCTCGCCGAGACGGAGGGCTTCGAGCAGCGCATCGCGGCCTAGCGCGCTGCGCCACACACGGGTCGACGCTTGCAGGACGCGCGGCGAACGCCCATTAGATTGCAGCGCGTGCCCGCCACCTCGCCGCTGAGCCGCTGACGTGTTCCTCGGCGTCGACGTCGGCGGCACGTTCACCGACGCGGTGCTGGCGACCGCCGGGCGCCTGGTGACCGCCAAGGCGCCGACGACGCCCGCCGACCAGTCCGAGGGCGTGATGGCGGCCGTCGAGGCGGCGCTCGCGCGCGCGGACGCGCAGGCCGCCGACATCGGGGGCTTCGCGCACGGCATGACCGTCGCGACGAACGCCCTGCTCGAGGGGCGCGGCGCCCGTACGGTGCTCGTCGCGACGGAGGGCTTCACCGACCTCGTCGAGCTCGGCCGCCAGGCGCGCGCGGACCTCTACCGCCTGTGCGCCTCGCGCCCGGCGCCGATGGTGCCGCCGCAGCTGCGCGTCGGCGCGCCGGAGCGCTGCGGGCCCGACGGCGTGCTGCAAGAGCTCGACGACCCGCATGCGGTCGCCGTCGCCGTCGCCGCGCATCGGCCCGAGGCCGTCGCGGTCGTGCTGCTGCACGCCTACGCGCATCCCGCCCACGAGCGCGCGATCGCCGCGGCGCTCTCCGACCGCCTGCCCGACGTGCACATCTCGCTCTCGCACGAGGTCGTCGGGACGTTCCGGGAGTACGAGCGCGCCGCGACGACCGAGGTCGACGCCGCCCTGTCGCCGCTGCTCGCGCGCTACCTGCGGCGGCTGCTCGCCCGCGCCGGCGAGGCCGGGCTGCCCGAGCCGCGCATCATGCAGTCAAGCGGCGGGCTTGCGTCGGCGACGCTCGCGGCGCGGCACGCCGCCTTCACCGTGCTGTCCGGCCCGGCCGGCGGTGCTGCGGCGGCGGTGCTCGTCGCGCGCGCGGGCGGTCACGAGAACCTCCTCTGCTTCGACATGGGCGGCACCTCGTGCGACGTCTGCGTGGTGCAGGACGGCGAGGTGCGCGAGACCACCTCGCGCGAGGTCGGCGGGCGGCCGCTCGCGCTGCCGATGGTCGACATCCACACCGTCGGCGCGGGCGGCGGCTCGATCGGCTGGCGCGACCCCGGTGGCGCCCTGCGCGTGGGGCCGCACAGCGCGGGCGCCGAGCCGGGGCCCGCCTGCTACGGCCGCGGCGGCAGCGAGCCGACGGTGACCGACGCGAACCTGCTGCTCGGGCGGCTTGGCCACGAGGGGCCGATTGCCGGCGGCGTCGCGCTTGACCGGGTCGCGGCCGAGCGCGCGCTCGAGACGCTCGGCACCGAGCTGGGGCTCGATGCGCTCGCGTGCGCGGAAGGGATCGTGCGCGTCGCGGACGGCGAAATGGTGCGCGCCCTGCGCGTCATGACGGTCCAGCAGGGAATCGATCCCCGCGGCTTCGCGCTGCTCGCGTTCGGGGGAGCGGGGCCGCTGCACGCGGCCGCGATCGCCGATGAGCTCGGCGTGAAGACGATCCTCTGCCCGCGCGCGTCGGGCGTGCTGAGCGCCCTCGGTCTTGCCGCCGCCGACCGCCGCGCAACCGAGCAGCGCTCGGTGCTGCTCACCGACGACGCTCTGACCGACGAGGCGCTCGCGCGGGCCCGCGACGCGCTCGTCAGCACAGCGGTCGCGACGCTCGCGAGCGGCGGCGCGACGAGTCAGGACGACGTCGCGCAGGCGCCTTCACGCGCGGGCGACACCACGCCGCCGGCCAGCGTCGCCTACGACGTGCGCTACCGCGGCCAGGCGCACGAGCTGACCGTCCGCGACCTGCCCGGCGGAGGGATCGCCGACGTGCGCGCGGCCTTCGAGGCCCTACACGAGGACCGCTACGGCTACCGCGACGAGACCGCGCCGATCGAGGTCGTGACCATCCGCGCGACGGTGAGCGAGCCGGGTCCCGTACTCGACCTCGCCGCCGGTGCGAAAGCGGGCGCGCAGCGGTCGCGCCGCGCGGTCATCTTCGGCGGCGCGCGCCATGACGCCGAGGTCGTGCACGGCGAGCTCGCTCCCGGCGAGCAGATCGCCGGCCCGGCGGTCTGCGAGCTGCCCGAGGCGACGCTCGCCGTCCCGCCCGGCTGGCGCGGCAGCGTCGACGACGCGGGGACGATCATCCTGGAGCGCGAGCGGGAATGATCGGTCATGTCGCTGCTGTGAGCCTCTGAGGCGACGATGGCACTCGACCCGATCGACCTGCAGGTCGTCACCGGCGCGCTGCGCGCCGCCTGCGAGGAGATGGGCGCCGCGCTCGTGCGCAGCGCGCACTCGGCCAACATCAAGGAGCGGCGCGACTGCTCGACCGCCCTGTTCGATCCGGCGGGCGAGATGGTCATGCAGGCCGAGCACATCCCCGTGCACCTCGGCGCGATGCCCGCCGCCGTCGCGGCGATCCTCGACGAGGACCACTCAGAAGGCGTGCCGTGGATCCTCAACGACCCCTACCGCGGCGGCACGCACCTGCCCGACATCACGGTCATCACGCCGGTCCTGCTGGGAGGCGGCGAGCTGCTCGGCTTCGCGGCCAGCCGCGCGCACCACGCCGACGTCGGCGGACGCGTCCCGGGCTCGATGCCCGCGGACTCGACGACGCTCGACGAGGAGGGTGTCGTGATCGCCCCGCGCCCACTCGACGACGCCGCAATCGAGGAACTCGCGGCGCGCATGCGCCAGCCCGAGCAGCGCCGCGCCGACCTGCGCGCGCAGCTTGCGGCCAACGGGATCGGCGCGCTGCGCCTGACCGAGCTGGCGCGGCGACTCGGCCACGAGGCGCTGGGCGGGGCGACAGCCGCCGTGCTGGAGTACGCCGAGCGGCGCACGCGCGCCTGCATCGCCGAGCTGCCCGACGGCCCGCGCGAGGCGCGCGACGTGCTCGAGGCCGTCGAAGGCGACCTCGAGCTGCATCTCACGGCGACCGTCGACGGCGACCGCCTGACACTCGACTTCGCCGGCAGCGCCGAGCAGCACCCCGGCAACCTCAACTGCCCGCTGGCCGTCACGCGGTCGGCGGCCTACTTCGCCGTGCGCGTGCTGACCGATCCCGACGTACCGCCGAGCGCCGGCGCCTACCGGCCGATCGAGGTCCGCGCGCCGGAGGGCTCGCTGCTGCATGCCCGCCACCCGGCTGCCGTTGCGGGTGGCAACGTCGAGACCTCCAGCCGTGTCGCCGACCTCGTCCTCGCCGCCTTCGGCCGCGCGCTCGGCCAGGGGACGATGAACAACCTGACGCTGGGCAGCGAAACCTTGGGGGGGCCCACCTACGACGGCCACGTGGCCGCCTCCGGCACCCCCGGGTTCACCTACTACGAGACGCTCGGCGGCGGACAGGGCGCGTGTCCGGACGCCGACGGCCCGAGCGGCGTGCACGTCGCGATGTCCAACACGCTCAACACGCCGGTCGAGGCGCTCGAGCTCGAGTTCCCGCTACGCGTGACCCGCTACGCGATCCGCCGCGGCTCGGGCGGCGCCGGCGAGCACCGTGGCGGCGACGGCGTCGTCCGCGAGCTCGAGGCGCTCGCTCCGATGGCCTACTCGCTGATCACCGAGCGCCGTCGCCACGCGCCGCCGGGCGCGGCAGGCGGCGCGCCCGGCGCTCGCGGGCACAACCTGCTCAACGGCGAGGAGCTGGCCGCGAAGGCGACCGGCGAGCTTCGATGCGGCGACCGCCTGACGCTCGAGACGCCGGGCGGCGGCGGCCACGGCGAGCCACAGTGCTGATCAAGCCTACACCGAATACCGGGGGAATCCGCTGGCGTGGCGAGTAGGTTGAGCATGTGATGACCTCTCACATGCGCATGAGTTGGCAGCTCGGGCTCGTCTGCCTGCTGGTCCTGGCCTGCCCCGGAGCTGCGCGCGCCGCCGACGGCGACCTCGACAGGAGCTTCGGCCACGGAGGGCGCCAGGTCACCGATCTCGGGGCGCTGGACCAGGCGACCGCGATCGCGCTTGCGCCCGGTGGCAAGATCGTCGTGGCGGGGACTCGCATGGTGCCCGCCAAGCCGTCGCGCGACTTCGCACTCGCGCGCTACAACCGCGACGGGTCGCTCGACAGGAGCTTCTCGGGCGACGGTATCCAGACGACTGATATCGCGGAGAACGACCTGGCCTACGGCGCAGCGATCCAGCGTGACGGCAAGATCGTCCTCGTCGGCGAGAGCTGGGAAGTCGGCACGGCGCTGGCGCGCTACAACACCAACGGCTCGCTCGACCCGTCCTTCGGGACCGGCGGCATCCAGACCGCGGGCTTCGGCCCGGCCCGCGACGTCGCCATCCAGCCCGACGGCAAGATCGTCACGGCCGGCGGCAGCAGCGACTTCGCGGTCATGCGGTTCAACGCCGACGGCTCGCCGGACGCAGCGTTCGGCGCCGGCGGCCTGCTTAGCAGCGGCGTCGCCGCGACGGGCCGCGACGCGACGAGCGTCGCGCTGGCGCCCGGCGGACGGATCGTCGCGGCGGGCGCGGCCACGACGACCGCGGGGCGCGGAGGGCTCGACATCGCGATCGCCCGCTACAAGGGCGCCGACGGCTCTTCGGACGCATCCTTTTCCGCTGACGGGCAGCTGACGGCCGGCCACGCCGGCGTCGACGACTATGCCAGCGACCTGACGGTCCAGCCCGACGGCAAGCTCATCGCCGCCGGCCAGGTAGGCCTCGACGGCTTCGGGCTGTTTCGTTTCAACCCCGACGGCTCGCCCGACACCACATTCGGCGGCGACGGCTTGCGAACGGCGAACGTCAGCGCCGGTAACGACGGTGCCCGCGGCGTCGCGCTTGCGCCCAGGGGCAGGATCGTCGTCGCGGGCGACGGCGACGGCTTCACGCTCGCGCGGCTGCGCTCCAGCGGATCGCTCGACACGAGCTTCTCCAAGGACGGCAGGCAGACGACGACGATGAGCGGCGGCTACGACCTCGCGACCGGCGTCGCCGTGCAGCCCGACTGCAGGATCGTCGTGGCCGGCGAGGCGGACGGCGACTTCGCGCTGGCGCGCTACAGGAGCGCTTGTCCACCCGGCGGGGCGCGCGGAGGCGACCCGCGCGCGAGGCTCTTCGGGAGCAGGTCGCAGAAGCTGGGCCGCGTCGTGTCCGTCAGCGCCTCCTGCCGCGAGGATCCGTGCCGCGTAACGGCACGCGGCAGCGTCCGCGTGGTGCAGACGGCGCCGGGCGCAGCGACGGCCTTCGCGCTGAAGGCGGTCCGCAGGACGATTGCCAGGAAGGGCGCCCGCGCGAGGATCGCGCTGCGGCTGGGCAAGGCCGCGCGCGCGGCGATCAGGCGCGCGCTGCGTCGCGGCCCGCGCGTCACGGTGAAGCTGCACGTCAGCTTCCGCCAGCCCGGCGCGAAGACGACGACGCTGCGGCGCAATGTGCGCCTGAAGCTGTAGTCGAGCGGGACCAGCCGGACCGGTAGATCTAACATCCGTTGCGATGGCGACCGGATCCTCACCCAGCAGCGAGCGCGTCGGCTTCGTCGGCCTCGGCATCATGGGCTCGCGGATGGCGGCCAACCTCGCGCTGGCGGGTCATTCGCTGACCGTCTTCAACCGCACGCGAGCGACCGCCGAGGCGTGGGCGAGCGAGCACGGCGGAACGGTCGCCGACACGCCGGCGGCCGTCGGCGCAGCCAGCGACATCGTCATCAGCATGGTCGTCGACGGCGACCAGGTGCGCTCCGTGCTGCTGGGCCCCGACGGCGTCGCAGACGGCGCGGCGCCCGGCGCGCTGTGCGTCGACATGTCCACGATCGGCCCCCACCAGACGCGCGCGATCGGTTCCGAGCTGCACGCGCACGGGCTGCGCTTCATCGACGCGCCGGTCTCCGGCTCGTCGCCGAAGGCGCAGGACGGCACGCTGACGATCATGGCCGGCGGCGAGCAGCCAGACGTCGCCCGCGCCGAGCCGCTGCTACAGATCATGGGCGAGCTCGTGGTGCACGTCGGCGAGCTCGGCCAGGGCGAGACGGTCAAGCTGATCAACAATGCCGTCGGCGCCGCGAACGCGACCGTGGTGGGCGAAGCGCTGCTCGTCGCGCAGGCGGCAGGCGTCGACCTCGATGCGCTCACCAGCGTGCTCGCCGCCTCGTCCGGCGGCTCGGCCCAGCTCGCGCTCAAGGCCGACCCGATGCGCCGCCACGACTACACGACGCTCTTCAAGCTCGAGCACATGCTCAAGGACGTCGGCCTGTGCCTGCAGGCCGGCCAGGCCTCGGGCGTGCCGTTCCCATCCGCCGCTCATGCTCGCGACGTGCTCGTCGCGGCGCTCGCGCGCGGCCACGGAGACGACGACTACGCAGCCCTGATCGAGGCGCTCGAGGGCCTGACAGGCACCCGCCTGGATTCCTGAGGATCGCAACGCTCGTTACAATCGCGTCATCCCAGAAAAGTACTAATTTGCAGGGAGATTTGGTCGTTGGGGGTCGAATGTGGCACAATGTCGCTTGTCCCCGTCCTCGGAGCGTTTTGGTCTGAGCGACGGGTTTACGTTCGTTACGTCCCGTCCCATCGTCGTCGTCAGGTCTCTATGCCTATTGCGTTCAAGGAATGGGCGGTCACCGTCCGTGCGCTCGCCGAAGGTGAGCAGCTCATAACCCTGAGGAAGGGTGGTCTTCGCGAAGCCGACAAGCGCTTCCGCGTCGAGCACGATCGCTTCTTTCTCTATCCCACGTTCGACCATCAGCGCCAGGATCTCGTGCGCGAGTCGCACATCCCCGAGCTGTCACGTGCCCTCGAGGAGGGTGTCTGGGCCGAGGCCGAGCCGTCCCTGCGCGGCGATGCCGACGGCTTCGGCGCGATCTCGCAGCCCGATCGGGTGCGCATCCGCGCCTGGGCACAGGTCGCCGGCCACTTCACGATCACCGACCCGCGTTGCGTCGATGCGTTGTCGCCGTTTTACGTGTGGAGCCACGACTACGCCGAGAAGCGCCTGGCGTGGAAGCGCCATCACCCGCTGCACGTGCTGCTGCTGCGCACCTATCGCATCCCGCGACCGGTGACCGTCCGCGTCCGCAACGAGTACGGCGGCTGCCGCTCGTGGCTGGAGCTGCAGCGCGACCTGCCCTTCGAGGGCACGCCGGTCCTCTCGGACGACGAGTTCGAGCGCGCCGCGGAGGCGATCCGCGAGATCGCCGACGGCGGCGGCGTACCGGCGCTCGTCTAGGACCGCGATGCTCAGCGCGCTCGGCTCCGCCGGGCGCGTCCTCGCCGTGGGCATCGGCGGTGGTGGGGACGTCGTCGGGGCGCTCGCGGTCGCCGAGCTCGCGCGCCTGCTCGGGACTGAGACGATCGTCGGCGGACTGAGCTGGGAGCGCCAACCGATCGACCCGCTGCCCGGTCCGCGCCGGATCAGCGAGATAAGCGCGGCCACGCCGCTCAACGAGGCGGTGGCGCTCGCGGGGCCCGATAGCACCGGCCCCGGCGGCTTTCATTTCGCCGAGGCGCATATGGCGCGCCATCTCGGCGAGCCCGTGCTGCTGCTCGACCCCAGCGAAGGACCGGCGGCCGTCGCACGCGGGCTCGCCGGTGCGGTGGCGCAGCTTGAGTGCGATCTCGTCGTGCTGCTCGACGTCGGCGGCGACGTCCTCGCCCACGGCGACGAGCCGGGGCTCGCAAGCCCCGTGGCGGACGCCGTATGCCTTGCGGCCGCACCCGCGCTGGCCGCGACCGGAGTCGCGGTTCAGGTGGCGGTCTTCGGCGCCGGATGCGACGGCGAGCTGACGCCCGCCGAGGTGCTCGAGCGCGTCGCCGAGGTCGCCGCGGCGGGCGGGCAGCTCGGCGTGTGGGGTCCGGGAACGGACGAGCTGGCGCGCCTGCGGGCCGCCGTCACCGAGATCCCGACCGAGGCCAGCGCGATGGCGCTGCGCTGCGCCCGGGGGGAGACCGGCGCGACGACCATCCGCGGCGGCCGGCGGGCCGTGCAGCTCACGCCGGTCGGCGGGCTCGTGTTCTTCTTCGACCCACTGGTCACGCTGCGCAGCGCAGCGCGCTGCGCAGCGCTCGTCGAGCACGCCGGCTCGCTTGCCGAGGCCAGCGAGATCCTCGTCGGTCACGGGATCGCCTCCGAGTTGCGCTACGAGCAGCAGCCCGCCGCCGGGACATCAGACGAGAGCTAGATCGCTCCGATGGCCTGGACCGAGACCAGCTCGCCGAACTTCACGGCGCGCCACGCCGAGGGCGACGCGGGCGATGTCCGCAGCGTGCTCGAGCTACTCGAAGAGACCCGCGAACGCCTCGGCCGCGCCTTTCCCGCGCTGCCCGGGGAGGTCACCGTCGTGCTGCACGACAGCCGCGTCGAGCTCGACCTCGCCCAGCCGTTCCTGCCGCTCATGCGCCGCATCACGACGCCGGCCGCGCGCCGCTATCTCGCCGGGTGGGCCGGACGCGGCGCCCTGCACGCGCTCACGCCACGGCTGCTCGCGCAGCGCGCGGCCAACGTCGAGGGATCGCGCGACATGCTGCTGCTCACACCGGCCGCCCTGTACTGCCAGCTCGTCGTCGCCGCGAGCAACCCCGCGCTGCCGCCGCCGTGGAACCCGCGCAGCACCGTCCGCGCCGCGCGCTGGGCGTGGCTCGTCGCCGGCGCGGCGCAGTGGTTCTCCGGTCAGACGGCCCACGCGCGGCCGGTGATCGCGCGCCGCCTGCGCGAGGGATCGCGGCCGGAGTTCCCGCCGAGCCTGCGCGACGCGGCGCTGCTCGGCGGCACCGTCGTCGATCTCGTCGCCCGCGAGGAGGGCGAGCTCGCCGCGGTCAAGCTTGCCTGCAGGCTGCCGGCAGGCGGGCCGCGCCAGGCGCTCATCGAGGTCTTCCACGGCCGCGCGCTGATGCACTCCGAGGGCACATGGCGTGCGCACCTCGCACGCCTGGCGGGCCATTGATCGGTCCGCCAGCGCAACCTCGGCTTGCGCCCGCCAGCTCGCGCTCACGGGCGCCGGCATCGCCCTCCTGGCCCTGGGCGCCGGAGGCGCCTCGCCGGCCCTCGCGGCCAGTCAGCCGTCATGCTCATCGGGAAGCACGCTCGCCGTCAGCAAGAGCGCGCGCGTCTTCCAGGTCAAGCGCGCCGGCATCCTCCGCTTGTACGGCTGTTCCAACAACAAGCGCACCTACCTCGGCCGCGTCGGCAGCAAGGACCGCGACACGTCCGTGCTCGCCGTCAACGGCCCGCGGGTCGCCTACGTGCGGACGTTCTGCCAGGGGGGCCCCTGCATCAAGAACGTGCTTGTCCACGACCTCAAGAAGCGTAAGCGCGTCTCTTGGATGGCCGCGGCCCCCGGCAACTTCGACGACCAGAAGGTGACCGACCTCGTGCTAACCAGGAGCGGCAGCGTCGCCTGGATCACCGACGTGAACCCCGACGCCCCGACGGCGCGCTACGTCGCCAGGAAGGGGCTTCCCCCCGAACAGCCGACGCTCGTGCTCGCAGCCGGGCTGGACATCATCCGCGGATCGCTGGCGCTGGCCGGCAACACGCTGTACTGGACGCAGGGCACGGCGAAGTCGGCGCCGCTGCCGTAGACCAAGCGGACCCTTAGCCGAGCACGTCAGTCCCGAGCCACGTGATCAGCGCGACGACGGCGAACGCGACGAGCAGCCACCCCAGCACCCGCGAGGGCCTGGCGTTCACCGGCTGCTCGTCGCTGACGAGCTCGGCCTCCAGGAGCACCTCGCGCGCGGCGGAGTGGCCGGACTCGGGAACCATGATGTCCCGCGGGCCTGCCGCGAGCATGTCGGGAACGTCGAAGCCGCGCGTGCGCTGCAGCGTCGACGGCACACCCTCCTCGAGCAGCATGCCCTGGATGAACTCGGCCTCCGCCTGGTTCTGAGCGCCGGCGACGCGCACGAGCGCGCCCTCGGCGTACTGCGGCTTGATCTTGCGTGCCCGCTCCTGGCGGTCGGTGACCGACTCGTCGACGCCGAGCGCGTCCGAGTAGACGAGCGGCATGCCGCACGAGCGGCAGAAGCGCTCGTCGCGTGAGTGCGCCTCCGCGCAGCTTGGACAGACGAGCGGCAGCGTCTGCGAGCTCACGTCGGCTCGAGCTTCACTTCTGAGATCTGCCCGCCGTCGATCAGGTAGGAGTGCACCTCCGCCTCGCCCTGCTTGTCCACGCCGACGATGATCCACTCGACCCCTGGCCAGCCGCTCGAGAAGTTCACGTCAGTCTGGGACGGATAGGGATCCGAGCGCGTGTGCGAGTGGTAGATCGCGCCCAGCTCGCCCCCGTCGGACTCGATGCTCTCCAGCAGCCGGAAGAGCGCAGGGCCGTCGACCTCGAAGCGAAACGGGCTCGCGGCGAGGTTCTCCGTCGCATACACCCCGGTCGCAGCTCCGTCGCGCACGGCGACGATCCCGCAGCACTCGTTGGGAGCGTCACGGACCGCATGGGCGACGATGTCGTCGAGCAGAGTGCGGTCGATCTTCACTGCGCCCAGGCTAGACGCTCTCCGCCTTGAGCCGCTTGGGGTCCTCGACGTCGTCGTCCTTGCCGCCGATGTTCGAGACCGAGTCCTTGAACTCGCGCATTCCCTTGCCCAGCGACTTGCCGACCTCGGGCAGCTTCTTGGGACCGAGCACCACGAGGGCGATGATCAGGATGATGATGATTTCGGGGGCTCCGATGGGCATGGCTGAGACTCCTTCTGCTTGGGTTATTTGGAACCGGTCTCGAATGCGTTCGGGACCGGAGGCTTGTCAAGTGCTTGGCGCAGCACGACGAGGTGCTGGCCCTCGCTGGCCATGATCGACGCGCCGGCCTGCAACAGCTTGGCGTCGTAGAACTTCTGCTGAGCATCGTGGTAGGCGGCCACGGCCGCAGTCTCGAGCTCGATCGCGAGGTTGAGGATGTCGGCTTGTGACTTGACGTCGCCGATGCCCATGACGACCGAGTCGATGTCCTTGACGGTCGGCTGTGCCGGCCCTGGCAGACCCAGGTCGGTCAGCGCGCTCGTCAGCGCGTCCGCATGCTGGCGCTCGTGGTCGGCGATCAGCTTGGCGATGCGCTGGACACCTGCCGACAGCAGACCGGTGTTGATCGCCTTGCCGTACGCGAGTACCGCGATCCGCTCGAGCCGGATCGCGTCGGCGAGGATCGTCTTGTCGGCCTCGCCGGCGGCGAACGCGTTGCGGACCGACAGCAGCAGCGGGATGCTCGACGCGGCGACGACCGCGCCGCCGAACGCCAGGCCGCGACGGATCAGCTCACGCCGGTCGCGCTCGAAGGCGGCGATCTGGACGCTGTCGGCGTCGCCGTCGACGATGGCGATGCGCTCCTCGCCTGCTATGGCCGCAGGGACCACTAGCCCGCCTCGCCCGTGACGAACGCGCGCGGAGCCGGCGGCAATCCGAGCGCCCCGAGCAGGACGGAGAGGTGCTCGGCCTCGTTGGTCACGATCGCCGAGGCGGTGCCGCGCAGGTCGGTCTTGGTGAGCTTAGGCAGCGCGTCGATGTAGGCCGCGACGGCGGTGTTCTCCACTTCGACTGCGAACCTCAGCGCGTCGCGCTGGGAGCGCAGCTCGGGGAAGTCGTAGGAGGACTTCGCCCGGTTGGGGGTCCCGCCGGCGTCCTTGATCGCGCTCGTGAGCGCGTCGGCGTGCTCCTGCTCCTGCTCGATGAAGAGCTTGCCGATCTGCAGCACGTCCCCCCGCAGCTTCGCGGCGCCGGCCTTGTAGGCGGCGACGGCCATCAGCTCGAGGTCGAGGGCGCCGTTGAGGATCTCGACATCAGCGGCCTCGGCCTCTTTGGGGGTCGTCGGGACAACACGGCCGGTGTCCGCACCGTCGTCGCCACACGCGGCCAGAAACATCGCCGAACCACCGGCGATGCTCACACCCGAGCCTGCGAAGAAGCGCCTGCGCGACAGGGGGTCACGCAGGAAGCTGTCGATCTCCATCCTTTGCCAGCCTCCTATTGGGAGTACCGAGACCCGTGAAGGACTGCGGGCGGCGGCGGCGGCCGGATCACCACCAGACGGTGGAGTCTAGATCCTCGAGCTCCTCGATCGGCTTGGTGTAGATGCCGGAGGAGAGATACTTCCAGCCGTCGTCGCAGACGACGAAGACGACGTTGCCCTCGTCGAGCTCGCCCGCGATACGCACCGCGACGCGGGCGATCGCGCCTGACGAGACGCCGGCGAAGATGCCCTCCTCGTCGAGCAGCTTCTTCGTCCAGATGATCGCGTCGTGGTTGGTGACGAAGATCTTGCGGTCGAGCACGCTGAGGTCGATGATCGGCGGGATGAAGCCGTCGTCGAGCGAGCGCAGGCCCTGGACGGGCTCGCCCTGCATCGGCTCCGCGGCGACGATCTTGACGGCCTCGCCGAACTCCTCCTTGAAGCGCCGCCCGATGCCCATCAGCGTGCCGCCGGTGCCCAGGCCGGCTACGAAGGCGGTGATCTCGTCGAGCTCCTCGAGGATCTCCTTCGCCGTTGTGTTGTAGTGCGCGAGCGGGTTGGCCTCGTTGCCGTACTGGTAGGGCATGTAGTAGGTCTCGGTGTCCTGCGCGATCTCGTTGGCCATCGCAACGGCGCCGTTCGAGCCCTGGTTGCCGGGGCTGTAGACGATCTCGGCGCCGTACATCTCCAGCAGCTGGGTGCGCTCCTGGGTGACGTTGTCGGGCATGACGACCTTCAGCGGGTAGCCCTTGCGCTTGCAGATCATCGCCAGGCTGATGCCCGTGTTGCCCGACGTCGGCTCGAGGATCGTGTGGCCCGGCCTGATCAGGCCCTTCTCCTCGGCGTCTTCGATCATCGCGCGCGCGACGCGGTCCTTGACCGAGCCGGTCGGATTGGCCGATTCCATCTTCGCCCAGATGCGCACGCCGGGCGTCGGGCTGAGCCGCTTGAGCTCGACCAGCGGCGTGTTTCCGATCGCCTGGACGATGTCGCCGTAGCGACCGCCGCAGGGGCGGTTCGTGAGCGGCGGGAGCGCCATCAGGCATGGGAGTCTAGCCAGCCCGGTTGCCCGGGCTGCAACCGGAATCGCGCCATGTTGACCGGTGACGTCGTCCGAAGGTCGTCGCTCGCGATGACCGCAGGAACGTGTGACGTCGTCCGAAGGTCGTCGCTCGCGACGACCGCAGGACGAAACCTCAAGTCACCCGCCGCAGCAGCCGCAAGTACGCCCGCGCCCCGTGCGGCGTGAGGTGCAGTCCGTCGCCGTAGAACCAGTTCGCATGGCCGCGGCTGAACGCGACCCAGTCGAGCACCCTTGATGCGATCAGGATGGATGGCGCCGGCCGCGCGGATGACGCGCGCATCGGCGCCCGCGCCGCCGTCGCGCTCGCGCGGCGTGACGAGCACGAGCGTGCGCTG
>Ga0136613_10000123_pt1 | contig 29114 bp, 28 predicted proteins | sample AntDrymUQ2722106_2_FD_106649 | JGI IMG/M metagenome (GOLD analysis project Ga0136613, IMG submission 106649) | Polar desert sand microbial communities from Dry Valleys, Antarctica - metaG UQ272 (21.06) | ecosystem: Environmental > Terrestrial > Soil > Desert | place: Antarctica: Dry Valley... | reverse complement strand
TACCACCGCCAGATCGTGACCATGACCGCCCCGCACCAGGGCAACTACGGCGTGACTCCGGCCGACGCCGAGTCGTCGCGGGTGCAGGTCGCCGGCTTCGTCGTCCGCGAGGCCAGCCGGATGCACTCCTCGCACCGCGCGACCGGCGGCCTCGACGGCTACCTGCGCGACCATCAGGTCGTCGGGATCAGCGAGGTCGACACCCGCCGGCTGACGCGTTCCATCCGCGCGGCGGGCGCGATGCGGGCCGCCATCTCGACCGAGATTCTCGACGCCGACGCTCTGCTGGCGCAGGTCCGACAGTCCGATTCCATGGTGGGTGCCGACCTCGCCGGCGAGGTGTCGACCCGCGACGCCTACCAGGTCGCACCGCAAGGCGATGCCCGCTACCGCGTCACCGCCTACGACTTCGGGATCAAGCGCAACATCCTGCGGCTGCTGACCAACAGCGGCTGCGCGGTCCAGGTGGTGCCCGCGGCAACCCCCGCGGAGCAGGTGCTGGCGACCCAACCCGACGGTGTGTTCCTGTCCAACGGGCCTGGTGACCCCGCCGCCGTCCGCGCCGCCATCGCCGCGATCGCCGCGATCCTGGCCAGCGAGACGCCAGTCTTCGGGATCTGCCTTGGCCATCAGCTGCTGGGCCACGCCGTCGGAGCCACGACCTACAAGCTGCCTTTCGGCCATCACGGTGCCAACCAACCGGTGCGCGGACCCGGCGGGCGCGTCGAGGTCACCAGCCACAACCACGGCTTCGCCGTCGACGCCCGCACCCTGCCCGCCGATGGGCCGTTCGGGCGGGTGACGCAGTCCCATGTCAACCTCAACGACGGCGTCAACGAGGGGCTGCGCTGCAGCGACGTGCCCGCCTTCAGCGTCCAGTACCACCCCGAGGCCGCACCCGGTCCGCACGACGCGCGCTACCTGTTCGACGACTTTCTGCGGCTGATGGAAACCAGGCCGGCCCGTGCCTAAGCGCCGTGACCTGCGCACCATCCTGCTGCTCGGCTCCGGCCCGATCGTGATCGGCCAAGCCTGCGAGTTCGACTACTCCGGCGTCCAGGCCTGCAAGGCGCTTCGCGCCGAGGGCTACCGGGTCGTGCTGGTCAACTCCAACCCCGCGACGATCATGACCGACCCCGAGATGGCCGACGCCACCTACGTCGAGCCGCTCACCGCCGCCTACGTCACGCAGGTCATCGCGGCGGAGCGGCGCACGGACTCGGCGGATGGCGGCATGGCATTGCTGCCGACGCTAGGCGGGCAAACCGCGCTGAACATCGCCGTCGGGTTGGCGGCGTCGGGCGTGCTCGACCGCTACGGCGTCGAGCTCATCGGGGCCGGCCTGGAGGCCATCGACATCGCCGAGGACCGCCGGCGGTTCACCGACGCGATGGTCTCCATCGGCCTTCGCGTCGCGGCGTCGGCGCGGGCCACGACCGTTGCCGAGGCGCTGGCATTCGCCGGCGAGGCTGGCTACCCCTTGCTGGTGCGCTCCTCGTTCACCCTTGGCGGCGCCGGCAGCGGCATCGCCCGCGACCGCGACGGCTTCGTCCCGCTCGTGGAGCAGGGCCTGGCGGCCAGCCCCATCCACGAGGTGCAGATCGACGAGTCGCTGCTGGGATGGAAAGAGTTCGAGCTGGAGGTGATGCGCGACGCGGCGGACAACTGCGTCGTGATCTGCTCCATCGAGAACCTGGACCCCATGGGTGTGCACACCGGCGACTCCATCACCGTGGCGCCGGCGATGACCCTTCCCGACGTCGAGTTCCAGGCCATGCGCGACGCCGCCTTCGCCGTGATGCGCCGTGTCGGCGTGGCCACCGGTGGCAGCAACGTGCAGTTCGCCGTCGACCCGGCGACCGGCCGCATGGTGGTCGTCGAGATGAACCCGAGGGTGTCTCGCTCCTCGGCGCTGGCCTCCAAGGCCACCGGCTTCCCGATCGCCAAGATCGCGGCACTGCTGGCGGTCGGCTACACCCTCGACGAGATCGCCAACGACATCACCGGCGAGACGCTGGCCGCCTTCGAGCCGTCCATCGACTACGTCGTGGTGAAGATCCCGCGGTTCGCCTTCGAGCAGTTCCCCGACGCTGACGCCGAGCTGACGACCCGGATGAAGAGCGTCGGCGAGGTGATGGCCATCGGCCGCACGTTCACCGAGTCGCTGGGCAAGGCCCTGCGCTCCCTGGACAACGGCACGGTGGGACTCGTCGGCAACCCCGGCGACATCCGCGACGACGCCACCCTGGAACAGGCGCTGCGCACACCGTCCGAGGGTCGCCTGCTCGACGTGGACGCGGCGCTGACCCGCGGCTGGGACCCCGCCCGGGTGGCCGCCGCCACCGGCTACGACCCCTGGTTCGTCGACCAGCTGCTGGCGATCATCCAGGTTCGCCGCCAGGTCCGTGCCTGCGAGACGCTGGCCAACCTCGACGCCCGGCTGCTGCGCAAGGCCAAGCGCGCGGGCTTCGGCGACGCGGCACTGGCGGTGGTGCTCGGCACCACCGAGGCGGCCGTCCGCGATCGGCGTCACTCGCTCGGTGTGGTGCCGGTCTTCAAGACCGTCGACACCTGCGCCGCCGAGTTCGCCGCGGACACCCCGTACCACTACTCCTGCTACGAGGAGGAGGACGAGGCGCGGCTGTCCGGGAAGCCGACGGTCATCATCCTGGGGTCGGGGCCCAACCGCATCGGCCAGGGCATCGAGTTCGACTACTGCTGCGTACACGCGGTCTACGCCCTGCGCGAGGCTGGCTACGACACCGTGATGGTCAACTGCAACCCCGAGACGGTGTCGACCGACTACGACACGGCCGACCGCCTCTACTTCGAGCCGCTGACCTTGGAAGACGTGCTGGCGGTCGTGGCGGCCGAGCAGCGCGGCGGGAGCGTGGTCGGGGTCCTGGTGCAGCTCGGCGGGCAGACGCCGCTGAAGCTGGCGCACCCGCTGGAAGCGCTCGGCGTGCCGATTCTGGGCACGCCGCCCGAGGCCATCGACCGTGCCGAGGACCGCGGACGCTTCGGCGCGCTCCTCGACGACCTCGGCATCCCCCAGCCGCCCGGTGCGGTCGCCGGGTCCGTCGAGGAGGCACTGGCCGTCGCCGGACGGATCGGCTTTCCGGTGCTGGTGCGCCCCTCCTACGTCCTCGGTGGCCGGGCGATGGAGATCGTCTACGGGCCTGACCAGATGCGCACCTGGCTGGAGCGCAACTCCGGGGAGGGTCGTGTACTGGTCGACCGGTTCCTGGAGGGTGCCGTCGAGGTCGACGTCGACGCGGTGTTCGACGGCGGTGAACTCTTCGTCGGCGGTGTCCTGGAGCACATCGAGGAGGCGGGCGTCCACTCCGGCGACTCGGCCTGCGTGATCCCGCCCTACACCCTGGGGCGCTCCGTGGTCGCCCTGCTGCGGGACCACACCGAGGCGATCGCACGGGCGTTGGGCACCCGCGGGCTGATCAACATGCAGTACGCGGTGCGCGATGACGACATCTTCGTGCTGGAGGCTAACCCGAGAGCCAGCCGCACGACCCCATTCGTGTCGAAGGCGACCGGCGTGCCGCTGGCCAAGATCGCCGCGCGGGTGATGCTCGGCGCGTCGCTGGCCGAGCTGCGACGCGACGGCCTGCTGCCCGCAACGGACGCGGTCACGGGGCTGCCGCCGGCGTGGATGGCGGTCAAGGAGGCGGTGCTGCCGTTCAACCGCTTCCCTGGCACTGACACGATGCTCGGTCCGCAGATGCGCTCGACGGGCGAGGTGATGGGCATCGACGCGGACTTCGGGATGGCGTACGCCAAGAGCCAGGAGGCCACGGGCACGATGGTGCTGCCCTGCAAGGGCACCGTCTTCGTGTCCATGGCCAATCGCGACAAGCGGGTGATGGTCTTTCCGGTCAAGCGGCTGGCCGACTTGGGATTCGACGTGCTGGCGACGCAGGGCACCGCCGATACGTTGCGCCACGCGGGGGTGCATGCCGAGGTGGTGCACAAGGTGGGGGAGGGCTCACCCCACGTCGTCGATCGGATCCTGGCGGGCGACGTCGACCTGGTGCTCAACACGCCGATGGGCTCGGGCCCCCGAGCCGACGGCTACGAGATCCGCAGCGCCGCCGTGAGCCACGGGGTGCCGTGCATCACGACGCTCTCAGGCATCCTGGCCGCCATCCAGGGCATCGAGGCCCTGCGCGCCAATGCCGCCCAGGTCCGCAGCCTGCAGGCCTACCACCATGCGCTCGCCGTCTTGCGGCGGAAGTAGCATGACCGCCGCGTTGTCGTGCTGCGAGGAGCCAGCCGTCGTGAGCAGCAGCCGAGGTCGGGCCTCGTCGGTGCAGGGCCGTGCCAACGGCCCGCTGCGCGCGCAGTGCGAGGTCCTGGCCTACCAGCGCATCGGCAACTACCACTCGCTGACGTTCGTGGCCCCGGAGATGGCCGAGCGGGCCAGGCCCGGCCAGTTCGTGTCGGTCGCTGTCAAGGGCGAGGGCACGCTGCTGCGCCGGCCGTTCTCCATCTACTCGGTCAGCCGGCACGGGCCGTGGGCAGGGACCATCGAGATCGTCTTCGATGTCGTCGGGCCGGGCACGCGGTACCTGTCCAAGCTGGCCAAGCACGAGTCGGTCGACATCGTGGGGCCGCTCGGGCGCTCCTTTCCGATGCCCCAGCAGGCCGTCGACTGCCTGCTGGTCGGCGGCGGCTACGGCGCCGCTGCGTTGCTGTTCCTGGCGCAGCGCCTCCAGCAGTCCAGCCTGCGCGTCAGCATCGTCCTGGGGGCGGCCACCCAGAATCGACTGTTCAACATCATCGAGGCAAAGAGGTTGTCGGCCAGCTCGGCGTTCACCACCGAGGACGGCAGCTTCGGCACCCATGGCCGGGTGACCGACGTGCTCGAGCGCATGCTCGCCGGGGGCACGGTAGGCGTCATCTACGCCTGCGGGCCGATGCCGATGCTGGCAGCGGTCACCGCGGTCGCCCGCGAGCATCGGGTCGCTGTCCAGGTCGCCGTCGAGGAGGCGATGGCCTGCGGCGTCGGCGTCTGCATGACCTGCGTGCTGCCGGTGCGGCGGGACCGGCGCACCGTCAACCTGCGCGCCTGCGTGGAGGGGCCGGTGTTCAACGGCAAGTCGATCCTGTGGGAGCGGCTCGGTCAGCAGGCCGAGGAAGACGTAGCCAGCGGCGAAGAGGCAACCGCGGAGCGCTGGGCATGACCGCCGTGGAGTCGAGTCCCCGGGCACCGCACCGGCTGCGTCATGACCAGGTCGACACCCGGGTCAACCTGTCGGCGGATCTGTCCCAGCCACTGCAGCTGGCCAATCCGATCGTGACGGCCAGCGGCTGTTTCGGCAGCGGCCGCGAGTTGCAGCGCTTCTTCGACATCGCAGAACTCGGCGCGGTCGTGGTCAAGTCGCTCACCCTCGAGCCGCGCGACGGCTTGCCGACTCCGCGTATGGCCGAGACCGCCAGCGGGATGCTCAACGCCATCGGCTTGCAGAACCCGGGCATCGAGGCCTGGGTCGCCACCGAGCTGCCGTGGCTGCACGGGTTGGGTGTGCCGGTCATCGCCAGCATCGCCGGCAAGACGGCGGCGGAGTACCGCGAGCTCGCCGAGCACCTGCGCGACCAGCCGGGCGTGATGGCCATCGAGGCCAACATCTCCTGTCCCAACGTCGAAGACCGCAACGTCATCTTCGCCTGCCGACAGGACGCCACCCGCAAGGCGATGCAGCAGGTCACCAGCGTGTCAACGGTGCCGGTGTTCGCCAAGCTCACTCCCGACGTCACCGACATCGTGGCCATCGCCAAGGCGGCGGTCGCGGGCGGGGCGAGCGGCGTCAGCCTCGTCAACACCCTGCTCGGCTTGGCCATCGACGCCGAGTCGCGGCGGCCCAAGCTGGCCGCTGTCACCGGTGGGCTGTCAGGCCCCGCCATCAAGCCGGTGGCGCTGCGCGCCGTACACCAGGTGCATCAGGCGCTGCCGGACTTGCCGATCATCGGCATGGGCGGCGTGCGCAGCGTGACCGATGTGGTGGAGTTCCTGCTCGCCGGCGCCAACGCCGTGGCGGTGGGAACCGCGACGTTCGCCAACCCCATGGTGACGCTGGAGCTGACCCAGGCCCTGTCACGCTGGTGCGCCGAGCGGGGCATCGCCACCGTCGCCGAGCTACGGGGAGCCCTGACCTGGTGAGCGCGCACGGAGCCGCAGGCGGTCGGCCGCGGAACCCCGGTGTTGCGGGGCTCACAAACCCGCTGATCGTCGCCCTCGACACCGACGATCCGCGCCGGCTCGCCGAGCTCGCCGCCGCCGTGGCACCACACGCCGGTCTGCTCAAAGTCGGGTTGCAGGCCTTCACGGCGCTCGGCCCCGCCGCCGTGACCACCGCCGGCCAGCACGCCGAGGTGTTCTTCGACGGCAAGCTGCACGACATCCCCAACACGGTCGCCGCCGCTGCGGCGGCAGCCGCGCGGATGGGAATCGCGATGCTGACTGTCCACGCCTCCGGTGGGCCGGCCATGATCGCGGCGGCCTGCAAGGCCGCTCCCGAGATCACCATTCTCGCGGTGACCGTCCTGACCAGCCTCGACGACGCTGATCTCGCGGTGGTGGGGCAACCGCCGGTGGCGCAGCAGGTGGTGCGGCTGGCAGGCATGGCGGTCGAAGCCGGCGCCGGCGGCGTCGTCTGCGCTGCCGGCGACGTCGCCGCCGTGCGCGCCGAGATCGGCGACGGGCCGGCGGTGGTGGTCCCGGGCATCCGTCCCAGCGGCTCGACCGGCGACGACCAGCGCCGCACCGCCGACGCGCGCACCGCCCTGCGGGCCGGGGCCAGCCACCTGGTCGTTGGCCGCCCGATCACCCAGGCCGGCGACCCAGCCGCTGCCGCCGCCGCGCTGTTGGCGGAGATCGCCTGAGCCCCGCCGACCCTTCCCACGCCAGCGAGCGGCTCGCCGCCCGGATCTACCAGCGCGCGCATCTGTTCGGCTCCTTCGTGTTGCGCTCCGGCGCCACCAGCGACGAGTACTTCGACAAGTACCTGTTTGAAGGCGATCCCGGGCTGCTGCGCGACATCGCCGAGTCGCTGATGCCGTTGCTTCCTGACGGCGCCGAAGCCTTGGCTGGCCTGGAGCTCGGCGGGGTGCCGCTGGCCACTGTCCTGTCCCAGCGAACGGGTCTGCCGACGCTGTTCGTCCGCAAGCGGGCCAAGCCCTACGGCACCTGCAAGCTCGCCGAGGGCGGGGAGGTCGCGGCCAGACGGCTGGTCGTGGTGGAGGACGTGATTACCTCGGGGGGACAGGTTCTCGAGTCATGCGGCCAGCTGCGCGCCCTCGGTGGCGACATCCTCGGCGTCCTGTGCGTCATCGACCGCGAGGCCGGGGGCGCGGCCAATCTCGCCGCCCAGGGACTGGAGTTGCACTCCCTGTTCACCATGTCGTCACTGACGGCATCCGCCGCGCCGGCGGGCTCGAAGCCCCCTCGCCCCGACGGACGGGATTGACCAGTGCCTCGCGCTGGATAGGATGCGCCGGCAAGGTCTGCGATCCGCGCCATCTCGCGCCCCGGTCATTCCGCGACGCGTCCGTCTGGAGGACTCCATGCCGCTGCCCGAGCTCGACGCCGATGCTCGCCGCCAAGCCCTGGAGAAGGCCGCCGAGGCACGCAAGGTCCGCGCCGAGCTGAAGCAGCAGCTCAAGGCGGGTGAGATCGGCCTGGCGGATGTGCTGCGCCGAGCCAACGCCGACGAGGTCGTCGGCAAGACCAAGGTCTCCGCGGTGCTGGAGTCTCTGCCGAGGGTGGGCAAGGTGCGCGCTCGCAAGGTCATGGAGCGCCTCGACATCTCCCCGTCCCGGCGCGTGCGCGGGCTGGGCGGCAACCAGCGGGAGAAGTTGCTCAAAGAGTTCGAGCCCGACTCCGCTTGACCCGTTCCGCGCCGTCGTTGACGCAGGGTCGTGTGCGACCGCTTCGTCCATGAGGCCAGGCCTGTATGTCGTCAGCGGGCCCGGCGGCGTCGGCAAAGGCACCGTGGTGGCGACGATGGCGCGCCGCAATCCCGAGATCGTGGTCTCAGTGTCGTCCACCACACGCCCGCCGCGTCCCGGTGAGGTGGACGGGGTGCACTACCGCTTCCTCGACGACGAGGCCTTCGACGCGCTGATCGCCAGTGACAGCTTCCTGGAGTGGGCCGCGTTCGGGGGTCACCGCTACGGCACGCCGTGGGCGTCGGTGCGCACCGCTCTGGCCGAAGGCCATCCCGTGGTCCTGGAGATCGACGTGCAGGGGGCCGCGCAAGTGCGCGAACGCTTCCCCGGTGCCGTGCGCATCTTCCTCGAGGCACCGTCGCCCGAGGCGCTGGCCGAGCGATTGTCGACCAGGGGCACCGACGACGCGGGACGAATCGCCGAGCGGCTGCGCCTCGCGGAGGCAGAGATGGCGCAGCGCCGCGATTTCGACCATGTGGTGGTCAACGACGACCTGGACCGGGCGGCCGGGGCGCTCGCCCGTATACTGGGCGGTTAGCGGGTCGGTCGACCGGCCTGCCGCTGACTGTGGCGGCCCTGGACGGCCGCCCTCCACTTGATTCCCGGGAGCTGAGCCACCATCGCCACCATCGATGAGCTGCTGTCGAAGGTTGACAGCAAGTACACCCTCGTGCACCTGTCGGCGCGCCGCGCGCGCGAGATCAACGCCTACTACCACTCCCTCGGCGAGGGACTTGGTCAGTATGTGCGACCGCTGGTCGACCAAGTCGACTCCAACAAGCCGCTGTCGATCGCGCTGGAGGAGATCGCCCAGGAGAAGATCGTTCCCCAGTACCCCGGTGACGCCAGGGCCGAGGCCGAGGCGCTGCTGGGCAGCGACAGCGACAGCGGCGACGCCAACGGCGACGACCGCACCGGAGACGAGGCCCAGGTCGTCGCGCTGCCCTCCGACGACGAGAACATCTAGCCCGCACCGCGCCGCGGCGACATGGTCGGCTTCGCCCAGGACTCTGCCGCCCAGGACTCTGCCGCCCGGGAACTGAGCGGCCGGCACGTGCTGCTCGGCGTCAGCGGTGGGATCGCCGCCTACAAGGCCGCCGCGTTGGCACGGGAGCTGGTCAAGGGCGGCGCCACCGTGCAAGTGATGCTGACGCCGGGGGCAACGCAGTTCGTCGGTGCCGCCACCTTCGCCGGACTGACCGGCCGGCCGGCGCGCACCGGCGTCTTCGACGAGGCGCACGCCATCCACCACGTGCGCCTCGCCCGCGAGGCCGACATCGCCGTCTTCGCTCCCGCCACGGCCAACCTCATTGCGAAGTTCGCGGCCGGCCTGGCTGACGACCTGGTGTCGAGCACCTACACGTCCCTGACCTGCCCGGTGATCGTTGCGCCGGCGATGCACACCGAGATGTGGTCGCACCCCGCCACCCAGGACAACATCGCCACCCTTGAGCGCCGCGGCGTGCTGGTGGTCGGTCCCGACGAGGGAGAGCTGGCCGGTGGGGATGTCGGGCCGGGCCGGTTGGTCGACCCCGTCGCGATCGTCGTGGCGATGGCTGCGGCACTGCGACCCCAAGGACCGCTGGCCGGCCAGCGGGTGGTCGTGACCGCCGGTGGCACCCGCGAGCCGATCGACCCGGTCCGCTACATCGGCAACCGCTCCAGCGGGAAGATGGGTTACGCCCTGGCCGCGGAATGCTCGCGGCGAGGGGCCAGGGTGGAGCTGGTCAGCGCGCCAACGTGGCTGCCCGAGCCCGCCGGCGTCACCACCCATTCCGTCGAGACAGCGCTGCAGATGCGCGATGCCGTGCTCAAACTCGCCCTCGACGCCGACGTCGTGATCAAGGCCGCCGCCGTCGCCGACTTCCGCCCCACCGTCTATCACCGGCAGAAGATCCGCAAGGAGCACCTCGAGCTCGGCTCCGTCGAGCTGGAGCGCAATCCCGACATCCTCGCCGAGCTTGGCGCCGACCGGCGCAGGCGCCAGTCCGACCGTGCGCTCCCGACGCCGCTGCTGGTGGGGTTCGCGGCGGAGACGGATCTGGAGGAGGATCGCGGGCGTGACAAGCTGCACCGCAAGGGCTTGGATCTCATCGTCGTCAACCGCGTCGACATGGCCGACGCCGGCTTCAACGTCGACACCAACCGGGCGTTGCTGCTCGGCGCGGACGGCTTGCGGACGCAGGTGGGGCTGACCACCAAAGCCGAGCTGGCGGCGGTCGTGTGCGACCAGATCGAGGCGCTGCTGGTGCGGCGCCGACCACAGTCGTGAGCGCTACCGCTTCGCTGCATGAGCGCTCGCTGGCTTATCCTCGGCAGCGCCACCCGAGCAAAGGAACCCCACCCCATGAGCCGTCGCTGGTTGTTCACGTCCGAGTCGGTCACCGAGGGCCACCCCGACAAGGTCGCCGACCAGATCTCCGACGCGGTCCTCGACGAGGTGCTGGCCAACGATCCTGATCCGGACCACGCCCGCGTCGCCTGCGAGACGATGGTGACCACGGGCATGATCGTGGTCGCCGGCGAGATCTCGACCGACACCTACATCGACATCGCCAAGGTCGCTCGCGACACCGTCATCGGGATCGGCTACGACCGGGCCGCAGCGGGCTTCGACGGCAACACCTGCGGCGTGATGGTGGCTCTGGACGAGCAGTCACCCGACATCGCCGGCGGCGTCGACAGGTCCCTGGAGAGCCGCGAGGACAGCTCTACCGACGACCTGGACACCCTCGGTGCGGGCGACCAGGGGATGATGTTCGGCTACGCCTGCCGCGAGACCGACGTGCTCATGCCCATGCCGATCCACCTCGCGCACCGGTTGGCCGAGCGCCTGGCCGCTGTGCGCAAGGCCGGCGTCGTGGGATACCTGCGTCCCGACGGCAAGACGCAGGTCACCGTGGAGTACGAGGGCAACACCCCGGTGCGCGTGAGCCGTGTGTTGCTGTCCACCCAGCACCAGCCCGACATCGACATCAAGACCCTGCTCGCGCCCGACCTGATCGAGCACGTCATCGCCCCGGTCATCCCCGATGAGCTGGAGTGGCAGCACGATGAAGTGCTGGTCAACCCAAGCGGACGGTTTGAGCTCGGCGGACCCCAGGCCGACGCTGGCCTGACCGGCCGCAAGATCATCGTCGACACCTACGGCGGCATGGCCCGCCACGGCGGCGGCGCCTTCAGCGGCAAAGACTCCACCAAGGTGGACCGCTCCGCCGCCTACGCCGCCCGTTGGGTGGCCAAGACCATCGTGGCTGCCGGCCTGGCTGAGCGGGCCGAGCTGCAGGTGGCCTACGCCATCGGGGTGGCGCATCCGGTCAGCCTGTCGCTGGAAACCTTCGGCACCGAGGCGCACGACCCGGACAAGATCCTGGCCGGGGTCGGCGAGGTGTTCGATCTGCGGCCGGCCGCGATTATCCGCGACCTGTCCCTGCGCAAGCCGGTGTTCAAGTCGACCGCGGTCTACGGGCACTTCGGGCGGTCCGGGTTCACCTGGGAGCGGACCGACCGCGCCGACGACCTGCGCTCCGCCAGCGGCGCCTGAGACGGGAACCAGCTCGTCCTCCGCTACGCGTGAGCCGGGAACCAGCTCATCCTCCGCTCCGCACACACCCTCTTACGCTGCGCTCCGGATGAGCTGGTTCCCTTGATCTGCGCGCCTTTGGTCCCCGTTTGGTCATCGATGTCGCTCGGGGGCCGGAGGCGCAGGTCGTTGGAGCGGTGTAGATGAGCGGAGGGCGGTTTGCGCGGGTGGTGGTTGGGGTGGCGCCGGCGCATCTGGATCGACCGTTTGACTATTCGGTGCCCGACGGGATGCAGGTCGGGGTCGGGTCGCAGGTGCGGGTGGTGTTCGCCGGGCGCCGGCGCACGGGGTGGGTGGTCGAGATGGGCGACGAGCCGCATACCGACCCCGAACGCATCCGAGCGCTGTCCCTGGTGCAGGGGGAGTTCCCGTGGTTCGACGCGCGCGACTTGGCCTTGTACCAGTGGGTGGCCGACCGCTACGCGGCGAAGCTGGCCGATGTCCTGCGCCACGCTCTCCCGCAGCGGGTGGCTGGCGTGGAGCGCGAGGTGGTCGGATGGGGCCGACCCGCCGAGGCGCAGCGGGCGGCTCACCCCGCTTGCCCCAGCCCGCGGTGGCGGCCCTACGGCGCCTCGGCGTTGTTGCAGGCGGCGGCGAAGCCGTCGGGGCAGGCCTACTGGTTACGGCCGCTGCCCGACGATGACGGCGCCGCGCTGGTCGCCGATCTGATCGCCCGCTGCCTCGGCGCCGGCCGGGGTGTCCTGGTGCTGGGTCCCGATCCCGCGTCGCCGCTGCCCGACACGGCAGTGGCGGTGTCGGCGGACGCGGCAGGGGTGGATTGGCGGGTCGAGAGCCCTCGTGACCGCTACCGCGCCTTCCTGCGAGGGCGGACGGGCCACGCCCGCCTGGCGGTCGGCGAGCGCGCGGCCGTCTTCGCTCCGGTGGCCGACCTGGGGCTGGTCGTTGTCGACGACGAGGCCAACCCCGCCTACAAGGAGCGGCGCAGCCCGCGCCAGCACGCTCGGGAGGTCGCCCTGGCCAGGGCCAGGATGGCCGGAGCGACGTGTGTGCTGCTGGGGGACCTGCCCAGCGCCAACCTGTACAAGCTGCTGGAGGCCGGCCACGTGACGGCGGTGACCGCCGACCGCGCCACCCAGCGCCGGCGCGCTCCCCGCGTCGACGTGGTCGACCTGTCCGATCCCCGGCCCGGGACCCGGCGCGCCCGCTTCGCCGAGGCTGCGGCTCGGGCGCTGTCTGGGGTGGTGGCGAAGGGCGGCGCCGCCGTGGTCCTGGCCAGCCGGGGCGGGCAGGGCGCAGCGGTGGCCTGCCGGGGTTGCCGGCGCCGGCTGACCTGCCCCGAATGCGCCGGGTCGCTCAGCGTGGCCGGGGACGCTGGCTGGCGCTGCCCGGCGTGTGGCTGGACGGGTCCGGCGTTCAGCTGCCCGGTCTGCGGAGGGCGGCAGGCCGTCCCGCTGGCGGCGGGAGCCGGGCGTCTGGCCAGCGAGCTCACCCGCAGCCATGCCGCCGCCGAGGTCGTGCGCATGGAGGGCTTCGACGCCCCGGGGCCTCACAGCCGACCAGCCATCGGGGTCATGACCCGCGGCAGCGTGGTCAGTAGACCGACGTGGCTGGGCTCGGCGTCCGCCGGCGTCACGGTGCTGCCCGACGCCGACGCCATGCTGGGCCGTCCCGCCCTCGACGCGGCCGAGGATGCCCTACGGCTGTGGTTCGCCGCGGCGCGGTGGTCGCAGCGGATGATGGTGCAGACCAGGGAGCCGGGCCACCACGCGGTGCAGGCCTTGGTCCGCTCCGATCCGCTGGGCTTTTGGCAGCGCGAGGCGCCGTGGCGCGCGCAGCTGCGCTACCCGCCCGCGTCGTCGCTGGTGCGGCTCGCCCCGCGCGACGCCGAGACCGCCGCCGCAGTCGCGAGCGATCTGCGGGACGCCCTTCCGCCTGGGGACGAGGTGCTCGGGCCCGACCTGGCGCAGGTGCTGATCGTGAAGTCCGGCGACCTGCGTGGCACGCTGTCGTCGCTGGCGCCGCTGCGCCGCGCCTGGTCGAAGGCGGGCCGCACGGTCCGCCTCGACGTCGACCCATTGCTGTAGCGCCGGAGGATTCGTGCCCCTGCTGCCCATCCGCCTGTTCGGCGACCCGGTCCTGCGCCAGCGCGCGGCGGAGGTCACCGAGTTCGACGACGACCTTCGCCGCCTGGCGCAGGACATGCTGTTGACGTTGCAGTCGGCGGCGGGTGCGGCGATCGCCGCCAACCAGGTCGGGGTCCTGCAGCGCGTCTTCGTCTGGGAGCTGGGAGAGGATCGGGGAGCGCTGGTCAATCCGACGGTGATCGACACATCCGAGGAAGCGCAGGACGGCGAAGAGGGCTGCTTGTCCTTCCCAGGGCTGTACTTTCCTACTGTCCGGCCGCTGCGCGCGCGCCTCCAGGGGGTCGACGTGCACGGCGAGCCTCGCGAGGAGCACGGCGAGGGGGTTCGCGCCCGGATGCTGCTGCATGAGCTCGATCACCTCAACGGCATCCTGTTCATCGACCACCTGGCTCGCCACGATCGCAAGGAGGCGATGCGCCGCATCCGCGCCGGCGAGTTGGAGCATCCTCCGGCCATCTCCGACAGTCCCGTGGTGTAGCTGGGGGTGGCCGTCGCGGCGCTCGCGGCGCTGAGCAGGCTGCAGCTGTCGGAGGCGTTGAGGCGGCAGCTGGGCGTCCCTCCCGGTCCGCTGACCCTGCGCCGCGCGTGGCCACGCGGCGACGACCGTATGGCGCTGGAGCTGGTCACTGCCGGCGGGGTCATCCTCGCGGGCCAGTCCTTCACCCGGGCGGATGCCACGTCCGACAACCAGCGGGCGGCGCGCGTTGCCCGGCGCAGCCAGACCACCGTCCCGACTGCGACGGCCGTGGCCCTGCCTGGGACCGGTGTGGTGCTGCAGGCCGGCGGCGCGGACCGTCGCCTGCCGGCCCTGGCCACCGTCGTGGCCGACCCGGCGGCCACCCTGGTGGCCCACCGCCCCGAGCGCCGGGCCGTGGTCCGCCTTGACTCCGACGCCGCCGACGAGGTCCTGGCCGCGCCCCTCGAACCCAGGTCCGGCGAGGCCGCGGGGGTGCGCTACGCCAAGCTGGTGCGCCCGGGCCGCAGCGGCGGGCTCGTCAAGACCGCCCAGGCGGCGTTCACTCTGGCCTGCATGCGCACCCCCGAGTTGTGGCCCACGACGCGACCCGCGGCCTGGTGGTGTTCACGGCCCTGGCCGGAACCAGCCTTGAGGTGCTGGCGGCTCGGGGTGACGCCGCTGGGACCGCGCAACAGCTGGGCTTGCAGCTGCGTGCGCTGCACGACCGACCCGCCCCGGCATCCCTGCCCCTGCGCGACGCCGCGGCGGAGGCGACTGGACCATGGTGTGGGTCCGGCGGCTGCGCCGCTACGATCCCTCGGCCGCCGAGGCGGCCGAGACGGCCTCGGTGGTGGTTCGTGAGCTGCTGGCCGCACCGCCGGTGGGCATGGGCCCAGTCCACGCCGAGCTGCACGACCGCCAGGTCCTGTCCGGTCTCGACAACGGCGTCGGCGTGCACGACCGCCAGGTCCTGTCCGGTCTCGACAACGGCGTCGGCGTGGTGGACTGGGACACCCTCGCCCGTGGGGAGGCGGCGCTGGATCTGGCCAACCTGCTGGTGCACCTGCACCTGCAGCTTCGGGTGCTGCACCGCCCCTGCCGCCGCCGCAGGCAGCGGCGGCGGCAGGGGCGGCGTTCGTCGGCGGGTACGCGCCGGCGCCCGTGCTGCGCCGGCGCGTGACGGCCTACGCCGCTGCGATCCGGCTACGGCTGTTCTGCCAGTACGCGTTCCGCCCGGCGCTGGCGGCCGCCACCGCAGCGATTCTGGACGACCTCGCCGCCTCGCCCGCGGTGATGGCCGGGTAACGGTGCCGGCGAGGGCTCCTAGGCTGGTTGGCGATGGCGGCGAGAGCGGCGATGCGGATCGGCTTCTTCGGCACGCCTGCCGCCGCCGTACCCGCGCTCGAGGCGTTCCTGGAGGCACCGGACGTCGAGGTCGCGGCCGTGGTCACGAATCCGGATCGCCCCAGCGGTCGAGGCCACCGACAGGCAGCGCCACCGGTCAAGATCACCGCGGCCGCCGCCGGAATCCCGGTGTGGCAGCCGCAGCGCGCCCGCGGGGTCCGCGACGACCTGGCGCGTCTCGCGGTGGACGCCTGCGCGGTGGTGGCCTACGGGGCGCTGCTTCCCGTCGACGTCCTCCAGGTAGGCGGGCGAGGCTTCGTCAACCTGCACTTCTCGTTACTGCCGGCGTGGCGGGGGGCGGCGCCGGTGACCCATAGCCTGCTGGCGGGCGACGCCGAGACAGGCGTGACCTGCTTCCTGCTCGAGCGGGGCATGGACACCGGCCCCGTGCTGGCGCGGCGCGCGGTGGCCATCGGCGACGACGAGACCGCCGGTTCGCTGACACAGCGGCTGGCGGTGCTCGGTGCTCCCGTGCTGGTCGAGGCGGTCGAGGGGCTGGTGGATGGGTCGCTGCCGCCGCAGGCGCAGGATCACCAGCGCGCCACCTACGCGCACAAGGTGACTCCCGCCGACGCGCGGCTGGACTGGGTGGCGCCCGCAGCGGTGCTGGAGCGGGCCGTCCGCGCCTACAACCCGGTGCCGGGGGCATGGACCACGCTGCGCGGCGAACGGCTCAAGGTCCACCATGCGCGCCTGGCCGAGGCGGGGTCGACCGCCGGGGCTGCGGTGCCCGGCCAGGTGGTCGCGGTGTGCCCGGCGGGACCGGTCGTCGCCTGTGGAGGTGGGGGGCTGGTACTGGTGGAGGTGCAGCCGGCGGGCAAGCCGCGCATGGCCGGCAGCGCCTTCGTCAACGGATACCGACCGCAGGGGGAGTACCTGGGTGACTGAACCCAGCGCTCCAATGTCAGATGCTGCCGGCATGTCACCGTCCGCTCCGCCGCCAGGCGCTGCCTCGCGGGCGGTGGCGTGGCGAGTGCTGCGCCGCGTGCACGCCGATGGGGCTTGGTCGGGCCCGGCGCTGGACACGGCACTGCGGCGGTCAGGGCTGGAGGCACGTGACCGGGCGTTCGCCGCCAACCTGGCCTACGCCACCCTGCGGTGGGAGGGCACCCTGGACTGGGCGCTGCGCAGCGTGGTCGACCGGCCGTTGGAGCAGGTGCAGCCCGAGGTGCTCGACGTCCTGCGCCTTGGTGCCTGGCAGCTGCTCTACGGGGCGGTGCCCGACCGCGCCGCCGTCGGTACCGCTGTGGATGTCGCCCGTGCCGAGATTGGCGTTGCGGTCACCGGCTTCGTCAACGGCGTGCTGCGCAACCTGAGCCGGCGCAAGGACGGGCTGCCATGGCCGCCTGAGCGGGACGAGCGCGGCCTGGCTTTGCGGACCGGCTACCCGCCGTGGGTGGTTGCCGAGTGCCGAGCGCGATTCGGAGCCGACGCCCGCGCCGTCCTGGAGGCGGGCAACGACCCCCCTGGGGTGACGCTGCGCGCCGTGGCCGATCGCGACGCCCTCGCCGCCGAGTTGCGCGCCGGCGGGCTCGAGCCGCAGCCGGCTGCGCTGGCACCCGAGGCGCTCGCCGTCCGTGGCGCCGATCCCTCGACGATCCCGGCGGTGGCGCAGGGCCGGGCGGTGGTCCAGGACGAGGCCTCGATGGTCGTCGCCCGCGCCCTGGCCGCCGGCCAGGGCGCTCGTTGGCGAGCGCTGGACCTGTGTGCCGCTCCAGGCGGCAAGACCACGCACTTGGCGCAGCTGGGAGCCACGGTGGCGGCGGCCGATCTCCGCCTCGCAAGGGCCCGGCTGGTGGCCCAGGCCGCCGACCGCACCCGCGCGCAAGTGGCAGAAGCCGGCAACCGAACCGCAGCGCAGAGCCCGAGCGGGCGGGTGCTCGGCGTCGTCGCGGCCGACGCCGCGCGACCGCCGTGGAAGCCCGGCACCTTCGACGGGGTGCTGCTCGACGCCCCCTGCACCGGCCTCGGCGTGGTGCGCCGCCGACCCGAGCTGCGCTGGCGGCGGGAGGCCGGTGACGTCGAACGGCTGGCCACACTCCAGCTGACCCTGCTGGAGGCCGCGGCCGAGCTGGTGCGACCCGGCGGGGTGCTGGTCTACAGCGTGTGCACCTGGACGGTCGCCGAGACCTCGGGGGTCGTCTCCCTGTTCGCCGCGCTGCACGGCGACCGCTTCACTGCGCAGGACACTGCGGCGGCGGGCGGCCTGGACAGCGGACCAGGTGCGGGGGTGCAGCTCGACCCGTTCCACCATGGCACCGACGGGATGTACCTGTGCCGTCTGCGGCGGCGGTCCTGACCGGGACCGGTACCCTCTGGTGCATGCCGGAGACCATCCTCGTGGCCGACAACGAACCCGACATCCTGCGGTTCGTGGAAGCCAACCTGCGCATGGAAGGCTTCGAGGTGGCGCTGGCGCTCGACGGCGAGGAGGCCCTGCGCAAGGCCATCGACGAACGGCCGTCGCTGGTGTTGCTCGACGTGCTGATGCCGCGGCTGGACGGCTTCGAGGTCTGCCGGCGGCTGCGAGCGGACCCGCGCACCTACCAGATTCCGATCATCATCCTGACCGGGAAGTCGTTGACGGTGGACAAGGTCGTCGGCTTGACGGCGGGCGCCGATGACTACGTGCTCAAGCCCTTCGACCCGATCGAGCTGGTGGCTCGCGTGCGCACCACCCTGCGCCGCGCCTCCGACCTGCGGTCGACCTCCCCGCTGACGGGCCTGCCGGGCAACCACCGCATCGACGCCGAGCTGCGGCGGCGGCTGGCCGACCGCGAGCCGCTGGCGGTCCTGTACGCCGATCTCAACGACTTCAAGTCCTTCAACGACCGCTACGGTTTCCTGCGAGGCGACGACGTCATCATCCTGACCGGCGACCTCCTGGTGGAGGCGCTGCGCGAATGCGCGTCGAAGGGGTGGTTCGTCGGCCATGTCGGCGGCGACGACTTCATGGTGGTCTGCCGACCCGAGGAGCTTGACGGGGTCTGCAGCTACGCCGTCGAGCGCTTCGACGAGCGGGTGCACAAGCTGTACGACCCGGCTGACCTTGAACGCGGTTACGTCGAGGTGCCCGACCGCCAAGGGCAGCTGCGGCCGTTCCCGCCGGTGACGCTGGCGGTGGGGGTCGCCTCCACCGAGAAGCGGGCCTTCGCCGACCATCGCGAGATCGTGCAGGTCGCCACCGAGATGAAGGCGTTCCTCAAGGAGCATCAGCGCAGCACATCCGCCTACGCCGTCGACGGCCGCGCGGCGGAGGCGGAGTAGGACCCCGCGGACGGTGGCCCCGAAGGGTGCGCACAAGGGCTGCGACGTGCCGGGTGATGAGGCCCTGATGCGTCGTGCGCTCGTGCTCGCCGAGCACGGCCGTACCACCGTCTCCCCCAACCCCCTGGTCGGCTGCGTCATCGCCCGCGACGGCGAGATCGTCGGTGAGGGGTTCCATGCACGGGCCGGGGGCCCCCACGCCGAGGTCGTGGCCTTGCAGTCGGCAGGGGACTCAGCCGCTGGTGCCACGGCCTACGTCACGCTTGAGCCGTGCGCCCATTCCGGTCGGACGCCACCGTGCACGCAGGCGTTGGTGACCGCCGGGATCAGGCGGGTGGTCGCGGCGCTACCAGACCCACATCCGGTTGCCGGGGGCGGCGCCGACCGGCTGCGGTCCGCGGGCGTGCGGGTAGACCTGGGTTGTTGCCAGGAGGAGGCGCGGCTGCAGAACGTGGTGTTCCTTCACGGCCTGGTCACGGGCCGGCCGTTCGTCGTGATCAAGGCTGCCGTCAGCCTCGATGGGCGGATCGCCGCTGCGGACGGCACATCGCAGTGGCTGACCGGCGAGCAGACGAGACGGCGGGCGCATCAGCTGCGCGCCGCAGCCGACGCCGTCATCGTGGGCTCGCAGACCGTGCTGGACGACGATCCCGCCCTGACGGTGCGCGTGCCCGGCTACGACGGTCCACCGCCCCTGCGGGTGGTGCTGGACCGGCGAGGACGGGTGCGTGGGGGTCAGCAGGTTCTCAACGCCGCCGCGCCGACGTTGCTGCACCGCGGTGGTCTGGACGAGCTGCTGGCGGTGCTGTGGGCCCGAGGGGTCCGTAGCTCGCTGGTCGAGGGTGGCGCCTCGGTGGTCGCCGCGTTCCTGCGCGCCGGTCTGGTCGACCGGCTGGTGCTGCACGTCGCGCCTGTGCTGTTGGGTGCGCGGGGCCGTCCGCTGGTCGCCGGCGACTGGCCGGCGACACTGGCCGCTGCAGCGCGGCTGCGCCTGCACGACGTGGAGCAGGTCGGCGACGATGTCCTGTTGACCTACACCCCCCGGCCCGCGACCGAACCTCCCGCCACCGACGAAGCCGCGCACGCTGTGGCCCAAGTCACGCACGCTGTGGACTGAGGTGGAATAGAAGACCGAGCCGCGCACGCTGTGGCCCAAGTCGCGCACGCTGCGGACTGAGGTGGAATAGATGTTCACCGGGATCGTCGAGGAGCTGGGAACCGTGGCCGCCGTCGAGCGTTCGGCCGGCGCCGGCGTGCTCACGGTGGCGTGCTCCACGGTGGTGGCAGGCGCTCGCGTCGGGGACTCGATCAGCGTCAACGGCTGCTGCCTGACGATCACCCGGCTGGAGTCGACGCCGGGCTTTCGCTGCGACCTGATGGGCGAGACGCTGTCGCGAACGGCGCTGGGTGCCTTGATGCCGGGAGCGCCGGTCAATCTGGAGCGGGCGTTGCGGGCGGACAGCCGTCTCGGCGGTCACCTGGTACAGGGACACGTCGACGGTGTCGGCGAGGTGCTGGCCGTCGAGGCGCGGGAGCAGTGGACGACCATGCGCGTGTCGCTGCCCGCCGCCCTCGCGCCGTATGTGGTCGACAAGGGGTCGATCACCATCGATGGCACCTCGCTGACGGTGACCGCCACCGAACAAGACGCCTTCAGCGTCGGCCTCATCCCGCATACCCTCGCGGTGACGGTGCTGGGGCAGCGCCGTATGGGCGACGCGGTCAATCTGGAGGTCGACATCATCGCCAAGTACGTCGAGCGCCTGCTACGCGGTGGCGGCGCTTCTGTCTACCGAATCGAGGAGTGACTCCGGTGTCCGAACACTTCGCCGCCATCGAGGACGCGATCGCCGCCATCAAGCGTGGCGAGATCGTGGTGGTGGTCGATGACGCCGACCGCGAGAACGAGGGCGACCTCATCATGGCCGCGGAGGCGGTCACCCCGGAGGCCATCGCGTTCTTCGTGCGCCACACCTCCGGTGTCATCGTGATGCCCATGACGGGGGAGCGGCTCGACCAGCTCGAGCTGCCGCTGATGGTCCCCGTCAACACCGAACGTCACCGCACCGCCTTCACCGTCTCGGTGGACGCACGCGCCGGGGTGACCACGGGCATCTCGGCTGTCGACCGCGCCGCCACCATCCGCGCCCTGGTGGACCCGACCACCAAGCCGGCCGACCTCGCCCGTCCAGGGCACATCTTCCCGCTGCGCTACGCCGAAGGTGGCGTGCTCAAGCGTGCCGGTCACACCGAAGCCGGGGTCGACCTGGCGCGCATGGCCGGACTGGCTCCCGCCGGAGTGCTGTGCGAGGTGGTCAACGACGACGGGTCCATGGCACGGCTGCCCGAGCTGCGCCGCATCGCCGACGACCACGGGCTCCTGCTGATCTCGATCGCCGACCTCATCGCCTACCGCCGCCGGCATGAGCGGCTGGTCCACCGGGTCGCCGAGGCGGTGATCCCAACACCATTCGGTCCCTTCACGGCCGTCGGCTACGAGTCGGCCTACGACGGCCATCACCACATCGCGCTGCTGCGCGGCGACCCGATCGGCAAGCCTGAGGTGCTGGTGCGCATGCACTCGGAGTGCCTGACCGGTGACGTCTTCGGGTCGTTGCGCTGCGACTGCGGTACCCAGCTGCACGATGCCATGCGCAAGATCGCCGAGGAGGGCGAGGGCGTCATCGTCTACATCCGTGGCCACGAGGGTCGCGGCATCGGAATCATGCACAAGCTCCAGGCCTACAAGCTCCAGGACGGCGGCGCCGACACGGTGGAGGCCAACCTGGAGCTGGGCTTCCCCGCCGACCTGCGCGACTACGGCACGGGCGCGCAGATCCTCGTCGACCTCGGCCTGTCGACGCTGCGGCTGCTGAGCAACAATCCCGCCAAACGCGCCGGTCTGGAGGGCTACGGGCTCGAGATCGTCGAGCGGGTGCCGATCGAGACCACCCCCACCGACGAGAACCTGCGATACCTGCAGGCCAAGCGTGACAAGCTCGGCCACGAGTTCGCCTCGCTGGTCGAGCCGGGCGCCAGGACCACCACCACTGAGCAGTGAGGACCGTCCTCAGGTAGCAAGCGATAGGACACGTCGATGGTGAACGTCCACGAGGGTGTGCTGGACGGCAGCGGCCTGCGAGTGGGCCTGGTCGCGTCGCGCTTCAACGAGGTCATCGTTGCGGCCCTGGTGGACGGCGCCAGCGACTGCTTGCGCCGTCACGGCGTCGCCGACGAAGACATCGAGCTGGCCTGGGTGCCGGGCGCCTTCGAGCTGCCGCTGGTCGTGCAGCGGCTGGCCGCCAGCGGACGCCTGGACGTGATCGTCGCCCTCGGGGCGGTGATCCGCGGACAGACCCCCCATTTCGACTACGTGGCCGGTCAAGCCGCCGAGGTTGGGCGCGTGGCGCTGGCCACCGGAGTACCGGTCACGTTCGGCGTCCTGACCACCGAGACCGTCGAGCAAGCCGCCGACCGTGCCGGCGGCAAGTTGGGCAACAAGGGCTGGGACGCGGCGATGGCGGCGATCGAGACCGCCCGCTTGCTCGCCGACCTCAAGTAGGCCCGCCTGGCGCAGTCCTGCGCCCGTCCTCCTACAGCCGGACCCGCCGCCAGCCGACACTGTGGACAGCCGGCTGCGCGTCGCGTCGGGAAGCAGGAGAGTCTTGGAGGCCATGGACTGGTTCGTCGGTGTGCTGTGCGGCGTGTTCGGTCTTGCCTTCGGCTCGTTCGCCAATGTGGTCATCCACCGGGTCCCCGCCGAGCGCTCCCTGGTGAGCCCTGCCAGCACTTGCCCGGCCTGCGGCAGCCGTATCGCCGCGCGGGACAACATCCCGGTGGTGTCGTGGCTGCTCCTGCAGGGCCGCTGCCGCACCTGCCGACATCCCATCGCCGCCCGCTACCCACTGGTGGAGCTGGCCGTGGCCGCGCTGTTCGCGCTGGTCGGCTGGCGCGTCGGCGCCACCTGGGCACTGCCCGGTTACCTGCTGTTCGCCTGGACCCTGGTCGTGGTGGCCGTGATCGACGGCCAGACCCGCAAGATCCCCAACCGGTTGACCTACCCGTTGACCCCCATCCTGTTGGGTTTGCTGGTGGCCGCCGGTCTGCTGACCGGCCAGCCGGGTTGGGCGCTTCGTGCCCTGCTCGGCGGGATCGTCGCCTTCGCCGTGCTGCTCGGCATTGCCCTGGCCAGCCCCAAGGGCATGGGCATGGGCGACGTGAAGCTCGCCGCCTTCATCGGCGTCGGACTCGGCTACCTGAGCTGGGGCCACGTGCTGCTCGGGATCTTCGGCGGCTTCTTGGTCGGCGGGGTTGTGGCGATCCTGCTACTGGGCAGCGGCCGGCGCGGTCGTAAGGACCTGCTGCCGTTCGGGCCCTACCTGGCGATCTCCGCACTGCTGTCGCTGCTGGCCGGCGAGACGCTGATCACCGGTTACCAGCGACTGGTCGGTCTCGGCTGAGCTCTGCGGGGGGTTTGCCGCCGGCGCGCACCGTAGGATTGCGCCATGACTGATCCCACTTCGCCCGACCAGCCCTCACCCGAGGAGATGCGGGCCTACCTCGAACAGCTGCGGGACGCTGACGCCGTCGCTCTGGCCGCCGAGGCCTACAACATGCTCGCCGCCGGTGCGCAGGTGAAGCTGGGCCGCCCCGATGCGCGGATCTTGATCGACGCGATGGGAGGCATGGCCGAAGCCGCGGGGGCGAGGCTTCCCGCGGAGCTGGCCACCCAGATGCGCCAAGGCGTCGCCCAGCTGCAGGTTGCCCAGGTGCAGGCGGAGCGCGAGGAGGCCGGGGTCTCCGGCGGGGCGGCGGCCGAGCCGACTGTTGGCACGCCGGCCGACCAGGCGACGCCGTCGCGCCCCGGGGCGCCACCATCAGGGCCCCAGGAAGGCGCGACCAACCAGCGCATGACCGACCGCCTGTGGATCCCCGGCCGCGACCCTGGTCCGGGTCGTCCGCCCGGCTGACACCCGGCGGCTGGCACGGCTGCTGCTAGGATCGGTGCGAAAGCCGCGGCGCGATGCCGCCGCACGAAGACTCGCCAAGTGGGAGCGGCCGTGTTCCCCACCCCGCGGGGCGGTGGTCCTGGCAGGACCACCGGCGCCCAGCTGGGTACACAGCAGATCCTGGGTGGTTCGGTGTCGTTCACCGCCAACGCGCCCTGGAACCGTGCGCGCATGAAGGCGCGATCACGGGTTGTGCAGGCCGCTGCCGCCGCGCAGCGGCCTTTTGTCGTTGCGGGCGGGCGGATCACGACAGGAGACGACGTGCCGAAGCAGAAGACCCACTCGGGCGCCAAGGACCGGTTCCGCGTCACGCGCACCGGCAAGGTCCTGCACCGCAAGATGAACAAGAACCACATGCTCGAAAAGAAGACCGCCGCCCGCAAGCGCCGCCTGGCGGGGATGAGCGAGCTGACCGGCGGCGACGCCGCCCAGGTTCGCAAGCTGCTGCGCGGCAACTGACCACCTCGTTCGTCAAGGAGAGCACTCATGGCCCGCGTCAAACGAGGCGTGCACGGGCGCAAGCACCGCCGCACGGTCTTGGATCGCGCCCGCGGATTCCGTGGGGCACGTAGCCGCCGTTACCGAATCGCCAACGAGTCGGTGCTGCATGCGATGCGCTACGAGTACCGCGACCGCCGGCGACGCAAGAGCGACTTCCGCAAGCTGTGGATCACCCGCATCAACGCCGCGGCTCGCCAGGAGGGGCTGAGCTACAGCCGCTTCATCAACGGGCTCAAACTCGCTGAGGTCGACATCGACCGCAAGGTGCTGGCCGACCTCGCCGTCCGCGACCCGGCGACCTTCAAGTCGCTGGTCGGCGTCGCGAAGACGGCGCTGAGCTAGCCCCACGCCGGCCCGCCGGGCGCGCCCATGGCGTTGATCACCAGCACGGACAACCCGGCGGTGCGTGCCGCCCGCCGCTTGGCCCGACGCCGCGGCCGGGTGCGTCGCGACGAGGCGTTCCTGGTGGAGGGGCCGCAGGCGGTCGGCGAAGCCATCGGCCACCTGCAGCGGCTGTTCGTCCGCCAGGCAGCAGGGGGCCGCGTCGCCGAGATAGCCCAGCGCGCATCGCGGGCCGGCACGCAGGTCCTGCAGGTCGACGATGCGGTGCTGGCCAGCCTGGCAACCACCGTCGCCCCTCAGGGGCTGGTGGGCGTGGCCACGCTGCACCATCCCGACCTGCCGTCCGTGCTCGCCAGCGCGTCGACGGTGGTGGTCCTGCACCAGATCCGCGATCCGGGCAACCTCGGCACGATCCTGCGGACCGCGGACGCTGCGGGCGTGGACGCGGTGGTGTTGACCAGGGGCAGCGTGGACCCGCGCAACCCCAAGGCGGTGCGGGCCTCCGCCGGCTCGCTGTTCCACCTGCCGGTGATTCGCGATGTGGCCTTCACCACCGTCGCCGACGCCTGCGCGGCGGCGGGGCTGCGCCTGTTCGCGGCGGCCGCCGACGGGCCGGTTGCACACACCGCCGCCGAGCTGGACGGTCGCGTCGCGGTGGTCTTCGGCAGCGAAGCCCACGGGCTCGGCGCCGACGTGCGCCGGCGCTGCGGCGATGTGGTGGCGGTCCCGCTCTCGCGCGACCCCCGCGAGGGCTACCGCGGGTACGCCGAGTCCCTCAATCTGGCCGCGACCGTGGCCATCGTCACCTATGAGGTGGCCCGTCGGCGGACTGGACAGTGCACCGACCTTCCCGCCGAGGGGTAGAACACGCCCATGACGGACCTTGCCGACGGCGCGGTACTGGATCTGCTGCCAGATCCGGTCGTCGTCGTGGGCGCCGACGGCCGCGTCGTGTTCTGCTCGCGGCTGGCCGGTCGGCTGTTGGGCAGGGCCGCCGCCGAGGTGGTCGGCGAGCCGGCGCGCGAGGCCCTGGTCCTGACCGACGACGCGGGCGCCAACTGGTGGGCCCGGCTGCGACCGCTGGAAGGCGACGCGCGGCTGCGCCCGCGCCTGCCGATGGTCGACCTCAGCCTGCTCACCGCCAACCGGGGGCCGCGGCCCGTCACGCTGACCGCGGCGCGCAACAGCGACGAGCACGGCCGGCTGACCTACCTGGTGCTGGTGCTGCGCCGCGCCGACGCCAACGAACGGCTCGACGCCGCCCGCAGCGACCTCGTGGCGACGGTCAGCCACGAGATCCGCTCGCCGCTGACGTCCGTGAAGGGCTTCACCAAGACCATGCTGGTCAAGTGGGATCGGTTCACCGACGACCAGAAGCGCCACATGCTGGCCACCATCAACGAGGACGCCGACCGCGTGACGCGCCTCCTCGGTGAGCTACTCGACGTCAGCCGCATCGACGCGGGACGGTTGCAGCTGCGCCGTCAGATGGTCGATGTGCCGGCGGTCGCCGCGCGCGTGGCCGAACGGCTGCAGGCTGCGGAGACCGACAGCGAGGTGAAGGTGGACTTTGACGAGGTCGAGATCCCCGAGCTGTACGCCGACCCCGACAAGGTCGCGCAGATCTTCACCAACTTGATCGAGAACGCCTTCAAGTACGGTGCGGGACCGATCCACCTGAGCGCCGCGGTCGCTGACGAACACGTGGTGTTCACCGTCAGCGACCACGGTGGCGGGGTGCCCGAACAGTTCCTGACGCACATCTTCACCAAGTTCTTCCGGCGCACGGGGGAGCGGCGCAGCGGCACGGGACTCGGCCTGTACATCACCAAGGGCATCGTCGAGGCGCACGGCGGGCGGATGTGGGCCACCAGCCCGCCGGGCAACGGTGCCAGCTTCCACTTCGCGCTCCCACAGGGCGGGCTGGAGCTGGCCGGCATCGAGATCGCCAGATCAGTTGGCCCGACCGCAGCGCTGCGCGAGGACAGGAAACGATGAGCCAGGCACTACCGGCCGATCCCGAGTCGCTGCTCGACGAGGGGCGCGAGCGGTTCGCCGCCGCCCCCAACCTCGACGAGCTGGACGCCGTCAAGGCTTCGCTGGTGGGCCGACGGGGTGCGCTGACCGCCGTGCAACGGACGTTGAGGAAACTGGATGAGCGGCAGCGGCGCGATCTCGGCGCCCGCATCAATGCAGTACGCGCCGCGCTGGCCGAACTCGAGGAGCAGCGTCGGGCGGTCCTGACCGACGAGCGCGACCGGGTCGTGCTGGCCGCCGAGGCCGTGGACGTGACGCTGCCGGCGCGCACGCCCCGACGCGGCAGCCTGCACCCCGTTCACGAGACCATCGAGGCGATGGTCGACGTGATGGCCAACCTCGGCTTCACCGCCGTCGAGGGGCCGGAGGTGGAGACGGACTGGTTCAACTTCCAGGCGATGAACATTCCCGTGGACCATCCCGCGCGCGGGATGCACGACACCATCTACGTGCAACCGCCCAACCCCGCCGACCCGCCCGGGTCGGTGCTGTTGCGCACGCACACCTCGCCGATGCAGACCCGCACCATGCTGGCGCAGGGCCCGCCCGTGTACATCGCGGTGCCGGGACGCACGTATCGCCAGGAGACCGCCGACGCGACGCACCTGCCCGTGTTCCATCAGATGGAGTGCCTGGCCGTCGACGAGGGGCTGTCGTTCGCGGACCTGCGCGGGACGCTGGCGGAGCTGTGTCGCGGCCTGTTCGGCCCCGGCGCGCGGATTCGCATGCGCCCCGATCACTACCCCTTCACCGAACCTTCGGCGGACGTGGACGCCTGGGTGCCCGCCGTCGGCGACTGGGTGGAACTGCTCGGGTCGGGCATGGTGCACCCGAACGTCCTGCGCATGGCCGGCTACGACCCCGAGCAGGTGAGTGGGTTCGCGTTCGGCATGGGCGTTGAGCGGGTGGCCATGTTGCGCCACGGCATCGACGATCTGCGCTTGTTCGCCGACAACGACTTGCGCTTTCTCTCCTCCTTCTAGCCAACCGGCGGCGCGCTGCGCGGCCCTTTTCGGAAAGCACCGTTGTGCGCGTACCGCTGTCCTGGTTGCACCACTTCGTCGATCCCGGCCTGTCCGCTGAGCAGCTGGCTTCCACGTTGACCCTGGGCGGCTTGGTCGTCGAGGCCATCCACCACCCGACGGCGGGCACCCGTGGGGTGGTGGTTGCCCGGGTCGAGGCGATCGAGCCGGTACCTGCCAGCAGCAAGCTGTGGCTGGTCGACGTCTACGACGGTGGCGAGCATCACGAGATCGTCTGCGGGGCTTCCAACTTCGCGGTGGGGGACCTGGTGCCGGCCGCGCTGCCGGGAGCCACCTTGCCGGGAGGGGTTCGCATCGAGCGCCGCACCATCCGCAACGTCGTGTCCAACGGCATGTTGGCTAGCGCCCGCGAGCTGCGGGTCGGCGACGACCACCGCGGCATCTGGGTGCTGGACGCCGATGCACCGCTGGGCGCGGACCTGGGCGAGTGGCTTGAGCTGGACGACGTGGTCCTCGAGCTGGAGATCAACCCCGATCGTGGCTACGCGTTGTCCATCTTCGGCGTCGCCCACGACGTGGCGGCTCTGACGGGAGCCGAGTTGCGGCTGCCCGAGCCTCCGTCGCTGCCGATCGGCACCGCGACCGGGGTCGGTGTCTCCATCGCCGACCCGGACCGGTGCCAGCGCTTCTCACTCACTCGCATCGAGGGTGTGTCGGTCGGTCCTTCGCCCGCGTGGTTGCAACGGCGACTTGCGGCGGCAGGGATGCGGCCGATCTCCAACGTCGTCGATGCGACCAACCACGCGATGCTGGAGACGGGCCATCCGGTCCACGCCTACGACCTGGCGCGGCTGGCCGGCCCACGCATCGATGTCCGGCAGGCCGCCAGCGGCGACAACGTCGTCACGCTGGACGGCGTGCGACGCGAGCTTGATCCCGGCGACCTGGTGATCGCCGACGCCTCGGGCCCGGTCGGGCTGGCGGGGGTCATGGGCGGGGCGAGCACCGAGGTCGACGAGACGACCACGGACGTGCTGCTAGAGGTCGCCGCCTTCTCGCCGGCGGCCGTGCTGCGCACTGCTCGACGCCTCAAGCTGTTCACGGAGGCGTCCAGTCGCTTCGAGAAGACGGTGCCGCCGCAGACGGTGCTACGCGGAGCAGCGTGCTGCGCGGCGCTGCTGACCCAGGTCGCCGGCGGGCGGATATCCGCCGCCGCCGATGTGTGGCCCCAGCCCGCGTCCCGGGAGGTCATCGGTCTGCGCACCGATCGCGTTCGCCGCCACCTCGGCATGGACTTGCCCGACCAGCGGCAGGCCGAGTTGCTGGAATCAATCGAGTGCAGCGTGTCCGAGGCGCAGGACACGGCCGTGCTGGCGGTCACCCCGCCGGACTACCGTCCGGACCTGCGCATCGAGGTGGACCTCGACGAGGAGATCGCGCGCCTGCACGGCTACGAGCAGATTC
>Ga0136613_10000122_pt1 | contig 29168 bp, 26 predicted proteins | sample AntDrymUQ2722106_2_FD_106649 | JGI IMG/M metagenome (GOLD analysis project Ga0136613, IMG submission 106649) | Polar desert sand microbial communities from Dry Valleys, Antarctica - metaG UQ272 (21.06) | ecosystem: Environmental > Terrestrial > Soil > Desert | place: Antarctica: Dry Valley... | reverse complement strand
CGAAGGCATCGGCTCTAACGCGGCGGACGAGGCGCCGAAGGCGGGCCACTTCGGGCTCGTGAACATGCAGCAGCGGGCCGAGCAGATCGGCGCCCTGCTCGACGTGCGCCCCGGCCGGTGGCACCCGCGTGGCGCTCGAATGGCGGCCGGTGGGCACGTGATCCGCGTCGCGGTGGTGGACGACCATCCGCTCGTCCGCGAGGGAACTGCAGCCATCGTCACCCGCGCCGACGACATGGAGATCGCCGGCGTCGCCGGCTCGCTCGAGGAGCTGGCGCCGATGCTCGTCGGGTCGGTCGACGTCTTGCTCCTGGACCTCCGGCTTGGACAGGAGTCGGGCTTCGACCTCCTCCGCGCGGGTCTGCAGCCGATGCCGGCGGTCGTGGTCCTCACCTCGTACGACTACCCCCAGTACGCCGATGCGGCCCTCCGCCTCGGCGCCGCCGGCTTCGTCGTGAAGACGGCCCCGACCGCGGAACTGCTCGACGCCGTCCGGCGCGCGGCGGCCGGCGGCCTTGCCTTCGGCGTCCGACCCGGTAACGGCGTGGCGCTGTCCGACGGGGAGCGCGATGTGTTGCGGCTGGTCGTGGACGGCGCCTCGAACGATGAGATCGGCGGGCGATTGGGCATCAGCTCGCGCACGGTCGAATCGCACCTGCGCCGCCTGTTCGAGCGTCTGGCAGTCGCGTCGCGTACCGAACTCGCGGCGCGGGCCCTCCGCGAGGGCTGGCTCGAGGAGGTCGGCTGAGTCGTACTGGGTCTGTGGTGCATTGTGCCGGTCGAGGCTTCCTCCTGATCGGCAGGGCGCCACCTCTGGTCGGATCACTGGCCCAGGAACTGGTCGATGCGGTGACGCAGGCTGGTGGCGTCGAGGCAGTGCGCCTCGTCGTGCTCCTGCGGCGTGCCGTAATGGCGATTCTCCGCGCGTCGCACGCCGATCGACAGCAGCCGATGCGGCGTGTCGCGCAGGGCTTCGCTCACCCACATCGCCGAGGTGCCCTGCAGATACGGCTCGACCAGCGCCACGGCCGGGGCGGGCAACTCGGCACGCAGCGTTTCGGCGTCGAACGGTCGGACTGTCGTTGCGTATAGAACGGTGACATCAAGATCGGAGGTGGCCTCGAGCGTGCGGTCGAACATCGGCCCGACCGCGATGACGGTCGCCCGCGAGCCACGGCGCGCAGCGTGGAAGCGGCCCGGCTGGGTGGGCATCGGCGCGGCGTTGGATTGGGCAGCGAGACGGAGGTAGACGTTCCCCTCGTCGGCGACTGCGTCACGCAGCAGCGTCTCTGCTTCGTCCGGGTGGCCCGGTACGTGGATCGTCCAGTCGGGCAGCGTGCTGATCAGCGCCACGTCTTCCGGTGCTTGGTGAGTGCGGCCGCTGTCGGAGGCGTCGTAGGAGGCGCCGACGCTAACGAGGATGGCTCCGACGCCCTGGTGTGCAAGATCGAGTTTGACCTGCTCGAACGGCCGCTCGATCAGGAACGGGGTGTAGGAATGTGCGATGGGGCGCATGCCGGACAGCGCCAGACCGCTCGCCACGCTGATCATGAGCTGCTCACGGATGCCGACGTTGATGATCCGGTCCGGGTGACGGCGCTTGGCCCGGACCAAGCCCGCTCCGCCGATGTCGGCCATCACCACGACCAGCCGCGGATTCTCGTCGAGCAGCGTGCTCGTTGTGTGTGCGAAGCGGTCGCGCATCGTGTCGGCCGTGGTCGTTGCGGTCATGCGCCCTCCTCCACCACGGCGACGACGACGTTCGGCTGGCCGAAGTGCTCCGCGGTCAGCGCGGTCGCCAACGCCTCGTGGTCGCGCCCATCCACCGTGGCCCCTGCCCAGCCCTCGATCGCGAAGCGCGGCGCGATGCCGCCCGGCCAGCCCTGCGTCGCCGACAAGGACGACGACGCGCGACAGACGCCCTTGGGTGCGCAGGCCGAGGGCCAGTCCAACACCGATCGGAAGGCCGTGACCGAGCGAGCCACTCGAGATCTCGACGCCGGAGATCAGCATGCGGTCGGGATGATGCCCCAGCGACGACCCGTAGGCGCCGAAGGTCGCCAGCGTCTCGATCGGGATGAAGCGCTTGGCGGCGAGGATGGCGTAGTAGGCCATCGGCCCATGGCCCTTGGACAGCAGAAAGCGGTCGCGATCGGGATCGTCGATCGTCGCCGGCGTGACGTTGAGGACGCGGTCGTAGAGGATCCACAGCACGTCGAGCGTCGAGTCCGCGCTAGTCGCGTGCTTCTCGTCGCCGCTCATGAGCGCGATGAGGCGCGGAAGGTCGTCGTACCCGAGCTGCGCGGGCTGGCCCCGCGAGGGCGCGATCGTCGTATCGGTCATGCGCATGAGTCTGCAACTTCAAGCGCACTTGAAGTCAAGCGGTAGGATGAATGGATGCCCGTGCTGCCGGATCGCATCACCATCGGCGAGCTCGCGATGCGCAGCGGGGTGGCCACCTCGGCGCTGCGCTTCTACGAGGAGCGCGGTCTCATCGCGGCCGAGCGGACGCCCGGCAACCAGCGCCTCTATCCGCGTCCCACGCTGCGACGCGTCGCATTCATTCGCGCGGCGCAGGAGGTCGGCCTGACTCTCGACGAGATCGGTCAGGCGCTGGCCGCATTGCCGACCGACCGACGCCGGCGAAGCGTGACTGGCAGCGTCTCTCGGCAGCATGGCGGGAACGCCTCGAGGGGCGGATCGCGGACTTGGAGCGGCTGCGAGACAACCTGACCGGCTGCATCGGCTGCGGTTGCCTGTCCCTCAGGACGTGCCGCCTCCTCAACCGCGACGATCGCATCGCCACCAACGGTACCGGCGCCCGCTACCTGATGGGCGACGATGTGAATGGATAAGGCCACGAGCCGTGGGGAGAGGTCAGTGTCGAGTAGTGTGGCTATCCTCGTCCCGGTGAGCAGCGAGCGCCGAGAGTCGTTCCGCAATCCGGTCAAGTCGTGGACCGATCCCGAGAGCTGGGCGGAGCGGCTAACGCCTGAGGGCTGCCCCTTCTGCCGATCCGAACCGTGGAGCGTCCACATCGAGCTGCCCGCCTCGTGGGTGCTCATCCCCGAGGAGGCAGTGCTACCCGGCTACGTGCTGGTGGTGAGCAACCGCCACGTCATCGAGCCGTACGAGCTGCCGCCGGACGAGTCGGCGCAGTTCTGGGCCGATGCGATGCCGGCCGTCGTCGCGCAGCGCAGCCAGGTCTGGTCGGTGCGAAGCATCTCCGGCGCCCACCAGAGGCCTCGCTGCAGGCCGCGGGTCAGGACGTCCAGCGCGCCGTCTGCATCTCCGGTTAGCGCGTGAAGGCATGCGATCCAGTAGGTGGTGCGGTCCTCATGCTCCGGGAGATCGCCGGCCGCCGAGCGGGCGATCTCCATGGCTCCTGCGTAATCGCCGGCGCGGTAGCACTCGAAGAGACGCCGGCGAACCTCGGCGAACCCGACCTCGCTCATCGGCTCAGTCTCACCAGCGAGTGCGGACCCCTTCCGTCGTGCCGGCTTGGTAGGCTCAATACCGTGAATTTCACGACCGGTCCCCGATACGACGGCTATGCCGACTGGTACGACGCCAACATCGGCCCCTACGCCGAGGCGGCCGGCCAGGAGCTGCTTGACCTGCTCGGATCCGGGCCCGGGCGATGCCTGGACCTCGCCTGCGGCACCGGCATCAACCTCCGTCGCCTGACCGATGCGGGCTGGACGGTGACCGGCGTCGACCTGTCGGCTGACCAGCTGCGCCTCGCGCGCAAGCGAGCCCCGAGCGGCGTCGAGCTGCTCCAGGCCGATGCGACCGCCCTCCCCTTCGCCGACGCCTCGTTCGACGCCATCGCCTGCTCGCTCCTCCACACCGATGTCACCGACTTCGCCGCCGTCTGCCGCGAAGCCGCTCGCGTGCTGAAGCCGGGCGGCCACTTCGCGTACGTCGGCATCCATCCGTGCTTCGTCGGACCGTTCGCGCGCAATCCGCCGGGTCAGCCGCCCGAGCTCCATCCCGGCTACCGCGACACCTCCTGGACCACGGAGGGCTTCAGCGACGGCATCCGCCGCCGCGCCGGCGCGCGCCACGTCCCATTGGCCGAGCTGCTCACCGCGTTCATCGACGCGGGCCTCCGGCTGGTGCGCGTCACCGAGGCGACCGACGAGGAGTACCCGATGCGGATTGGCGTTCTGGCCGCCGCGGAGCCCAGCCCTGGCACCACGGCGCGCCGCATCCGCCCGATCGTCATCGGTGTCGCGCTCCGGGACGACCGCATCCTGGCCGTGGAGGGCTACGACCCGATCAAGGGCGAGCGCTTCTATCGGTCCCCGGGCGGCGGGCTGGAGTTCGGGGAGACGAGCGCGGAGGCGCTGCGTCGCGAGTTTCGCGAGGAGCTGGACGCCAAGATCACCGAAATCGGCTACCTCGGTGCACTGGAGAACGTGTTCACCTTCGACGGCGAGCCGGGCCTCGAGATCGTCGTGGTCCACCGGGTGACCCTGGCGGGCGACGCCCGGTTCGGAGCCGACACGGTGACCGGTGCCGAGAGCGACGGCTCGGACTTCACCGCCTGCTGGCTGCCGCTCGCCGAAGTGCGTTCCGGCGCGGAACGGCTCTATCCCTGACGGTCTGTTGAGCTTGCTCGGTACGACGGCCGATCCCGCGGCCACGGATGACCCGCATCGGTAGTGGGCGAAGCGGCGACGCCGCCCCGGAGTCCCCCATCAAGTGGAGTACCCGATCAGTCGGAGATCACCTCCGGGTCCTCGCAGTTCTCTCCCTGGAAGAGCCCTGCGCCGTCCGACGCCTCCCGACCAGCATCCACGAGACTCGCGCAGCGCACTCGCGTCCATTCCGGGGTGGACAGCGGATCCTGCGTTGCATCGGTGAAGATCTCGAGTGCGCCGCTCGGGAGGAGGCGCCAGATCTGGGTGATCCGACCACCCTCCACCGTCAGCCCTTCGCTGATGAGCTCGGCTGGCTCGCCGCCTTCATGTGCCGCCCAGAAGCAGGCCCGCGCCTCCGCGTCATAGAGGTCACCACCCTCCACCGTGCGCTCGACGACCTCGTGACCGCAGAACGGGAGCTCGCTCCGGTTCCTAACGTCGTCCGGCGTGCTCACAGCCGATGGGTCGGGCACCTCGCCTCCAATCGGAGCGGGGATAGGGTCGATCTCCGTGACGGTGTTGAACGTGATCTCCACGCGCTCATCACCACTCGTCACGACGGCATTGAAGCCACCATCGAACCGATCGACGAACTCGATGAGAATCCGCTGCGCATCGCCGCTCATCAGTGGAAGCTCGATGGCAAGCTCGGCGGCGGACGTGAGCTGAACCGATGTGGAGATTACCGAGGAGCTGGTCGTGCTGCAATCGCCGCCTGCACCGACATCCCACCATTGGCCGCGAAGGTCCCGCGCGCGTGGCAGGAGGAGGCCATCCGCGTCTCGCTTCAATATCAGAGCCAGGCACGTCTTTCCTATCGGCTTATTGGCCTGGTAGGTGCCGACCGGCATGCTGGGATACGGCTGCGAGCGCTCGGCGTAGAAGCAGGCACCGATGACGGGCTCGCCCATGTCAGCGCCGACCAGCGTGAAGCAGTTGCCCGTGTCGTGGCCGGTGCTCTCGGCGACGTACATCAGCACCCCGCTCAGTGGGAGTCGCTCATCCTCGTTGGTCACCGTGGCCAAGTGGAGGCTGATGAGCGTCACCCCCGGCTCCTCCTCGTATTGAGCCCGGACGATGTCGACGGCTTGATTCGGGCTCAGCCCCGCGCCGGCGGCTTCCGCATCGGTTGGGATCTCGATGACCAGGCCGCGCGGGCCGAGCGCGCTTCTGATGCCGCCCCAGTCGTACGGGGCGGGGAGCGCAACGCTCGGCTCCAGCTGTACCGGCTCGGTCGCGTCGGCGCCGAACCTTGCCTGGGGCACCAGGATCACGGCCAGGAGCACCAGAAGCGCGGCGCCGGCGAGGCCGAGCCCAACGAGGCGCGCCCATGGGCTCTCAGGCGGTCGTGCCAGCCGCTCGAGGACGGTCGCGTCCGTCAATGTCAGGGACGCCGATGCCGCCTCGGCTCTCAACGCCGAGAGGATGCGCTCGTCTCGATCGTCAGGCATCGTTCCGTCTCCCCGGATTCGTCGCGCCGTCGCCCGGAACATCGAAGGCGGCACGTAGTCGCGCCATGGCGTCGCGGAGATTGCTCTTGATCGTGTTCTGGCTCGTGCCCAACACACCGGCGACCTCGGGCACGCTCAGGCCGGCGCAATGGTGCAACGCAATCGCGGCGCGCATTTTCGGGGGCAGATCGCTGAGCGCCTCGGCGATAAGCAAGCGATCAACGGAGGGCTCGTCCGTCGGCGCCGCGGGCAATGGAACGGCTAGGTGCAGCGCGGTCGTCACATGCTGTCGACGCCGTCGCCGAGACAGGGCATGCCGGGTAGCGATCCGCAAGAGCCACGTCCGCAAGGCGCCGTCGTCACGCAGATCGTTCGCTCGCCGCCAGGCGGTGATCAGCGTATCCATCACGATCTCCTCGGCGTCGGCGTGGTTACGGACGATCAGGAATGCCACTCCCGCCAGCTCGCGCCCGAAGGCATCCAGCAGCTCAGCGATCACTTCCGGTCGTTGCGCGCGCAGGTCGGTGGCGAGTCGGGCGGTCAGTGCTGGTCTCCCAGTGCTCGTCTCCGGTATGCGAGCGTCGGCCATGAGATAGACGCGTCGCAGGGTCCCAATCGGGTGGGTCGCTGCGGGCAACGAGCGGAGGGATCCGCTGGACTTCGATCCAGCCGCTACCCGCGCTTCCGTAGACGGGCGCCGGGCAGGACGGCATGACCGCGATCGCCGGACCAAAGCCGCAGCAGGATGGCCGACAGGACGCATGCCAATCCGAGGACGGCGAATCCGCTCGGTATCCCGCCAGATGGGACCTCGACGGCAGTGTCGGGGATGGCCTGCCTCAGCCGCTGCCGAAGATCCTCGACGTCGGAGGCGAGCTCCCACAGCGAGCCGGGGCTGGAGAGGCTGCCGTCCGGCGCCACGACCACACCGCCGTCGCCAGGCTGTTGAGTGGCGCATCCGCGTCGACGACGCCCAGCACCACGTGCTTCCCAAGTTGGAGACCGACCTCGCAACCTCTGCCGACCGGGCCGCTCGCCGGTCCGATGCGGACCTCGTCACCGAGCACCGTTCCCTTGAAGACCTCCATGACGCGGAGCCGATACGCCATGCCGTCCAGCATCAGCTCCTCGACGGTACCCTCCAGGAGCAGCTCCGAGCCGGAGACGACATCATCGAAGGTGAGCGGCGGCCCGGAGCAGGCACGCGTCGCGCCTGCTCCGGGAGCAGGACCATCACGGCTAGCGGCGGCGCGGCCATCCGCGACATCAACCTCGCTCCGCGGCGCGCCATCGATCGTCCTCCCCTCGCCCGTCACAACTCTGACGATCCGGGGTGCCATCGGTCAAGCTTCGAAATGGCTTCCGTGTCGATAAGCCCGGCCACCGCTCTGCATGTCAGTCACAGCCGGGCGGATCGTCGGCGGTCGGCCGGTAGGTGACGGTATGGTCGTTGGCCGTCGCCTGGATCATCGACTCGGGGTCGGTGTAGAGGATGATCGAGACTTCGATCGTCTGGTCGGCACCGGGGATCGGCCACTGCGGCGGGACACCGCCGGGATTTCCACCGGGCAGCTCCGCCCGCCAGGTCACGTCGTTGAAGGTCCCCAGCCACTCGATGCCACAGTGGACGAAGAACCGATACGGGTACTCGACCTCGGGCTCGATGACCGAGCCCTCCTCCAGCACGAACGGCGGCGGCAGCGCCGGGTCGCCATGCACCTCGCCAGGTCCCGCCACGGCCCCGGGCTGGGACAGGTCGACCTCGACCAGCGTCCGCTCTTCGGGGACGCCCGCCGGCGGATCGTCCGCGCCCAGCTGGATGGCGAACGGGCCGGACGGTAGCTTGGCGCGTTCCAGGGCCACGAGATAGGCATGGGGGTTGGCGTCGCCGGTGCAGGCCGACGGCGCATCGACCAGCACGATCTCGGCGTGGACCAGGTCGCGCTGCTCGTCGACCAGCACGTCATCAAGGCGGATGCTCGGGCAGCTCGAGCCGAACACCGCGCCGAACCAGATGACCACCTCCGATGCGAAGTCGACCGCCGGTGGCGCCCCGGCAAGACCGAGATCGGCCCACAGCTGCTCGTGCGAGGCGGAGTCACTGGCGATGCCGGTGCGATACGGCTGGCCGGCGCCGCGCTCATCGGCCAGCAGGCGCCATCCATCACCGTGCTGCGGCTGCGGTCCTTCGGCCGGAACACTGGCCGGGTCGGCGCCCTCGATGCAGATCGGCTCACCCGCGAAGCGCTCCTGAATGCCCGCGAGGCGCTCGGGCTTCAGGACGCCGACCCCGATGCCGACCACGCCCTGGGTGACCGAGATCCATGAGCTTGGCCCTATGAGCGGGCCGAGCTCCTCGCCGATCCGACGCTGGAGCTCCTCGAGCTCGGCGATCGACCACGGGACCTCGACGGCGACCACCCCGACATCGGGGAACAGCTCCTCCAGCTCCGCCTGGCGGGCCGCGGCATCGGAGCTGAAGGCGAGCGTGATCCAGCCAAGGTGCTCCCGATCGATCCAAATCTCCTCGAAGCCGGGCTTGCCGACGGCCCACGCGCGGAGCTCTTCCGTCGGCTGCTCGTTGGCAACGTAGATCGGCGCGTCGCGATACCACGCGGCCGGCGCGCTGATGCGTTCGACGGTGTCGCAGGCGGGGATTGCCGCGGCTGCCACGGGTACCGTGGCGTCGGGCGCTGCGACCCCGGTGCTGCCTGACCCATCGGGCGCTCGAGGCGTGGTGCTACAGGCACTCGCGAGCAGGGCAAGGCAGCATGTCACGACCGCGAGCGGCGTACGCATGGCTGCTTCCCGAGGCTGCATGTCCCTGACCAGACGCTGCCGGGGGCTGGACCGTTCCATCGGTCGCTCGCGAATTGGGCCATGCGGACATCGATCTCCACAGCTTTGCCATCCTCCATAACGCGATCGAATGGGCGGGCGACAGCCACCAGAGCATCGGTCCGCCCTGGGTCAACACCGCAAATGCGGGCTCGGTGTTGATGAGGACGGCGCACGATGTCTCCAGCGATGGCAGGTAGGCGAAGGCGCCGCTGTAGCCAGGGATCCTCCCGGGATGGCCGATTGCCTCCTCCCCAGCGAGCTTGAATGTGCTTGAGCCGAATCCCTGACCATCGATGCCCAACAGCGCACGGAGGCTCTCCGCTTGAAGGACGCTGCCTCCGTACAGAAGGTACGCCCAGCGCGCCATGCTCTCCGCGTCGCCGGCCATGCCACCGGCGGCACCGGCGGCCGTTGCAACCGAGCGACATGGCAGAAGGCCGCTACCGTCCCGGAGAGCAACCGGCGCTGCACCTGCCAGATGGGTCAGCCCGACCGCCAGCGGTCCTTGCGGCTTCTCGGTGTCCTGGTAGGTGATCCAGTGGAGTCCCAGTGGTTGGAGCAGAATGCCCCGGATAACGGTGCCGACCGATCTCCCGGTGATCCGCTCGATCGCCATCCCCAGCAGGATGTAATTCGTGTTGGAGTATGCGTACTCGCCGCGCGGCCTCGGTGCACCCTCCTGGTAGCTCAAGGCCTCCGCCGGCGTCCAAGGTCGTGACGGCTCCGCGAGCAGCGCCGCCACGAATCGAGGCGTGACATGCTCGGGGATGCCGCTGCGGTGTCCCAGCACCTCTTCGACGGTGGCACCGTTGCTCGCAACGTCACGCGGCAGGTACCGAGCGATCGGCTCCGCAAGGTTCAGGTGCCCCCGCTCGACGGCGCGCAGCACGAGCGCCGCGACGAAGCTCTTGGTCTTGCTGCCGAGGGCGAACTGGGTCGCCGACGTCGTGGGCTGCCCGCTCTCTGGATCGGCGACGCCGGAGGCTCCGATCCACGGGTCGGCTTCCCGGCGGATGACCGCAGCGCTGATGCCCGGCGCGCCCGTGCTCGACCTTTGCCTGCCGCCTCCAACCGCGCCACCTCACCTGTCACCCATCCTACGCTAAGTGATGGTGCGGGGAGAGCCGACCGCATCCCTCGCTCAGCGGGTCCTTGACCGCACGGCGTGACCCGCCAAGGGTTGCCCAAGGCAACGATCCGTGGCGCCCACCTCGTCTTGTGGGCGAGGAGGTAGGTGATTGAGCGATCTCGAGGAACTCGTGAGCGACGCGTTGGCCGGCGATCGGTCCGCCTTCGCTTGCCTGCTCGAGCGCGAGACGCCGTACGCCTATCGGGCGGCGCTGGCGATCCTCCGATCACCCGAGGAGGCACGTGACGTGGTCCAGGTAGCAGCGATCCGAGCCTGGCAGGAGTTGCCGCGCCTGCAACGCGCCGACGCCTGGGCGGCCTGGTTCCGTCGGATCACCGTGCGCCAGGCACTTGATGAGCGCCGCCACGCACGGCACACCCGCGAGTCTCGGCTGATCGATGACATGTGGCCCGGCTCGACCGATGCGACCGCCGACAACGACGACGCGGTGAGCCTTCTATCCGCCTTCGGCCGGCTGCGAGCCGACGACCGCGCCCTCCTCGCCCTGCGGTTCCACCTGGATCTGACGGTGCCCGACGTGGCCGCCACCCTCGGCATCCCAGTCGGAACGGCGAAGGCGCGGATCCATCGCGCCATCAGCAAGTTGCGAACGGAGCTGCGAGACGAACATGCCTGACGACGACAACCTAATCACCGAGCGACTGGATCGTGCGCTCGAGGTCGACGCACGCCGCAACCCGCTGCCGTTGGGCTTCGCGACGAGCATCGCTGAGAGCCTCGAGGACCGCCGTTCGCGTCGCTTCAGCTGGTTCTTCGGCGTCCCAGCGATAGCCGCGATCGTCGTCCTGGCCGTCGTTGCCGTCGCCTTTCCGCTGTCGCTCACTCGGCCCTCGACGACGCCTGGGCAGGGCGCCTCTGGATCGACGGCCGACCAGCCCTTGGTTGTTGCGACACCGTCATCGATTACGGCGACTCCCACTGCACACGTGACGCCCGGTGCGAGCCCGCATGCGCTGACTGAGGCCGAGGCCGTCGAAGCAGCTCGCCAAGCGGCCGATCGTCCTGGTATGACGCCCGTTCACGTTGAGTCTGGGCCAGCGGGCGAGGTGCTTCTTCCACGCCAGGGCTTCGAGTGGGCGCACGTCCCGTCCGACGACACCTGGGTCTGGCTCGTCAATCTCTCGGATGGGGGGCCGCCGCTTGGCCAGGAAGGCTCATTCGTCGTCCTCGACTTCTTTGATGGCACCATCTACGGCGTCCTGAACTGGATTTCGTGACCCCAACTCAGCGAAGGCGCAGGAACCTTGGTGATCGTGTTCGTCGCGGCGTCGTTGAATGATGTCGGCGCTTTGGGATCCGCGGAAGCGACCGCACCGGGCAGCAGGAGGCGATGCTTGTCGGCATCGTTCAGCTTGGCAATGACTCCGAGGGCGTAAGTGTTCTCCCGTCCTGGGTACGGCTGAAGCGTCTCGAACTTTGCCCACAGCTCTTGTGGAACGCTGAACAGGTACCGGCCCTTTTTCTCTTCGAAGGGGTCTGGCGAGTCGAAGATCGGGAATTGATTGACGGCGAGGCGTCAACTGCAAACCGCGCACACGGGTAATGGGGTATGGGGATCGCGACGTAGGCTTCCGGTGGCAGTGCCGCTAGGGTTACCGGATGACTGACCTGGTCCGGCGCAGGCTTCAGCGCGAGGAGATCGGCCTACTCTGGACCATCGACCGCAGAGAGCTCGTGGAACGGATCTATCAGCTCCGAAATCGCAGGCTGGTCCTACGACCGCATTTCTTCGACATCCCCGGATGGCCGACGGGCGAGCCTGCCAAGGACATGCCGCTGCTCGAAGCCTCCTTTGACCGCGGCGGCGTCTTCCTCGGTGTCTTCGAAGGCCCCCGGCTGGTCGGCGCGGCGGTCATCGACACCCGACGCCTCGGGCCGGAAGCCGACCTCGTCCAGCTGTCGTTCCTCCACGTCGGCCGGGACCACCGCCGGCTGGGACTGGGGACGGAGCTGTTCGATGCGGCTCATGCGGTGGCGGCAAGACTGGTGGCCGCGGGTCTCTACGTATCCGCGACGCCGTCCGAGAACACCGTCGACTTCTATCGGCGTCGAGGCTGCCGCGTCACTGCGGACGCTGATCCCGAGCTTCTCGCACTGGAACCCGAGGACATCCACTTCGAGTGCCGGCGCCGCGCTCGGCCTCACACCCTGAGGACCGCCACATAGCGTGGTCGCACCGGCCGGGGCGAAGGATAGGTAATGGCGCTAGAGATGCCTGCGGCCCCGCGACCCGCTGTGATGCGAGCGTGGAGCGCCGGGCAGGCGCGCGCCCCACGACCGGCAAGCCGAGACGAACAAAATCGCGACAGTTATGCGGTCAGCTCGAACGTTGGTCAATCTTGTCTTCGCGGCCTTCCTGTTCGCTCGCTAGCCTCGAGCCACGGGTGGCGCTGCGGGATCACTGCTCGCGCGTCCATGCCTTCACCACGTACGTCGTGGGAAGGACGCCGTGGGCTCGCTCGAACGTGAGCGTGTCCCGAAAGATGCTCCACCGCCCCTCGAACGTCGCACCTCGGTTTACGCCCTCGTCGTAGACGATGACCAGGTGGTCGCCGTCAACGGAGTGCCGCCCACTCGTATACGACGATGCGATTGAGTTGTGTCCTTGCAGAGAGACCCGCCCGTCAGCCTCGAAGTTCAGCGTGAAATCTCCCCAGTTCTCGTCGTCGTACAGCTCGCCCGCATCGTAGATGTAGGGTGATGACTGGAATTCGTCCTTGCTGAAGCTCGTCGTCCAGGTCCCGACGATTGGGCTGTCGATGACCCCCACCGAAGGCCGGGGCGTGGCGGCGGCAACGCCACATTCGACCGTGTCGATCGGCGCGTTGACCGAAGCCCGGAGCGCCTCGATGACATCGATCGCCATCCGTGCCGTCTCGTCCTTCTCGATCTCGTCATAGACCGGCTGTGCGGCCTGCCTGAGACGGGCCAAGGCGCCGTCCGGCGCCATCTGGACCACCAGGCCGCGTGAGCAGAGCCCCCCGATGGCGCGCCCCTCCCACCCCGCCACTTCCGCAACCGACGCCTCCAGGTGCCGCATGCCAGCCTCGCGCAGGATCGCCTGCTGGTCTGTGGTAAGGGCATCGAAGGCCTCGGCATTGGCGAAGATGACCCCCGGACGCGGCCAGAAGACGACGTTGCCAGTCAGGGAGTCGGCGCCAAGGTCGTACTTCCCCAGGTCGACCAGCGCGACGTGAACCTCCATGCCGTCGAGCCCGGTCAGGACGTCCGGCGGAAACACATACGGCGTGGCGCCCAGCGCCTCCATGGTCATCTCGTTCAAGGCGCCGCCACGGATCCCGATCCGCGCTCCGGCGTAGTCCTCCAGGTCGAGCAGCGCCCGCGTGTACCCCAGTGGCCGGCGCAGCGGCCCCTGCACGTAGCCGATGCCGATCACCCCGGCCGAGCGGGTGCCCTCGAGGAGCTCCTGAGCCGATGCGGATGCCAGCACCTGCTCCTCCAGCTCGGCGCTGTCGATCAAGAAGGGGGCGTGGAGGGGAGCGAAGCTCTGAACGCCTACCGTGTCGAAGGCGCGCGCCGCCACGAAGCCGAGCTCGGCTTTCCCATCGGCGACGTACTCAATGACCTTCGTCTCGTAGTCCGGAACGCCTTGCCCGGTGACGGCCTTGTTGTCGACCCTGACCTCGATGGCACCGTTCGCGACCTCCGCCACGGCATCGGCAAACCCCTGTGCCTCGATCGGAGTTCCCTCGCCGGTCGCAATCGTCAGGACGAGCGGGTTCTGGTCCGCCCGCGTGTCTCCCCGGCCGAGCCCTGGCTCGGCTCCCGGCGACGCGCAGCCCGCAGCGATCGCGGCCAGCAGCGAGACCCTGAGGGCTCGGATCCACGCCGGGCTCATCGCCGATTCCTTTCGCATGCAGCCGGACGGTCCCATGATGCCCCGCTCGCCGGAGTCCCCCATCGAGGCGGACCCTCGAAGCTGGACGGTGCGGTGTAGGGTACGCCCGTGGAGCGTGGGCGCGGAGTAGGGGCCTGCCCTGATGCGCGGCGCGCAGCCGATGGCAGGATTGTGACCGTGGCAAGCGTCCTCATCGTCGATGACCACCAGCCATTCCGTGACGCTGCCCGGGCCCTGCTCGAGCGCGGCGGCTTCCGGGTGGTGGGCGAGGCCGAAGATGCCGAGGCCGCGCTAGACGCCGTGCAGCGGCTGTCTCCCGATGTCGTCCTGCTCGATATCCAGCTCCCCGGGGACGATGGCTTTGCGGTCTGCGAACGAATACTCTACGGCACCGACGTTGCGAATCGCGCCAGTCCCGTCGTCGTCCTGACGTCGGGTCGCCCCGTCGCGACGTTCCGACGGCGCCTCGCCGGCAGCCGCGCAGCGGGCTTCATCGCCAAGGCAGACCTGACGCCGGCGATGCTGTCGGCCATGCTCGCCGGCGAGTCGACGCGGTGAAGCGCGGACACCGCACCCTCGCCACCATCGTCGTCGCGGGCGGCGGCCTCGCTCTCGGCCTGGCCGCGGCGTCATCGTGGAACCCCAGCGTCGATCCGGTGGTCGTCGCCGCCGATCTGGTCGTCGGCTGGGTGTTCATCGGCGGGGGGACCTTGGTCTGGGCCCGGCGCCCAAGAGCAGGCGCGGTCGGCGGGCTCATGGCCGCGGTTGGGGTTGCCTGGTTTGCCGGGACGATCTGGCCGGCGTTCGAGTTCCTCCATCGTGGGCCGCTGCTCCACCTCCTCGTCACCTATCCCGCCGGCCATCTCGCGCGGCGCCGCGGCATTGCCGCCCAAATGCGCGTGATCGCCGTGCTGGCGGCATACGCCGCGAACGTCACCCGGCTGGGCGGCGATGCGCTCGTGGCGACGACCTACGGGGTGATCCTGGCGGCGCTCGCGGCCGCCGCGTTGGCCGGTACGCGCGGCACGATGCGGCGCGCCAGGTTGGCCGGTGCGGTAGCGGCGCTCGGGATTGCCACCGCGGTCCTCGCCGGTGCCCTCGCGCGGCTCGCCGGCTCGCCGCTCGGCGTCATGGGCCTGTACGCCTATGAGGCCGCGCTGGTGGTCGGAGGGGTCCTCATGGTGCTGGACCTGCTCTTCAGCGGCTTCGCGCATGCGGTGGCCCGGGCGGTGGTCGACCTTGGCGACGCTGCGCTCGCAGGGAGCGTCCGCGACCGGCTTGGCCGCTCGTTGGGCGACCCCTCGCTCGTCCTCGCCTTCGCGCGTGAAGGGCAACCGGGCCACTTCGTCGACGAGCTGGGACAGCCCGTCACGTTTCCTCCGGCCTCGCCCGACCGGGCGATCATGCCGATGGTCGCCGCGGGCCGTGAGACGGGCTTCATTGCCGCCGATGCGACGCTGCTCGACGATGCCCGGCTGGTCGAATCCCTCTCCGCGGCGGCCGGACTGGCCATGGCGAACTCGCGCTGCAGGCCGAGATTCGCGCGAGCGTCGCCGAAGTGGACGCATCACGCGAGCGGCTGGTGTACGCCGCGGACGCGGAGCGACGACGTCTCGAGCGCCGCATCCAATCGGGAGCCGCCCGCCGTCTCGAGCGTGTTGCCGCGCTCCTGGGCCGGGTGGAGTCATCGGGACCGGCCCTGCGGGCGGGCGGAGCCGCGCTGCGAGAAGAGCTCGTGCGCGCCCGGAGCGAGCTCGCCGACTTCGCGCGCGGCGTCCACCCCGCCTCGCTGACCGACGCCGGACTGGCGGCAGCGCTCGCGGATCTGGCGCACCGCACGCCAATCGTCACCGAGCTCACCGTGGCCGCAGGCCGGGCCGACCCGGTGACCGAGGCGACGATCTACTTCGTCTGTTCTGAGGCGATCGCCAACGCCGCCAAATACGCCGAGGCGAGCACGATCGCCATCGCCGTTCGCGAGGTGGATGACACCATGCAGCTCACGGTTGCGGATGACGGCCGAGGTGGCGCGCGACTGAACCCCGGCGGCGGGCTCCGAGGACTCGCCGACCGCGTCGAGGCGCTGGGTGGCACGTTCGATCTCCAGAGCCAGGCCGGCATCGGTACGGCCCTGCGCGTGGAGATGCCCCTTGGGTCCCCGCCGGCATGACCGCTCCATCCTTGCTGCCGCGTCCTGCGCCGGTACCGGCGACGGCCGCCTGGCCGCGGGGCTCGCCGTGGATGCTGGCTGCCGTGGGTGCCGCCGCCGCAGCTCAGGCCCTCGTCGCCGTCGTCACGGCCTGGCGCGTCCCTGGGCTCTCCGCCACGAGCGACTCGGCGCTCGCCACGGCGCTGATGGTTGGTGCGGGGCTGGGGCTGGTGACCGTCGGATTGGAACACGTCCGTCGCGGGCGTCGCCGGCACGCGGGCGTGCTGCTGATCGCCGCGGGCATGCTCTGGCTGATGAGCGAGTCGGCGAACCCCGCCATCGGCTCAGCCACCGCGTTCACCGTTGGCCTGGTGTTCGGCTGGCTCGCTCCCGCGGTCGTTGCCCACGCGCTCCTCGCCTTCCGCGCTGAACGACTGGGGCGGGTCGATGTCGTGCTTGTCGCCCTCGCCTATTCCGCCTTCGGCGTTGGCTTGGGATTGGTCCCCGCGCTGACGTTCGACGCGGCAGGCAACGGCTGCGCCTTCTGCCCACCCGACCTCGTCGCCATCGCGCCGTCGGCGGCTGTCTCAGCCGCGGCGCTCCGGCTCGGGGCCGCCGCCGGCGCCTTCGTGTCGATCGCCGTGGGCGCCCGACTGATGACGGCGCTGCGCGCGGAGCCATCCGCCGCTCGCCGGCTTCACGCCCCCATGCTCATCGCGGGCGCGTCATTCGCGCTGCTGGTCGCGATCGAGCTCGGGCTGGCCGCGATCGTCGGAGCAGCGGCGGGTGGCGGCGGCCATGTGCTACGGCTCACCGAGGCGGCGCTCCTGATCGCTGTGGCTGCCGGCGCGTCGCTCGAATGGATTCGGGTGCGCCGCTCGCGAACCCTGGTGGCCCGGATCGTGACGGAGCTCGGCCACTCCCCGCCAGTCGGTGGCCTGCGCGATGCGCTGGCGTCGATCCTCCGCGATCCGGGGCTTCGCCTTGCCTATCCCCTGTTGGACGGCACGCGGGTGGATGCCGCGGGCCAGACCCTCGACGTCGGCGACCGAACCCCACGCGACCGAACGATCACGCCCATCCTCCGCGACGGAGAGGTGGTGGCGATACTCGATCACCGCTCCGACGTCCTGCAGGCACCCGAAGTGGTGGACGAGATGATCCGCGCCGCGCGGCTCGGACTCGAGCACGAACGGCTGCAGGCGATGGCGCGGGCGCAGCTGGCCAGCCTGTCCGCGGCCCGCAAGCGGATCGTGGCCGCGGCCGCCGCCGAGCGGCAGCGCCTGGAGCGCGACCTGCACGACGGAGCGCAACAGCGGCTGATCGCCATTGCCCTCAACCTTCGCGTCCTGGCGGCCGACGTGCCCCATGCCGACGAAGGCTCCGAGGCGCTCATCGCAGAGGCCAGCGGGGAGATCGCACGGGCGGTCGACGAACTGCGAGAGGTGGCGCACGGCCTGTACCCGAGCGTCCTCGTCGACGAGGGCCTGGCGGCCGCCATCGAGGGCCTTGCCGAAGCGTCGTCCGTGCCCGTCCGCCTGCATGACGTCGCGGTCGATCCACTCGAGACCCCGATTGCCGAGGCTGCCTACGCAGTCGCCGCCGAGGCCGTGGAGCTAGGGAACGGACCGGTCGACATTCGGGCCACGCGTAACGGCGGCTCGCTCACCGTTGTCGTGCAGGGACCGGACGTTCCCGACCACGTCCTCGTCGACCTCGGCGACCGCATCGGCGCCGTCGATGGCATTCTCACCGCGACCCATCCACGGCCTGGACGGAGCGAGCTGGTGGTGGAGATCCCATGCGCGTCGTGATCGCCGAGGATGAGGTGCTGCTGCGGGAAGGGCTCGCCCGACTCCTTCGCGAGGCAGCCATAGAGGTGGTCGGCACCGCCGGCACCCCCGATCAGCTGCTGGCGCTGGTGTCCCGGCACGAACCGGATGTCGCCATCGTCGACATCAAGATGCCGCCCACCCACTCGGAGGAAGGGATCGTCGCCGCCCAGACGATCCGGGATGAGCACCCGTCGGTCGCCGTGCTCGTCCTCTCGCACTACCTGGAGTCCCGCTACGCGATGCGCCTGCTGGAGGGCCACCCCGAGTCGGTCGGCTACTTGCTCAAGGATCGCGTCTCCAACGTCGCCGTCCTCGTCGACGCGCTGCACCGGGTCAGCGAGGGCGAATCGGTCCTGGATCCGACCATCGTCCGTCGACTGCTTGGTCGCCCGCGCGAGCGCGGGCCGCTCGCGGAGCTGACGGAGCGCGAGCGCGAGGTCCTCGGCCTCGTCGCGGAGGGCCGCTCCAACCCCGCGATCGCCGCCCAGCTCTTCCTGAGCCTCAAGACGGTCGAGACACACATCCGCCAGATCTTCATGAAGCTCGGGTTGGACGAAACGCCCGACTCCCACCGCCGCGTGCTCGCGGTGCTTGCCTACCTGCGCGGCAACTGATGGGAGAGCGCCCGTCGGCGGCTGCGTCCTCCGATCTTCTTGGCCATCGTTCGCTGCAGCGAGGACCGATCGGCTCCGGAATCAGGGCCAACCCTGGCCAACGACCAGTGCGCGCCCTGTGTTGCCGTCGCATGGCCGTCCGTAACGTTCCATGCGCGGGCGTGAGTCGACCTGAAGTCGACCCTCCGCGCGAATGGAGGACGAGTCATGAGCCGACATCGCCAGACGCTGGGGGCGATCGCCATCCTGGCGACGCTGACACTCCCGGCGCCGGCAGCCGCGGCGCCACCTGTGGAGCGCATCATCGAGCGAGAGCACCGGACGGAGATCGTCGAGGTCGTCACCGATGACGTCTGTGGCGATCTCAGCGGCGGACAAGGGCTGCGGTCCGGAACGTTCCGCTTGATCGAGACGGGCCACCGTCACATCACGGTCTTCGAGGACCGCTTCCGCGTCGTGGACGTTGAGAACGGAACGTACTCGTACGACTTCGACGATCCATCGATCCCGGACGTCAGCGGCTATCGCTACACCAGTCCCTTTGTGCTGGTTGTGAACAAGAACGACAACCTGATCGTGATGGAGAACCAGGTCGAGTTCCTTCCGGGCAACCCCGACGGGATCCGCATCTCGTTTCGGTACCACCTCACCTGGCGCGACGGCGAGCCGGTGGTCGAACGCTTTTTCTTCAGCGTCACCGGCTGCCCGTAACGGATCGAGGCCAGGCTTGTCTTCCAGAACGACGGACCCGGCACCGGCATGGCGCTCATCGATGAGCGGGCGGGCGGCCACGACGATCGCCCCAACGACCGAGCGAGGACTGGACCGATGAACGCGCTCCCGACCACTAACCCCGCTTCCCGGCGCCCTCCCCGCACCGTCCGCTGCCGATCGGCAGCGGACGGGCGAATCTGCCTGAGCAGCATGTTCGCGCTCAAGGAAGGGCATGACATCGTGGCAACGGTCTCGCAGCGGAGCGTCGCAACGAAGGCGCGCTGAGAGCCCCGACACGCAGAGAGGAATGGGCGGCGGCATGCTGCGCTTTGTCCGCGACGAAATCCACGTGCCCTACCTCCTGGGCGGTAGGTACGGCATGCTCGCTTCGCCCCGGTGATCCGCGATGCGCCGCAGCTCGCGCCGTCAGGGCCTCACGTGCTTAGCGGCTAAGCACAGCGAACCCGACAGCTGTTGCCGTCCTTGGTAGCTCGGCCGGGGCGAAGTGTGTCGTGTGGCGCTAGAGGCGAATCAGGCGAGCTCTGGACGTTACGCCGCGACGCACTCCAGCTCGCTGCGACGCTGTGGCGGGATCTGCGCGAGCTCGAGGAAGAGCTTCAGGCGGCCGACATCGACCGACTCCATGGCTTGCGCTAGTCAGGTCTCCGCGTCGACGGCTGAGCCTCGGTCCGCGCCGCGGCACTCGCACGCCTCCTCACGAATCAGTTCCGATGGCCCCGTTCATGAGCGATGGCAACCATCATGTCAAGCTGCTCGGCGATTGAACACTTGCCTATTCGACACAGTGCTCATCAAGCCGAGGCCAAGATCGTAGCAGAAACGGCTGGCTGAGCACGAATCCCGACCCACAGCGCTCACAAGCCACATAACTGTACGAGTCTCGAGTCCAGGCGCACGACCCACGCTGAAGTCGACAAGCCCAACCCGGTGCCCGCCCCCACGCTCCCACGTCCGGGTGCGCAGATAGGTCACATGCCTTTCGGCAATGTGTTCTTTCAGCACGTGCAACGGGCCGACTGAGGGCGGATCCGTGGCGTCCTCGGCCAGATGCCGCGCTTCGATCGCCTTGTCAGGGTCGCTGATGCGGCTCCCGCGCTGCGTGGGAGATCCGCCGGGCTAACAGTCACGGTCGGACGAGGACGTGACACGCTGAGCCCGCGCTGGACGTTGTGCGGAAAGTCAATCGCGACGACGGACCCAACAAGCGGAGCCAGTAGATCGTCTGGGGCAGTCCGGGGACGCTGATGCCACCGCCAGGGGGCCTCGTACTGCCAGGCGAGTCGGCATTCGGGGCTACCCTGTCGACGGCGGGGGTGTATGGTCGGCAAACCATGGCCGACCAGCCTTCCATCCTGGTGTGCGGTGCCACGGGCGCCCTCGGGTTGCGCATCGTCCGCGGGCTTGTGGAGTCCGGGATCCAAACCCGGGCCCTCGTTCGGCCGCAGAGCGATGCGGCTGCGCTCCAGGCGCTGGGCGTCGAGCTGGTGCGCGGCGACCTGCGAGATCCGCAGTCCGTCCAGCATGCAGTTGCCGGCGTGGCCACCATCATCAGCACCGCGAATTCGATCGGGCGCCGCTTTGCCGGCGAACGCGACCTGGACATGCGGGCGGTGGACGACGAAGGCTATGCGGCCCTCATCGACGCGGCAGAGAAGGCGGCCGTAGGTCGATTCGTGTACCTCTCGCTCGGAGGCCCCGCCCTGCTCGTCAATTCCCCGTTCACGAATGCCAAGCGCGCCACCGAAGCGCGACTGCGCCGTTCGCCGATGCACGAGGTCATCGTTCGGCCCGATGCCTTCGAGGAGCTCTGGTTCTCCTCGGCCGTGAACTTCGACCCAGCCGCCGGGAAGGTGATGATTTTCGGCCGCGGCCTGAGCCGCGTCAGCTACGTCGGCATGGACGATGTCGCGGCCGCGGTGGTCGGGTTGGCAACGGCCGCGGATCCGCAGCGCGTCGTCGAGCTCGGTGGCCCGGAGGCGATCACGCGCATCGAGGCCGCGGAGGCCTTCGCGAACGCCATGGGCCGGCCGGTCAAGCGGCGACACATCCCGCGCACGGCGCTGGTCATCGGCTCGCTGATCCTCAGGCGAGCCAAACCGGAGCTCGCCTCGTCGATGGCCATGGGCATGGCGATGGACAGCGCCGACTCCGGGCTGGGGCCGGAGGCATTCGCGGAGCTCGGCATCCAGCCGAAGTCGGTGCGGACCTACATCGCAGAGGTTGGTCCGACGCTGACCGGCGCGTGACGGACCGAGCGCGAACCGGGCCGTCGAGGGCTGGTTGGTACCGCCACCGCCGAGCAACATACTCGATAGGCGTCGTTGCACTGACGAAGCGGGCACGGCGCTCGCCGAGCGCCAGCCTGAAAGACCAATCAGCACAGCGCTTGCACCTGGCTGCCTTTCGGCTTGGGAGCTGCCCACTTACGTGGCCAGGCGGGCGCGGTTTTGCCGAGTTCGGTGGGGGGTCAGGTACTCCGGTGAGCCCTCACGGGCTTCTCGGCCATTACAGCGCGTCGGGCGGGTCGAGGTTAGGAAACATGACTATGCCGATTTCGCTCGCTCCCCCACATTCGCGCTGCTGGGTCCGGACATCGCCCGCTGGCGCGGCTCCTCGCCCTGGTGACGGCCCACGCACTATGGCGAGGGGCTGCCCGCCGCTGCCTCGTCCTTGACGCACAGGCTGAGAAGGTCGACCGCACCGATGGCGGGCTGGACGAAGCCGCAGCCGATCCGATCGGAGACGAAGGACGCGAAGACGGGGTACCCGGTCGGCAGAACCAGGGCCTGCTCGTCGACGAGCATGCGGGCAAAGGCGACTGCCCCCGCGATTCGCGCCCGCCCGCTGAGGCCTTCGAGGCGGTCGAGCTCGTCCAGGTTGGCCTCACCGATCCACGGATTCTCGTGGAGGCCACCGAGCAGAGCGAGGGGATCCGGAATGTCCGTCCCTGAGTCCAGGTTGAGGAGGTCGATGTCGCTTCCCGGCTCGAGGGCATCGGCCGGATAGTCCTCGGGGTGGCGCACCGTGACGGTGATCCCGATCGCCTTGAGCTGCCCGGTCACGGCCACCTCGAAGTTGCGGCACGCGCCGCACCCCCACGCCGTCGGGAAGCCCATCATCGTCACGTCGAAGGTCCGGCCTCCCATCAGCGCGCGAGCGGCGTCGAGATCGGGCGATGCAACCGGCCCGTCCGACGAGCCGGGGACGCTCGGGACCAGGAGGTCGGCGCTCGGACCGGTCACCCAGATGCTGCTGATGGCGACTCGGTCGAGGGCCAGCGCCACCGCCCTGCGAACGGACGGATCGCTGAACGCGGGGCGTGTCGGGTTCAGGGCGACGTAGTCCACGCTAAGGCGAGGGGCGCCGAACCAGCGTTGGTCGCCGGCCGCAGCGTTGTCACTCCCGGGTCCCCATCGAGTGGCGATCGCACCGCCCGGTCCGGCGATCGGGTCGCCGCCGTCGAGGATCGCGGCATCGAGCTCTCCGCTCAGGACCTGGTCGATGGCGGTGGCCGCCTCCGTTTGCATCTTGATGGCGATCGCATCGAATGGTTGCGCTCGCGGGCCGTGGTAGTTGGGGTTCTTCAGGAACACGACGAGGCGCCTGTGGATCTTCTCCGCGAGGTAGTAGGGTCCCGCTCCGCTGATCGGTGGCTCGGGATTGAGCCCGCTGCGCAGGGGCTGGGTCCCCAGCGGAACCGGGCAGGTGAACGGCAACGCCAGCCGTGCGAGGAAGTCGGGTGCCGGCGCCTCGAGCGTGATCGTCAGCTGATTGCCCGCAGCGGTGAGCCCGCTCACATGGTCCGCCGTTCCGTCGCGATACTCCTGCACGCCGACGATGTCGCCGTAGAACTGAGGCCCGGGCGCGCCGTCGTCGAAGACCGGAGACAGGAGACGCTCGATCGTTGCCCTGAAGGTCTCGGCCGTCACGGGCTCATCGCCCGGAGGCGAGAACGCATAGCCCGATCTGATCGTAAAGGCGTACGTGCGCCCATCGGCGCTGACCATTGGCAGCGTGGTCGCCGCCTCGGGCTCGAGCTCCCATCCATCCGGTGCGGGCGCGTCGGGGTACCTCACCAGTCCGACACACGTGACGTCGAGCAGGTGCCTGACCTCCCAAGACCAGGCCAGCGCCGGATCGGGCGCCGGATCCCACCAGGGAGTGCCGTCGGTGGACATCGTCAGCACCTCGCCGTCGAGATCGGAGATCGCCTCGTCCGCCGTTGGCACCACCGCCACCATGATGTCGTTGCCGCCGGCGGCCACCGCCAGGGTGGCGTGGCCGGTGTCGATCTCCTGATCCTGCTGTTCCGTGACGAGGTCGATGCCGGTCAGCACGCCGGTATTCGCATTGGTCACCCACATCGTGTCCTCGGTCGATGCCATCTCACCGACGCCGGGCTGCAACGAAAAGCTCGTCTGCCGTCCGGAGCGATCGACCCGCCAGACTCGGCCCGTGCTCGAGGCGCTCGTCCATCCGTCGCCGCCGCCGATGTAGATGTTCCCCAGCCACGAGTCCTCCGACAGCAGGATCGGCTCGAAGGTCTCAGCGTTGGTGACCGGATCGATCCGACCGATCCACCCCTCCCGCCAGTACCACAGCCCCCCGGCGCCGAACGTCACTCCCCAGGCGTCGACCTCGAGCCGGTCCTGGACCTTCCCGGTCGCGGCATCGAGCCGGGTGATTTCGGGGACGTCGGGTCGCGCCAGCCAGACCGATCCGTCCCCGATTGCCACATCGGTCGCCACCGCCCGGTCTTCCGCATCGGCGCCGAACGCGAAGTCGGCGACGACGCCGGTTCGCTTGTCGATTCGAACGACGTGCGGACCTGCCAGGTCGGTCACCCAGACGGAGGTGTCGTCGAAGTTGAAGCCACTCGCCTCGACCACGGGCACGGGGATCGACTGAACGACCCTGCGCGTCTCCGGGTCGATCCGGTTGAACGCGCGGGGATTCTCACCCAGGATCCAGAAGGATCCAGCGCTGAAGAAGGCGATGTTCCGTGGCGAAGTAACCGCGGTCGTCGCCACGAGGTCACCGGTGGTGCCGTCGTAGAAGGCGAGGATCGGCAGGACGTCACCGGCCAGCGGATCGGGCGAGCCACTCGGTGCACCCGACGGGGACGCGCCGCCGGGCTGGCCGCTGCCGAGCAGGCTGCCACTCAGGACGGTCAGCACGGCGACTCCGACGAAGAACCCGGAGGCGATGAGGACAGAGCGCGTCCGATCGAGGGCGCTCGAGCCATCCGTCGCAAGACGATGGCCCTTGGCCCGCTCCGCCGGCATGACGACCACGACCCGCACCGACTGGCGGTAGCCCTTGAGCCTGACGGCATGCGCGTCGACGTACGCGATCCCATCCAACTTCGCCGCGAGATGGATCACGGCTTCCGACGCGAGCGTCTCGCCAGGTCCCGCCTCGGCGCACAGTCGCGCGGCGAGGTTGAGGGCCGAACCGCGGAACCCGCTCCCGACCGGGATGGCCTCCCCGGCATCGAGGCCAATCCCGACGCCGCGCGGCAGCTCGGCGGTTACGAACCGATCCTGCAGGTCGATGGCCGCTCGCAGTGCCTTGCGTGCCGAGACGAAGACGACGAGCGCCTCGTCGCCGCGGAGCTCGAGGAGACGGCCGTCGCGCGCGCTCACAACCTCCGCGACGAGGTCGGCGAATCGGGACGCGAGGGCAGCACCGGCCTCGTCGCCGTGCTCGCGGGTGTAGGTCGTGTAGCCCCGGATGTCAGCGATCAGAAACGTCCGCAGCTCGGTCTCGGGCGTGGCCGTCAAGCTCACGGGATCGACCGGAGTCTCCGGCTTGCCGCCGGCAGGGTCGCGTGGCTCGGGCACGTCGTCCTCCGCAGACAGTAGCAACAACCCCAGTGTACGAGCGGTCGCAAGCCATCCGGGCGAGTCACGGCCCCTGTCGCAGTCTTTTGACCGCGAGACCTTCCGAGCGTCAGCCCACCCAGAAGCGATTACGATGTCGGCTGGTCGACACGCTCACCGTCAGCCACCTGATCACATGCTCCAGCGCACGGGAGGACGATGAGCACCGCAGTACGGCCCGATGGCCACGGACAGCGACCGAGCGATGCCGGGATGTTCATCGGCCCGGTCCCAGCATCACCGGCATCAGGCTGACCGCCGTTCGCAAGGAGACGAATCGACTCAGCCGCAGAGAGGAGACTCTGAAGTGACCGATCAGGAATACGTCATTGAGCTGGACGACACCGAGGGACACAGCACCCACCGTGGCATCGTCGAGACTCAGGACCCGGAGTGGCTGCGGGGCAGGCTCGGCGGCGACACCGGCACGAAGCAGTTCCGGCTCCGTCCGGACGACAGCGACGACACCGAGGGCAGCGAGCTTCGCACCGCTTCGGTAGTGCGCGTCATCGTCGACGACGACGACGTCGAAGGCCATGCCATCTCGATCCACTTCCCATCACGTGCGGAGGCCGACGCGTTCCGTCGGCGCCTGCTGGTGACGGGTGTCCTCGTCGGGACCGTGGCGCTCGGCGCTGCGGGAGGCGCGGGCCTGTCCGCTCTCCAGTCCGACGACGGCTCGGCGGGTGCGCTGACCTCGCAGGCGAACGAGGGCTCCACCACCCGGCTCAATGAGATGGCTGCGACGACGCAGGCCGGAGCGGCTAACCTCGGCAACCCGGCGGGCCTCAACGAGATGGCGGCGACCACCCAGGCGGGCGCGGCCAACCAGGGCAATACCGAGCGCCTCAACGAGATGGCGGCGACCACCCAGTCCGGCGCCGCGTCGTCCGCGGCATCGAGCCAGGCGTGGCAGGAAGCGTCCAGCGCCGAAGCCGCGCGACAGGGGGCGACGAACGAGTCGGCCTCGAGCCAGGCGAGTACGGAGCGGCTCGACGAGATGGCGGCGACCACCCAGTCCGGCGCCGCGTCGTCTGCGGCATCGAGCCAGGCGTGGCAGGAAGCGTCCAGCGCCGAAGCTGCGCGACAGGGGGCGACGAACGAGTCGGCCGCGAGCCAGGCGTGGCAGGAAGCGTCCAGCGCTGAAGCCGCGCGACAGGGCGGGGTCACCTCGAACGACAACGACGACAGTGAGCGGAATGACATCGGTGGGCCGACGCCGCGATAGCGGACAGCGACGCGTACCCGAACCGGAGGCTGGTACATCCCGCCTCCGGTTTCCTCATTGCGGGCCAATGAGCATGAGAGGCTGCGCACCTCCAGCACAGCGACCGCGAGGAGTCCCTTCCGTATCGCGCCGACGTACTGAGCGGCGTTTCCGTACCGCACTCCGTAGTCTTCCGGATGTCCGCGTCTGCGCCGGTGCCTACTGTGATGACTGCGACGGGGGAGCAACACGCAGTCGGGTCCTCTCGGGGGGTAGGAGAGACACCCGGCTGCTTTGCTGTGTACGCCACCACGTCACGGTTAAGCCAGGCATCGTGACCGAGTGCACGCCACTACTTGCGACGCGATCAGAGGCGCGCCGTGGGTCATGACCGATGGACTTCCCAGCCATCGACCATCGTCAGATCCGAACGGACTTCTGCGAGCGCCGAACCGGCCCGGGTCAGTTGTTCGAGGCTGCACGAGAGGACCGCGAGGTCCGCACGTGCGCCGATCCGGAGGTGGCCCTCATCGGGCGCTCCGATCGCTCGAGCGGGGGCGAGGGTGTAGGCCGAGAGCGCTTCGGCGAAGGTCAGCGCCTGTGCCGGCTGCCAGTCTCCCCGCCCATCCTCCGGCAGGCGACGGTGCAGCGCTGCGAAAATGCCGAGCCACGGATTCACCGACTCGACCGGCGCGTCGGAGCCGGCCGCCAGCAGCGCGCCTGCCGAGGCCAGCGACCGCCATGGGTAGGCATCGCCAAGGCGATCGGACCAGGCCGCCTCGACCAGGTCCCGATCGGCAGCAGCGTGGATGGGCTGGATGCTGGCGACGACGCCGAGCTCGGCGAACCGGGTTGCATCCGCCGCGCGCAGCAGCTGGACGTGCTCGATCCGGTCGCGCGGGACACCCTCGCCGCGCGAGGCAGCACGGTGAACGGCGCCGAGGGCGGCGGCCACGGCGCGATCGCCGATGGCGTGCATGGCGAGACCGATCCCGGCCGATCGCGCGTCGGCGAGGTCCGCGTCCAGGCGTTCATCGGTCACCCGCATGATGCCCAAGTCCCCTGCCGGCGAGAAGAGCGCCGCGGTTCCGGAGCCGAGCGTGCCATCGGTATAGTGCTTCGCCCAGCCGAAGCGCATCGTCCGACGACCGTCGAGTCGGCCGCCGGTGAGTACGCCGCGCGATGTGGCCGCCGCGATCCCGTCAGCCGGGATGCCGAGCGTGAGACGCAGCCGTCCGTCGACCAGGTCGCCCAGGTCGGTGAGTGACGAGTACGAATCACCGAGAGCCGCGTCCACGCCGATCCCGTTGCGGTCCGTATAGTCCCCCGCCTCCGTCGCCCCGGTGATCCCCAGTGAAGCCAATTCGCGAAGGGTCGCGTCGAGCGGAGCGTGGAGCGGTTGGCCCTGGAGGCGCGCGACGAGCGGCGACACGAGGTCCATGGCCCGCTCGCGCAGGACCCCGGTCAGCTCGCCTCGTGCGTTGCGCTCGAGGCGGCCGCCGTCCGGATCGGACGTGGCGGGGCCGATGCCGGCCCGACGGCGCGCGTCGGCGGAAGTCCAGGCCGAGTGGCCATCGTGGCTGGTGAGGAAGACCGGTCGCTCGCCCACGGCGGCATCGAGTATCGCCACGCCGTCGGCCAGCTGCCGTTCGTTCCAGCCTCGGCCGGTGATCCAGGCATCCGGAGACACGCTCGCCGCCGCAAGCAGGAGCCGGGCGGCGATCTCCCCGGCGTGGGGCGCGTCGTCCAGCTGCACCGAGCGTCGCGTCCGCGCAAGGCCGACCAGATGCACGTGGAAGTCGTGGATGCCGGGGATGACCGCCGCATCCCCGACGTCGATCAGTCGCGCACCGGGCGCGATGGTCACCTCGTCGCGCCGTCCGACGGCGACCACCCGGCCATCCGTGATCCCGACCGCCTCGGCCAGCTCCAGGCCGGTCGGCTCCGCCGCGACCACCACCGAGCCGCGGATGACGAGGTCGGGCCGGCGACCGCTCATCAAGGGGGCCGCGACGCTCGCCGGGTCTGGACGAAGCGGCTTGGTCCCGACCCGAAGGCGATGCGCACCAGGGCGACCGGCACGACGACGAGCCAGTGGGAGAGGAAGAGTGCGCCGCGCGCCGCGCGACCCAGCAGGGGGAGACCTCGCTCGCCGACCGCGGTGAGCCCCCCGAGCGCCAGCAGAAAGACGCCCAGCCCATAGCCGAGGAAGAGCGAGACCGGCACCGTCCAGTCCACCGGCCGCGGCATCGGGATGGTGAGCAGGGAGGCGACGATGGCCGCAACGAACAGCGGCGGGATCAGGAACTCCCCGGTGAAGGCGAGGAAGTCGGCCTTGCGCGTCATCGGCTCCGACCCCGTCAACAGTCCCGGGCCATGCTCCAGCAGGCGCCGCAGGCTCCCCTCCGCCCAGCGCAGCCGTTGGCGCCAGAGCGCGCCCAGGGTCTCGACGGCCTCCTCGTGGACCTCGGCCTCGGGCGCCAGGGTCACGTGCCCGCCGTACGCCGAGAGCCGGGTCGAGAGCTCGAGGTCCTCGGTCAGGGCAGCCTCGCTCCAGCCACCCGCCGCCTCGAGCGCCTCGCGCCGCACGAACATCCCGTTCCCGCGCAGCTCGGCGGTGCCGTCGGTCACCCATCGGCCGCACTGGCTTGCCATGTCCATCAGCTGCTCCTCTGCCTGCGATCGCGTCAGCCAGCCGGAAGCATTGCGCGGCAGGCGCGCCACCTGGAGCGCCGCGGCATCGGGGTCCCGACCCCAGGCGCGCATCGCCCGCTCGAGGAAGGCGGGAGTCACGCGGGT
>Ga0136613_10000121_pt1 | contig 29180 bp, 25 predicted proteins | sample AntDrymUQ2722106_2_FD_106649 | JGI IMG/M metagenome (GOLD analysis project Ga0136613, IMG submission 106649) | Polar desert sand microbial communities from Dry Valleys, Antarctica - metaG UQ272 (21.06) | ecosystem: Environmental > Terrestrial > Soil > Desert | place: Antarctica: Dry Valley... | reverse complement strand
CGCTCGTCGATCTTGTTGAGGGGGAGGATGCGGGCGGCGTGCACGATGGCGGCGTCGAGGCCGGCCTGGCGGCACTCGTGCAGGAACACGCTGTTGAGCACGTGACGAATCGCGGGCTTGAGGCCGAAGCTGACGTTGGAGAGACCGAGGATCGTGTGCGCGCCCGGTAGCTCCGACTTGACGCGGCGGATGGCCTCCATCGTCTCGATGCCGTCGCGACGGAGCTCCTCCTGGCCCGAGCCGAGCGGGAACGTGAGCATGTCGAAGATGAGGTCGGTCGGGTCGAGCCCGTACTTCTCGGTCCCCAGGTCGTAGATGCGCCGGCAGACCCGCAGCTTCCAGTCGGCGTCGCGCGCTTGTCCTTCTTCGTCGATGGCGAGGCAGATCACGGCGGCGCCGTAGTCGCGCGCCAGCGAGAAGACCCGGTCGAGCCGGGATCCCTCCGCCTCGCCATCCTCGAGATTGGCCGAGTTCAGAATCGCCTTGCCGCCCGAGTGCTGGAGCCCGGCCTCCACCACCTGGGGCTCGGTCGAGTCGAACACCAGCGGCAGCGCCGCCTGGGTGGCGAACCGGCCCGCGATCTCGTCCATGTCGGCAGTGCCGTCGCGCCCCACGTAGTCGACGCACACGTCGAGGATGTGGGCGCCCTCCTTCACCTGGTCGCGCGCCATGAGCACGCACGCGTCCCAGTCCTCCTCGAGCATCGCGTCGCGGAACTTCTTCGAGCCGTTGGCGTTGGTGCGTTCGCCCACCGCGAGGTACGAGACGTCCTGGTCGAACGGCACGTGGCTGTAGATCGACGAGCACCCGGGCTCGTGCTCGGGCGTGCGCTCGAGCGGGGCGCGCTCGCCGAGGCGCTCCACCACCTGCCGCAGGTGCTCGGGCGTCGTCCCGCAGCAGCCGCCCACGATGTTGATCCCGAACTCCGACGTGAACCGGTTGTGCGCCTCGGTCAGCTCCTCCGGCGTGAGGTCGTAATGGGTCTTGCCCCCGACCACCGACGGCAGGCCCGCGTTCGGAAGACAGCTCAGGAACGTGCGCGCGTGCTGCGACAGGTAGCGCAGGTGCTCGGTCATCTCGCCCGGACCGGTGGCGCAGTTGAGCCCGATCACGTCGGGATGGAGCGCCTCGAGCGCGGTGAGGGCGGCGCCGATCTCCGAGCCGATCAGCATGCGCCCGGTCGTCTCCATCGTCACCTGCACCATGACCGGGACCTCGCGACCCGCCTTCGCCATCGCCCGCCGGCAGGCGACCAGCGCAGCCTTGCCCTGGAGCAGGTCCTGGACCGTCTCGACCAGCAGCACGTCAGCGCCCCCCGCCAGCAGCCCCTCGACCATGGGCTCGTACGAGTCGCGCAGGTGGGCGAAGCGGATGTGGCCGAGCGACGGGAGCTTGGTGCCGGGGCCGATCGAGCCGATCACCCAGCGAGGCCGGTCGGCGGTCGCGTAGCCCGACGCCACCTCCTTGGCGATCCGCGCCGCGGCCTCGTTGAGCTCGAACGTCTTCTCCGGGATGCCGTATTCGGCGAGGACGACGGGGAACGAGCCGAACGTGGCGGTCTCGACCGCGTCGACGCCGACGTCGAAGAAGGAGGAGTGCATCTCGGCGATGAGATCGGGCCGCGTGAGCACCACGTGCTCGTTGCAGCCCTCGAGCTCCGGACCGCCGAAGTCGTCGGCAGTCAGGTCCTTGTCCTGGACCCAGGTGCCGAACGCGCCGTCGAAGACCAGGACGCGCTCACGGAGGGCCTCGAGGAAGCCGGGCATCGCCCTAACGTTACCGGGCGTTGCGGCACCGCCGGTGAAGGAATTGGGGCCCTACCGGGTGCACTCGAAGTGCCAGTACGGCGGGCCGTCGGAGAAGCGGACGCGGGAGAAGCTCCGCTCGAGACTGCGGATCTCGGCGCGCGTGAAGCGTTGCTCGTTCGACGTGAAGAACCGGTCGTAGACCCGCTGACGAATGCCCTCCATCGACCGGCCGGCGTTGTCGTCGGCCAGCGGGATGAAGCGGGAGAGGCCGAAGAACCGGGCGACGCGCCCGATCCCGATGAGCGGGAGGTAGACGCCGTAGGCGATGACGTACGAGATCGCCCGTCGGACCCGCTCGTCACGCAATCGGGCTGTCCGCTCGCGTACCGCGTCGACGATCCGCAGCAGTGCCCGGTAGTGGGCCGGTCGGTTGTCCAGTGCGTAATAGAGGTAGATGAGGAGCCGGGGAGCCAGCCGGCGCATCGAACGGATCGCATCGAGCGGGTCCGTCGGGAGGGTGTGCAGCACGCCCAGGCACATGGCGAAGTCGCAGCAGTCGTCGGCAAACGGGAGGTTGGTCACGTCGCCCATCACGAAGATCGTGCTCGGCGCGTCGCGGAAGTTGCGCCGGGCGAGGAAGATCGCCTCGGAGAAGTCCACCAGGACGAGCTCCCGGCACGAATCGGCCAGGAAGGCGCTCCACCTCCCCATGCCGCAGCCCAGGTCGCAGATCACCGCGTCGGTCAGAGATGAGCGATCGACGAGGTCGAAGTACTGCTCGAACTCCGAGCGATCGTCGGTCAGGACCCGGTCGAACTCACGCCATTCCCGGCCGAAGCTCTCCTGGATGTCGTAAGCGAACCCGTCGACGCTCCGCCGAGTGGCCGCGAGGCGTGCCGGCCGACGGTCCTCGGGCAGCGTCACGATGACGTCGTCCACGATCGGGTAGAAGGCGGGGCCCACGCGTAGTGTGCCGGGCTCCAGGTCGATATCGTCGGTGCCGAACAGGCGTGCAAGCGACGGCAGCTTGTCCGCGTAGTAGCTCTGGTTCTCCAAGGCCCGGCGAGAGTAGACGAGTGGGCCGCGAACCACCGAGGCGGAGGGAGAGGCAGGGGGATGACGCTCGTCGGTGACAGGCCCGCCGAAGTCGTCGACGCTCAGGTCCTTGTCCTGGACCCAGGTCCCGAACGCCCCGTCGAAGACCAGCACCCGCTCGCGTAGCGCTTCGAGGAAATGGTCGGCCACGCACAAAGGCTACCGGCCGTCGGAGCGAGGCGATTCCCGAAAACACGCGGAGGGCGTTCGGCGGACCCCTCCACTATGGTCACGGAGCCGCGGTCGTCGCGGCTCACGGATGACGCTCCTCGACTCGCAGCCCTCGACCGACGCGCCGGCGCCCCACCGGCTTGGGCGGTGGTCACGCCGTTTCCCTCGGGCGATCCCGATGCTCGTGCTCGCGGGCCTGGTTCTCGTGCTCAACCCCCTCCATGTGCGCGCCTACACGAAGGTCTCGCCGTTCGACGAGTACGCCCACATCGACTCGATGATCCGCGGCTCGCGGGGCCAGATCCTGGTCCAGCCCGACGACAAGCTGCTCCAGGAGACGCTCGACGAGGTGGCCTGTCGCGAAGCTGATACCGAGGTGACTGGACTCAGGTTTCCCCGATGCCGTGAGGGGAGATACGACCCGGCCACGTTTGCTTACAGGGGCTGGAACCAGGCGAGCGCGCACACTCCCTACTACTACGTGCTCACGGGCGTCGCCGCGCGTGCCCTGCGCGCGCCATCGCCGCCCGACGACAGCATCGTGACCTGGGCCCGGCTGCTCGGCGCGGTGTGGTTGCTGGTCGGCATGTACCTGGTGCTCCGAGCGGGCGAGTACCTCGGGGTCGCTCGAGTTCCACTCGTGCTCGCCCTTGTGCTCGTAGCTGCCTCTCCGGCGCTGTTGCACGCGTCGACGACGGTCAATCCTGACGGGGCCGCGTTCATCGGCGGAGCCGCGGTGCTGCTCGCCGCCCTCGCCTGGGAGCAGGGGCGTCGATCGATGTGGCTCCTGGGGCTGAGCGCATTCTTCTGCGCGTCACTCGACACGACCAACATCATGGGCGTGATCGTGGTGGTCGCCTACTTCAGCGCACGGGCATTCGCGTCCTACCGCGGGCTCGACCGCGAGAACGTCCGGCAACCGTGGACGGCCTACGCCGGCGCCACCGCCGCGATGGGAGCCGCATCCTTCGTGGCCATCTTCGGGTGGAAGCTCGTGTACAACCTCTTCGCCCACGACGTCGACCTCAGCGGGCACCCGGCCAGGACCCTGTTCGACATCGACCACCTCGACGTGGGGTTGGTGCTCGGACGCGACACGCTCTTCGGGGTCGTTCCGCCGATCGAGGGATACATGCCGGGGACCCTCGCAAGCGAGCCGTACCAGGTGTTCGTCGGCGCGACCGCGCTCCTGGTCGTGGGCGCGCTGGTCGCGGCGGCGATCAGCTTCAAACCGTCCGATCGATTGACGACGCTCGGAGTCGCGACCCTGGTCGCACTGGTGGTTTCGTCTCCGGTGCTCGTCCTCTACAACTACGTCTCCGATGGCCTCTACTATCCGATCCTCACCCGGCAGGCACTGGCGACGTTGCCCGCGGCGGCGATCGTGATCGCGGGCATCGCTCAGACGCCCGTCGCTCGCGGTCTCCTGGCTGCGATCGCCGGCGGCCTGTACCTGACGGCCGTGATGGCCCTCCTGTGATGCGTGTCCGTCGATCGAGGCCGATGATCCGTGACCGGTTCCGTGCTGCGACGCTCTGGCGGGTCAAGATCCTCGCCAAGGTGGTGCTCTCGCGACTGCCGGTGTCCTACACGACGTGGCGGAAGTTCGGGATCTTCCGGCTCGGATACATGGACTCGCCGGCCTACGCCATGGCGGCGTTCGACCGGAACACGAGCCGGCTCCGCCGGCCCGTCGATGCGCAAGGCGACGACTCGCTCGGTGTCTTCGACCTCGACCCCGCGTTCGGGATGGAGCGCCCCGCGCTGGACGGTGCCCGCCTACTCGAGCTCGGTCCCGGCGAGATGTTGTTCTCGGCGGTCCTGGCCCGTGCCGCAGGAGCGGCGTCGATCGTGGCGGTCGACGTGGGGGACAACACCTCCCGGTCCCTCGATCGTTACCACGAGCTCGACCGTCTGATCTCCGACCGGTGGGGAGTCGACGTCGGCGTATGTCACGCCCGATCCCTCGACGACATCCTCGAGCGCTGCCACGCCGCCTACCTCACGCAGGGTCTCGACTCCTTGCGGTCCCTCGACTCGGCCTCGATCGACGTCGCCTGGTCGCACGCCGTCCTCGAGCACGTCGCCGAACCGCAGCTGCCCGAGCTGCTGCGGGAGTTGCGGCGGGTCATGGCGCCCGACGGCGTCGCCTCGCACCAGGTCGACCTGCGCGACCATCTCGACGAAGCCCTCAACAACCTGAGGTTCGCGCACCGGGTCTGGGAGTCGAAGCTGCTCGCCCGGTCGGGCTTCTACACCAACCGGGTGGGGTTTCGGCAAATGCTCGAGCTGTTCCGAGAGGCCGGCTTCGACGCCGAGGTGACCCGCATCGACTACTGGGACCAGCTCCCGACGCCTCGTGAGCGACTGGCGCCGGAGTTCCGGTCACGCCCCGAGGAAGATCTGCTGGTCAACGGGTTCGACGTGGTGCTCCGGCCCATCTAGCCGAGCGGCACGATGGCATCGCGATCCCGGCTCAAGGTCCTCCAGGTCATCACGCACCTCGACGTGGGAGGCGCGACCGAGGCCGCGGCCAACGCCTGCGCGCACGTGGACCCGCAGTCGTTCGACAGCACACTCGTGAGCGGCCCGCCGCCGGAGGGCCAGGGCGACTACACCGAGCGCTTTCGTGCGCTCGGTCTGCGGGTGATGACCGTGCCCGGGCTCCAGCGAGCGATCCATCCGGCGCGGGACCGCCAGGCGCTGCATCATCTGCGGCGGCTGTTCCGGGAGGAGGAGCCGGACATCGTCCACACGCACAGCAGCAAAGCGGGCGTGCTGGGCCGGCTGGCGGCCCACCGTGAGCACGTGCCCGCCGTCCTTCACACCGTGCACGGCTGGAGCTTCCACGAGCACATGGCATGGTCGACCCGCGCGATCTATCGGCGCCTCGAACGGCGTGCTGCGAAGTGGTGCACGCGCCTGGTCACTGTCTCCTACCTCGATCGTGCGAAGGGGCTCGCCGCCGGCATCGGAACGCCGGAGCAGTACACAACGATCCGCGATCTGAACGACCTCGCGCCCTACACCGCCGGCGCCGGCACCGGGTCCGTCGCGCGGGCGCGGTTCGGACTCTCGGCCGATGGTCCGATCATTGGGACCGTCGGCCGGCTGAGCGACCAGAAGGACCCGCTCACGTGGATGCGGGCGGCCGCGGCCATCGCCGGGCGCCGTCCCGATGCCGGCTTCGTGATGGTGGGCGCCGGGCCTCTGCGAGCCGACGTCGAGCAGCTGGCAGCCGAACTCGGCGTGAGCGATCAACTGGTACTGACTGGCCTGCGCGACGACGTGCCTTCCCTACTCCCGGCGTTCGACGTTTTCCTGCTCACGTCGCGGTGGGAAGGCCTTCCGCTGGTCATCCCTCAGGCGATGGCGGCAGAGGTCCCGGTGGTCGCCACGACCGCCGACGGCAACCAGGAGATCATCCGCGACGGCGCGAATGGCACGCTCGTCGCGCCAGAGGATCCCGACGCGGCCGCGGCCGCGGTACTCGCGCTGATCGACGACCCCGAGCTCAGATACCGCCTCGTGACGACAGCACGGGAGACCGCGACCGAATTCTCGCTCGAGCAGACGATCCCCAAGCTCGAAGCCCTCTACCTCGAGTGCGCGGCGCGGGATCACAGCCCGGCGTCCGAATGATCCCGTGACGGTCCGGGGCCGGGGCGAGTTCGGGACCTTCCTCGCGTCCGTCGGCAAGCTCGCTGCCGGCCGCCAGCTCTCGGCGGCGGCTTTGATGGTCGCGTTCCTGGCCTTCCCCAACCTCGCCCCCGAAGCGACGGTCGAGGACGTGGTCTGGGCGTATTACGCGGTGCTGATCCTGTCGTCATTGCTCCTCCTCGGGCTCGACCGCATCGCCGCCACGCTGGTCGCGGAACGGGGAGACACGAACCCGGTGGCGGCGCTGTCGCCGGCGCTCGTCCTGCGCACCCTGTCCGCGATTCCGGTGGTCCCGGCGTTGTGGCTGCTGCTCGTGTTCGTCGACGTCCATCTGCCTCCGGGCGCGTGGTGGGCGACGGTGGTGTGGAGCATCGCGGTGCTCGTCCAGCTCACCCTGTTCGGTGCGCTGCGCAGCTTGGGGAACGCGTGGGCGGAGCCATCGGTCTACCTGGGTGCCCGCGCCGTCCAGGCGATCGCCCTCGTCGTCCTGCCGGACGCGAGCTCAACGGTGCTCGTCGTCGTCCTGGCGGCTGTTGACGTGGCGGGGGCAGTGGTCGCGGCTCGCGCCCTGGGGTGGGGTTGGCGGTCCTTGTCCATCCGGGGCTGGACAGCCGGCGTCCCGTGGCGGCGAGCGGTCGCTTACTGGGGCATGGATCTCAACGCGCTCTTCTACTTGCGGGCGAGCCTGCTCGTGGTGGGCCGGTTGCTGGGCGCGCGGGCCGGCGCGATTTTCGGGCTTCTCTACCGGCCGCTCGACGGGCTGCTGGGCGTGCAGAACGCCGCCAGCCTGTGGCTGTTCGCCGAGACCGTCCGTCGGCGCGCTCTCGGCGAGGACACCCGCTCCCTGCGGGATCGCTCGCTCCTCCTGTTCCCGGCGTTGGCGGTGATGGCCAGCCTGGTGATGATCCTGGCGGCGGGGCTCGTCGGAGAGTTCGTGTCCTTCCTGCGCGGTGGGGTCGACACCCTTCGGCTGTTGCTCGTGACGTTGCCGCTGGTGGTCGTGAGCGTGACCGAGCTCTACGTTCGCAGCGCCCTCGGGCGCAACCGCTCCGTGCTCGCGATCGGGGCAATCGCGCTGACGGTGAACGTGCTCCTCAACGTGTGGCTTGTCAACACGATGGGATTCGATGGAGCGGCCTGGGCGCTGCTGATGTCGGAGCTCGTCCAGGTCGCCCTGGTAGTCGGTCTCTCGACCGCGGACGAGCGACCTCTCGTCGCTCGTCAGGCGGCGCACGCGTTGTTCTGGTCGAGCCTGCTCCTGTTGCTCACGTTGTCACTCATTGAGGATTGGCCGGTGGTGGCGGCGGCGGCGGCCGTTAGTGTCGTTGTGTCCGTCATCGCCTACTTCGCGAAACGATCCTGAGGGGACGGCGCTGTCGCTACGCGCACGATGCGCTGAGGGTGGGTCAGCGGCTGCAGACGAAGTACGACCTAGAGGCCGCCGAGACGGAACACGTGGCGCAGCGTCCGCCGAATCACCTGGAGGTCGAGGGCCAGGCTCTGGTTGCGCAGGTAGAAGAACTCGTACTGGAGCTTCTCGAGTGCGTCGCCCTCGTTGCTCCCGTACGGGTACTTGATCTGGGCCCAGCCGGTGATTCCGGGCCGTACCAGGTGCCGGAGGTCGTAGAACGGGATCTTCTCGGTGAGCTCGATCACGTACCGTGGCTGCTCCGGCCGGGGGCCGACCAGGGTCAGGTCACCGCGGAGGACGTTGAGCATCTGGGGCAGCTCGTCGAGGTGCGTCCGCCGCAGTACCTGGCCGAAGGGCGTGATCCGAGGGTCGTCTCTCGTCGTCCACTCGCCCTCCGAGCCCGACACGCCCGCCCGCATGGTGCGGAACTTGATGATGTCGAACCGGGCCCCGTTCTGCCCGACCCGCGACTGGCGGAAGAACAGCGGTCCGCGGTTGGCGACGAGGTTGCCCACCAGAACGACCGGGATCAAGATCGTCAGGGCTACCAACCCGAGGAGGCTGACGATCACGTCGAGCACCCGCTTGATCCGGGCGTAACTCTGCCGGTGGACGTCGCCGATATCGAACATCAGCGCGAGGCGTTCGAGCTCAGAGATCGGCAGCTTGCCCAGCCACTCCTCGCAGAAGCCGGAGAGGGTGCGGATGCGAACACCGGCTTCGTGCAGATCGGCCGCCTGCGTCACGATGCTGTCGTCGGCCTGAGCGGCCTGGGCGAGTACGACCACCGTCGCATCGGTCGCGGCTGCCAGCTCGACGAGCGGCTTACCGGTGTCGGCCGACCTCACCTCTTCGGCGGTGACAGCCGCCACGAGCTGAGCATCGCGTTCGGGCTCCCGCGACAGGTCGTGGCGGACGGCTTCGGCGTCGTCGGCGCGGGCCACGAGCACCACCCGATCTCGCTCCTGCGCCCCCGCCTTCCCCCTCCACGCGAGGGTGGCGCACCCGACGTACCAGGGGACGAGCACGATCGGGGCGCCGAAGACGACGAAGCGGGGCAGCAGTGCCGAGCCGACGAGGAGCTGGAGGACGGAGACCGTGATCGCGGCCGCGATCACGGCCGCGATCACCGCCGCGAACGCGGCGATAGTGGGGTTGCGGCCGCGTACCGTTGTCGGCAGCCCGGCACCGTAGGCCGAGACGCACAGGACGACGATGTACACCGCCGCCCACCCGTAGCGGAACCAGCCTGTGTACGGCTCGTCGTGGAGACTTGCGTGGAGCTGCCCGAGCCCGATCACCGCTGCGACGGTTCCGAGGACGAGGAGCGCTCGGGCTGCCCGTACCATCCGCTCGGAGACTACCGTGCGGGCGCTATGCAGCGCGAGCGACGCGTGCGTCCGATGCTCGGGGCGATCAGCGCGTGGGAGTGAAGCAGCGGTTGCGGCGGATCGCACGGCGAGCCGGCTTCGACCTCGTTCGACATCCGCCGCCCGACCTCTCCCACGAGCTGCTCGACGTCGCGCGTCTAGTGCGGCCGTACACCATGACCTCCATCGAACGCATCAATGCACTCTACGAAGCGACGCGCTACGTCGTCCGCAACCGCGTCGCCGGAGCCATCGTCGAGTGCGGGGTCTGGCGGGGAGGCGGGATGATGGTCGTCGCCCGCGCCCTACTCGACGCCGGCGAGCCCGATCGGGAGCTGTTCCTCTTCGACACGTTCGCCGGCATGGTGGAACCGGGCCCGTTGGACCGGCGGACTGACGACACGCCCGCCGGCGAAGTCCTGGACAGCGACCAAGAGTACTGGTGTGTGAGCACGATCGACGAGGTCCGCCAGGCCCTCTCGAAGGTCGCGTATCCGCCGGATCGGATCGAGCTCGTCGCGGGCAAGGTCGAGGAGACCGTGCCGGCGCGGGCGCCCGAGCGGATCGCCCTCCTGCGCCTCGACACTGACTGGTACGAATCCACCCGCCACGAGCTGGTCCATCTGTTCCCCCGCATCAGCCCCGGAGGCGTGCTCATCGTCGACGACTACGGCTACTGGAAAGGGGCGCGCCAGGCGGTCGACGAGTACGTGCGCGAGAACGACCTGCCGCTGCTCCTTCACCGCATCGATGATTGCGCCCGCGTCGCGGTGGTACCGGCGCGCCCGGTGCAACCCGGCGACGGCTAACGGCGGGGCAGGAACCCGCGTTGGCTCGGACGCCGTCCGACCCGGACAGGGCGGTCGGCGCGCACAAAGAGCTCTCGGTCGCCACTGCTGTCGCCGTAGGCCCAGACGAACGCGGGCCGGTCGCCGAGCCAGGCATCGAGGCGGCGCACCTTCTCGGCCCGGCGCACGTTCGGCCTTGCCAGCCGCCCGGTGAGACGCCCGTCGGCGTCGACCTCGAGGTCGGTGCCGAGCGCGGCGTCGAAGCCGAGGTGCTCGGCGATGGGGTCGAGGTACGCGCTCAGGGAGGCGGAGACGATCACCAGCTCATGACCCTGGCCGCGGTGCCACTCTGCCCGCTCGACCGCCTCCGCCCGAAGGTGTCGCCGGACGACGTCGGTGGCGAACCATTCGGCCACGTTGCCGAGCCGGTCGGCGTCGTACCCCGTGAGCGTCCGGCGAACCAGCGCGGCCTTGGCGGCGTCGCGACGGCGGTCGTCGACCGCGGCGGCGACGAGCCGGAGCGCGATGGTGAACAGCGCGCCGGCGACCTTCGCGGTGCCAACCGCGGCGCGCAAGAACGGGACCACGTTGTCACGCGGGGAGAGCGTCCCGTCGAAGTCGAACGCGGCGACGACGCGCTCCGTCCCCGGTTCCGGTTCCTCCACCGTCACAAGGGGAGGCGGCGGAACACGGGCCGAGGCAGGTGACGCAGCACTGCCATGACCCAGCGCAGCGCCGGCGGCGCCCACACCGTGTGCGATCCCCGCGCCAGGCCGTCCACGATCGCCGCCGCCACTGCTTCCGGGGTGGTCGAAAGGGGGGCGGGGTCGAGACCCTTCGTCATCTTGGTGTGCACGAAGCCGGGTCGCACGACCATGACCTGCACGCCCGAGCCCGCCAGCGAGTCGCCGAGACCCTGGAAGAACGCGTCGAGGCCCGCCTTGGTCGATCCGTAGACGAAGTTGGAGCGCCGGGCGCGCTCGCCCGCCACCGATGACAGGGCGACCAGGGTCCCGTGACCCTGCGATCGCATCCGGCGGGCCACTGACAACGCCACGGACACCGCGCCGAGATAGTTCACCCGCGCCAGTTCCACCGCCGCCGACGGGTCCCGCTCGGTTCGCTCCTGATCGCCGATCACTCCGAACGCGACGAGCACCAGGTCGAAGTCGCCGAAGCGGTCGAAGGTCTCGTCGACGAACGCGGCATGCGTGTCGGTGGCGGTGGCGTCGAACGCCACCGGCTCCACTGTCGTGGCGCCGAGGTCGCGTAACTCCTTCGCGGTCGTGTCGAGCTCGTCGGGGCGGCGGGCTGCCAGGACGACGGTGCGAGCCCGACGGTCGACCAGGTGGCGGCACGTCGCCAGGGCGATGTCGGAGCCACCGCCGAGCACGAGGATCGACTGGACCGCGCCCAGCGCGTCCTTCATGTCGTTCGGCTCACGTCAGTCCGAGGCGACGGGTGAGGTCGGACTGGAGCACGTTGGACGGGTCGACCCGCTGGCGGACCTCGCGGAGTCGGTCGAGCTCGGGGTACATGACCGGCAGGAGCTCGGGGCGCAGCCGCGAATCCTTGGCCAGGTACACCCGGCCACCCACCGAGGCCACGAGCTCGTCGAGGTCGTCGAGCAGTACCGACAGCTCGCGGCCGCCAGCGGGGATGTCGAGCGCGAGCGTCCATCCCGGCACCGGGAACGAGAGCGGGCCGGGGTTGGCGGGCCCGAACCGCTTGAGCACCGCGAGGAACGAGCCACACTGCGCCGCGCTGAGCCGCTCGATGCTGCGGCGCACGGTCTCGTACTCGTCGTCGGGCACGACGTACTGGTACTGGATGAACCCCCGGCTGCCGTAGACGCGGTTCCACCCGGCGACGCCGTCGAGCGGGTGGAAGAACGCGCCGATCGTCTCGAGGTGGCCGCGGCGTTGCGCCGCCGGCCGCCGGTACCAGATCTCGTTGAAGGCGCGGACGGTGAACCGGTTGAGGAGCCCGTTCGGAACCCACGGAGGTGCCGCCAGTCGGGTGTGCGGGTCGAAGCGCAGGGGCTCGCTCCGCGCCCGGTCGGGGAGTGCCTCGAGGCGGGCGTGGTCGCCCCGGCCGAGGACCGAGCGGCCGAGCGATTTCCCCGTGGCCAGACAGTCGATCCAGGCCACCGAATAGCGGTAGCGGTCGTCACCTTCCCGCATGCGCGCCATCACGTCGTCGAGGTTGCTCGCGCGTTCGATGTCGACCGAGAGCAGGGAGGTCTCGATGGGGATGAGACGCAGCGCCACCTCGGTGACGATGCCGGTGAGGCCCATGCCTCCCGCGGTCGCCCAGAAGAGGTCGGGGTCGGACGTCGGTGTCACCTCGAAGGTGCCTTTGGGAGTGCGCAGCGTCATCGACTCGACGTGGTTGGCGAAGCTGCCCTCGACGTGGTGGTTCTTGCCGTGGATGTCGGCGGCAAGCGCGCCGCCGACCGTGACGTGCCGGGTGCCCGGCGTGACCGGGACGAACCATCCCCGCGGGACGAACCTGCGCATGAGCGTGTCGAGGCTCATACCCGCCTCGACCCGCAGGACGCCGCGGTCGTCGTCGAAGTCGATCACGCGGGCGAGCGCCGTCGCGTCGATGACCGAGCCGCCGGCGTTCTGGGCGGCGTCGCCGTAGCTGCGGCCGAGCCCGCGAGCGATGATCCCGCGGCGCGGCGCGTCCGCGAGGAGGTCGTCGACCGCGTCGGTATCTTCGGGGGCCGAGACGGTGGCGGCGGTCGGCGCGGTCCGCCCCCATCCAGTCAGCAGCCGCGGTTCGGGCGGATCAGTCAAGCGATACACCGACCGCGAAGGACGCCACCCACATCAGGCCGAAGAGCTGGAGCACCCGGTCGCCGAACACGATCTCCTCCGGTGCTCCACCACGGCCCTGCTCGACGACCAACGCGTAGCGCAGCACCCCGGCGACGAACGGGACGATCGACAGCCGAAACCAGAACACATCGCCGACCGCCTCGGCGTTCTCGAACGCCCACAGGCAGTAGGCAGTGATCGCCACTCCCGACGTGACCGAGCGCACGTAGTTGAGGTACGCCGACGAGTACTCGGCAAGGGTGCTGCGGTGCCCTGCCGACGCGTCGCCCAGCTCCATCTGCTCGGCGTGGCGTTTGCCGGTGACGATGAACAGGGAGCCGGCGCCGGCGACGATGAGGAACCAGTCGGACAACGGCACGTCGGTGGCGACGCCCCCGGCGATGGCGCGCAGGACGAACCCGGCGGCGACGGCGCCGAGGTCGACGACGGGCTCGTGCTTGAGCCACAGGCTGTATGCGCCCGTGATGGCGATGTAGCCCCCTACGACGAGTGCGAGCTTGCCGCTGTTGAACGGGGCCGCCACCGCCAGCGCCGCCAGCACGAGCACGACCGCCATGGCCTTGGCGAGGCTTTCGCTCACCTGGCCGGCCGCGACCGGCCGGTTGCGCTTCGTCGGGTGCCGGCGGTCGGCGTCGGCATCGAGCGCGTCGTTGAGGAAGTACGTACCGCTCGCGGCCAGACAGAACGCGACGAACGCGGCGACGGTGCGGCCGAGCTCGTCGGCTTCGGTGAGCACACCGGCGGCGCCGGGCGCGGCGAACACGAGCACGTTCTTGGCCCACTGCTTGGGCCGCGCCGTGCGCAGCAGGCTGCGGGCGAGCGACGGGGAGGACCCGGTCGGAGCGGCGCCGGGCGAAGGCGCGGACGCGGCCGGAGGCCGTTCGGGCGCGACGGACATCGTACGAAGGCTACCGGAGAGCCCTGCGTAGACTCAGTGCGCGATGCGAAAGGTCTATACGCGCACGGGGGACGACGGCTCGACCGGGCTCTTCCACGGCGGGCGCGTCGGCAAGGACGCCGCCGGACCGCGGGCGTACGGCGCGGTCGACGAGGCCGTCTCCGCGCTCGGACTCGCCCGCGCCGAGGCCGATCGGGGCTCGGAGCTCGATGAGTTGCTCGTGCGGTTGGAGCGGGAGCTCTTCGTCGCCGGGGCGGAGCTCGCGACCGATCCCGAACGACGGGCGAAGCTGGAGCCAGGTGTTTCACGCGTGACCGCCGAGATGGTGGCCGCGCTCGAGCCGATCATCGACGACGTCACCGCGCGATTCGAGGTCCCCCAGGAGTTCGTCCTGCCCGGCGAGAACCGCGTCGCCGCCGCTCTGGACGTCGCCCGGACCATCGTGCGCCGCGCCGAGCGCGAGTCGGTCGCCGCCGCACGCGACGGTTGGCTCGACGACAGTCACGTCGTCCCCTACCTGAATCGCCTGGCCGACCTCGTGTACACCCTCGCCCGGTGGCAGGAGGGTGCCTACCGACCCGTGCGTACCGGCGACATCTAGAGGACGGAGGACCCGTGGCGCTCAGCTTCCGTGTCGTGACCACCCCGGCCGCGGAGGTCGAGGCCGATCTGCTGGCGGTGCCGGTGGGGGCCGGGCCTGAGCTCGGTGCCGGCGCCGAGGCGGTCGCCGCCGCCCTCGACGACGGCCTGGTCGACTTCATGAAGGAGGTCGGGTTCGAGGGCAAGGCGGGGCAGACGCTCGCGGTCCCGGCGCGGGGGCGCACGAGCGCGGCGGCGATCTTGCTCGTCGGAGTGGGTCCGATCGCCGAGCTCACCGCCGATGGGTTGCGGCGCGCGGGCGCGGCCGTGGCGCGCCAGGCCAAGAAGGCGAGCTCGGTGGCGACGACGCTGCTCGAGCTGGCCGCTCCCGCGGACATCCCACCCGCCGACGCCGCCCAAGCTCTGGCCGAGGGGCTGGCGCTGGGCTCGTACCAGTTCCTCAAGTACAAGGATGAAAGCGCTGCCAGCCGTCTCCGGCGTGTGGTCGTCGTGGCCGCCGGACGCGGCGGGAAAGTCGAGGCGGCCCTCGACCGGGGCGCCACCATCGCCGCCGCCGTGAGCTGGGCGCGCGACATCGTCAACGAGCCCGCGGGGGCCAAGTCGCCGGCGGCCTTCGCCGATGCCACCCGCCGTCTTCTGCGCGAGACCGGGGTCACGGTGAAAGTCCTGGCCGGCGCGCAGCTGAAGGCCGAGAAGCTCGGCGGCGTGCTGGGGGTCGGGCAGGGCTCGGACAATCCTCCCCGGTTCGTGAAGCTCACCTACCGCCCCGCCGGCGCGCGGGGGACGCTGGCGCTCGTCGGCAAGGGTGTCGTCTTCGACTCGGGTGGGCTGTCGATCAAGACGTCGGGCGGCATGGAGACCATGAAGACCGACATGTCAGGTGCGGCGGCCGTGATCGCGGCGATGTCGGCGCTGCGCGAGCTCGGGGTGAAGACGAAGGTCGTCGGCTACGTGCCGATGGTCGAGAACATGCCCAGCGGCTCCGCCATCCGGCCCGGCGACGTGCTGCGAATCCGGAACGGAAAGACCGTCGAGGTGCTCAACACCGACGCCGAGGGGCGCCTCATCCTCGCCGACGCGTTGTCGGTCGCGGCCGAGGACAAGCCGGACGCGGTCGTCGACCTCGCCACCCTCACCGGCGCGTGCATGGTGGCGCTCGGCGACAAGGTCGCCGGGCTCATGGGCAACGAGGACCGCTGGGTGGAGCAGGTGCGCGCCGCCGCCGATCGGGTGGGAGAGGCAGTGTGGCCGCTACCGCTTCCCGGCGACTACCGCAAGCTGCTCGACTCCGAGGTCGCCGATCTCCGAAACATCGGCACCAGCAACTACGGCGGTGCCCTGACCGCCGGGCTGTTCCTGCGCGAGTTCGTCGGTGACGTCCCGTGGGCCCATCTCGACATCGCCGGCCCCGCCCGCGCCGGCAGCGACGACGGCTACGTCACCAAGGGAGGAACCGGCTACGGAGTCCGCACACTCATCGAGCTCGCCGGCACCTTCCAGCCGGTGAAGCCCCCCGCCCGCAAGCGGAGCCCCGCGAAGCGCGCCAAACGTCGTCGCTGACGACGGCTCAGGCGCGCAGCCCGTAGTGAGGCCGCAAGTGGGCCGCGATGTCGGCGCGCCGCGGATTGTCCATATCGCGCTTCGAGAGCACGGGATCGGCGGTGACCCAAACGGCTGCGATCTCGGGATCGTCCCAGGCGACCCCGAGCTCGTCGGCGGGGTTGAAGTACGCATCCACGAGATAGGTGATCGTCATATCGGTCAGCGATTCGAACGCGTGCGCGACCCCGGGTGGGATGAGGACTCCCCGGTGGTCGTGAGTCCCGTCGGCGGCTTCGCCGAGCTCGAATGTGACCGTGGCGCCGTCGGTGGGGGAGCCGACCCTCAGGTCGTGTAACACCACACGAGCGCGGCCCATCGGCACGTACCAATAGTCGGACTGGTGCAGGTGGTAGTGGAACCCGACCACGCAGCCCTGCTCACGGTCACCCCGGTTGCCCTGCACCATCTCCAGGCTCCTGGGGAACCACTCCCGACGGTACGTCTCGATGAAGACACCTCGCTCATCCCGGTGGACGACGGGTTCCACGGTGTAGACGCCCGCGATCGTTTCGGACTCGGTGACGGTGGCCATCCCTACTCCAGGTCGACGTGCGAGTGGTCGCCGAGCATGAGCCGCAGCGCCCGGGGCCGCCGGCCCGACCGGGTGACCTCTACCTGCTTGCCGACGAGGGAGTCGGCGATCCCGGCGATCCCGAGGATGCGGCTCTCCTCGAGGACCACCGAGTGATCGAGCTCGGAGTCGACGACCTCGCAGTCACGGGAGATAGACGTGAACGGACCGACGAAGCTGTTCACCACCTTCGTGCGCTCACCGATGATGGCCGGCCCCCGTACCCGCGACCCGACGATCTCGGCTCCCGACTCCACCACCACCCGACCCTCGATGGTCGAGGCGTCGTCGACGGATCCTTCGATGCGGCTCTCGAGGGTCTCGAGGATCAGTCGATTGCTGTGCAGGAGGTCGTCCTTCTTGCCAGTGTCGATCCACCAGCCGTCCAGAACGTCGTGGTGGATCCGGTGGCCCTGGTCGATGAGCCACTGGATCGCATCCGTGATCTCCAGCTCCCCGCGACCCGAGGGCTCGATCGCCCGGACCGCCTCGTGGATGGTCGGCCCGAAGAGGTACACGCCCACGAGCGCGAGATCAGACGGCGGATCGGTCGGCTTCTCGACCAGCCGCACGACGTGACCGCCATCGATCTCGGCGACACCGAACTGCCGGGGATCGTCGACGCGGGCCAGCAGGATCTGGGCGACCGGCACCGGGCTGTCCTCGCCGGCCGCCGCGGCCCGGCCCTTCTCGAAGCGCTCGACGAAGTCGCCCACTCCCTGCTGGAGCATGTTGTCGCCGAGGTACATGACGAAGTCGTCGTCGGCGAGGAACTCGCGCGCGATGAGGACGCAGTGTGCCAACCCGAGCGGAGCCGCCTGCGGGATGTACGTCACCTGCACGCCGAAACGTGAGCCGTCGCCGACAGCCTCGCGGATCTCGTCGGCCGTATCACCGACGATGATCGCGATGTCGGTGATGTCGGCGCGGGCCATCTCCTCGATGCCGTAGAACAAGATCGGCTTGTTCGCCACCGGTACCAGCTGCTTGGCGCTGGTGTGGGTGATGGGACGCAGCCGGGTTCCGGCACCGCCCGCGAGGATCAGACCCTTCACTGACGACGAACAGTAGTCAGAGCGGGATCAAACCTGGGCTTCGACGAGCGTGCCGATCGGCGCCCAGTGTCAGTGACGTCCCGTTGTCAGGAGGTCGGCGGGCCCTCGACGGGATGGGGCAGGCAGAGGTCGTCGTACTCGGCGATCTGGATCGGCGGGGCGTTCTCGCCGCAGGCGGGGCAGTTCGGGTCGCGCCGCACCTTGAACGTGCGAAAGCTCTGCTCGAGGGCGTCGTAGGCGAGCAGCCGGCCGTTCAGCGTCTCGCCGAGTTCGAGGACGATCTTGATCGCCTCGAGGGCCTGGATCGAGCCGATGATGCCGGGGAGCACACCGAGCACGCCGGCCTCGGCGCAGCTGGGGGCGAGCTCGGCCGGCGGCGGCTCGGGGAGCAGGCAGCGGTAGCAGGGCCCGTTGTACGGGTCGAACACCGTCACCTGGCCCTCGAAGCGGAAGATCGAGCCGTGCACGACTGGGATCCGCTTCAGCAGCGAAGCGTCGTTGAGCAGGTACCGGGTGGGGAAGTTGTCGGTGCCATCGACGATCACGTCGTAGCCGTCGATGATCTCGAGCACGTTGTCGGCGCCGAAGCGCACGTCGTAGGTGACGACGTCGACGTCGGGGTTCAGCGCGGTGAGCGTCTTCTTGGCCGAGTCGACCTTGCGCTCGCCGATCCGGTCCTCGTTGTGGAGGATCTGGCGCTGGAGGTTCGACGCGTCGACGACGTCCATGTCGACGATGCCGATCGTTCCCACGCCGGCGGCGGCGAGGTAGAGCGCGGCGGGGGAGCCGAGGCCACCGGCGCCGAGGAGGAGCATCTTGCTCTCGAGCAGCTTCTGCTGGCCGGCTTCGCCCACCTCGGGGAGGAGGACGTGGCGGTGGTAGCGGTTGCGCTGCTCGGGGCTGAGCACCGCCGGGGTGATCCAGGGCCGGTCCTCGTTCTTCCAGCGCCCGAACCCGCCGGCCATGGAGACGACGTCGGTGTAGCCGAGCTCCTGGAGCGTCTGGGCTGCGAACGCCGAGCGGGTGCCGCCGGCGCAGTACACGACGACCGGACGCTCGCGGTCGGGGACCTTGTTCTCGACCTGGCTCTCCAGGTGCCCCCGGGGAATGAAGACCGCCCCGGGGACCGTCCCCTGCTCGAACTCGTCGAGCTCGCGCACGTCGAGGAAGGTGGCGTCCCCGAGGCGCGTCTCGGCCTCGGCGGGATCGACCTCACGGATGTCCTTCTTCGCGGCGGCGAGAAGGTCGCGGAAACTGGCCATACAGGTGAAATGCTACCGCGTGGGTCGGGTATTCCACACGGCTTGCCGCATGTCCAGGCGACGGCCGCGCTGCGGAACAAGAATGGCGGGAGAGAGGGGAAACCGTGGATCTCGTAGGGATCGACATCGGCGGGACCGGCATCAAGGGCGCGCCGGTCGACGTGGCGCGGGGGGTCCTGACAGCCGACCGTCTCCGCCTCCTGACGCCCCAGCCGGCCGTGCCCGAGGCGGTGGCCAAGGTCGTCGCCGAGGTCGTGGGGCACTTCCCGGCCGACGGGCCGGTGGGCGTGACCTTCCCGGCGGTGATCCGCCGGGGCCGGGCCGAGTCCGCCGCCCACGTCGACAAGAGCTGGATCGGTGAAGACGTCGCCGCCCGTCTGGGCGACGCCGCCGGCCGGCCGGTCGTGGTGCTCAACGACGCCGACGCCGCCGGGCTGGCGGAGATGCGATTCGGTGCCGGGAACGGGCGCGGCGGCCTGGTCGTGATGGTGACCCTCGGGACCGGGATCGGCACCGCGATGTTCATCGACGGCACCCTCGTGCCCAACACCGAGCTCGGCCACCTCGAGCTCGACGGGCGGGAGGCGGAGAAGCGTGCCGCCGAGTCGGTGCGCGAGCGTAAGGGCCTGAGCTGGTCGAAGTGGGGGAACCGGGTCGACGCGTACCTCCGCCACGTGGAGATGCTCCTGTCGCCCGACCTCTTCATCATCGGCGGCGGCGTGAGCAAGAAGTCGACGAAGTTCTTCCCGTACCTGCATACGAAGGCCGAGATCGTGCCTGCCCAGCTGCTCAACGAGGCCGGGATCGTCGGCGCCGCGGTCGCGGCCGCCGAAGCGCGCTAACTCCGGCGGCGGGCGCGCAGCGCCCGCTTCATCATCCTCACCGGCGGGCCCAGCGGCGTCCGGGCCAGTCGATCTCTCAGGCTGAGGGGCGCTTCCGGGAGCGGTGGCGGGATGCGGACCGGCCCGAAGCGGCCCTTGGCGAGGATCAGGATGAACTCCGAATCGTCCGGTCGTTCAGGCGGCGCGAACACAACGATCTCGAAATCGAGCCCAACCTTCTGGCGTGCCGCCACGAAGAAGTCGAGGAACGTGTCCGCCTGCCAGCAGTGGAAATGGATGCTGTACTCCTCGGCCATGAGCCGCTCGGCATGCGTCTCGGGATCGTTCTCGTTGCGCATCACGTTGCGGGCCCAGTCGACGTAGTGCTCTCGGCGGGTGGTGTCGGTCCCTTCGTCGTGCTCGCGCAGCAGGTGCTCGACCGTCGTGAGCTCGCGCGTCCGGTCGAATGTGCTCCGCTGCTCCGGGATGGCGAGGTAGGCCACACCGCCGGGCTTGAGCACGCGTTCGAACGTGAGCAACGTCGCGATCGGGTCTTCCACGTGCTCGACGAGGTGGTTGGCGATGACGAAGTCGACGGACTCGTCGTCGATGCAGGCCAGGTTGACCGCGTCACCGACGAGATCGACCGGCGTCAGCCGCGCGCCGGCGAGCTCCGGGTAGTGCCGGCGTTGTTCCTCGAGGGTCAGCCGGTCGACGTATCGGACGCGGGCAGTGTCGGGAACCCAGAGGGGGTGGTTGAGCGCGCCGACCTCGATGCCGTCCCCCTGGAGCCAGGCCGCCAGCAGACGGCGCTTCGGGTCACGCACGTTCAGACGAGTTCCGCGAGCTTCGGGAGCACGACGCCGAGCTGGTCGCGCACCACCGCGTCGGCGTAGCGGTCGAACGGGGTCGGCTCGGCGTTCATGACCACGAGGCGGGCACCCGCGCCCAACGCGACCTCGGGAAGCGCGGCCGCCGGGTAGACGCCCAGCGACGAGCCGATCGCCAGGAACAGGTCGGAGCCGGCGGCGGCCCGCTGAGAGCGCTCCAGGTCCTCGACCACCAGGTTCTCGCCGAAGGAGATGGTCGCCGACTTCAAGATGCCGCCGCAGCCGTGGCAGCGGGGGTCGTCTTCACCGGCGAGGACGCGCTCGAGCGCCTCCTCCATCGGCGCCCGCCAGGTGCACCCCAGGCACTTGACCTCGCGCACGTTCCCGTGAATCTCCACGATGATCTCGGGCGACGAGCCCGCCCGGTGGTGGAGCCCGTCGATGTTCTGAGTGACGATCGTGTGCAGCGCCGCCTTCTTCTCCAGATCGGCGATCGCCCGGTGCCCGGAGTTGGGCTCGGCGTCCCACAACGGGCTCTCGACCCGGTTGCGCCACGCCTTCTTCCGCACCTCGGGATCGCCGACGTAGTACTGGAGCGTGGCCGTCTTCTCGGCGTCGGGGTTCTTGGTCCAGACGCCTTGGGGCCCGCGGAAGTCGGGGATGCCCGACTCGGTCGAGATCCCCGCTCCGGTGAGGATCACGATGCGCTGGGCGCGCCGGATGGAGTCGGCGATGGTGTCGAGGTCGTCCACGCCGGAAGATTACGCGTCCCCGATGCTTGTGTTGTGAGGTCACCGAATGGGCGTCCCCGCAACACGAGAACCTGGGGTTCAGGCGGCGGTGTCGGGGACGGACGCTTCGACGGACTCGCGGTGGCGCTCGTACGCCCACCGGGCGCTCTCGTGGCAGATCGACGGGTGGAAGCCGGTGGCGTGCAGCACCCGCTCGACGTGGTCGGCGTCGTCGCCCTGCTCGAGCAGCGTGACCGCCAGCCGGCGCGCCCGGCCCCGCGCCGTGGTGAGCGGGCCCTGGGCCAGTTGGGTCTCGGCCCACTCCGCGTGCGCGACCTGGAGCTCGAGCGGGAGGCGGCGCACGTGCCGGACGTTGATCGGCGGGAGGTTGCGCCGCACTGCCACCGTGCCCCGGCCGTCGTCGCAGGCGAGGTCGAACTGGGCCAGGCGGGCCAGCGAGCGCACCAACGGCGAGCTGTTCCCCTCGCGCTGCCCGAGACCGAGGGCCTGGGAGGTGTCGGCGACCGTGAGCTCGAGGCCCTCGGGCCGTTCGTCGAAGCGCTGAGCCAGGTGGCGCAGGAGCAGCAGCGCGGTCGGCCCGAGCGTGGGCAGCCAGAAAGTCTCGACGTAGAGGGAGCGGGGATCGTGGCCCAGGGTGTCGATGACGGGGTCGGGCCAGGGCTGGATCGTGAGGCTGGCGGGCATGGTTCCCTCCGCGGATCTCGGGGTGCGGGGGGAAGTGAGACTAGCTGTGACAGATTGTATAGAAGTGCCTGAGCCGGGTCAAGCGGCTAATCGGCGCCCAGGCCCGCCCAGGTCCCGAGGGTCTCGACCGGCCGCTCGCCCAGGTCGATCGCGGGGTGCGGCTCGGCAAAGAGGAAGCCTTGGGCGAACTCGCATCCGAGCGTGCGCAGCTCAGCCAGCTGGGCCGGCGACTCCACGCCCTCGGCGATCGCGGTCAGCCCGAGAGCGTGGGCGAGGCTCACGCAGGCGGTGGCGAGCGCGGTGTCCTCGGCGTCGCGGCCGAGCCCGTCGACGAAGGTCTGGTCGACCTTCAGCGCCTCGACCGGGAGTCGCTTGAGGTAGCTCAGCGACGAGTACCCGGTCCCGAAGTCGTCGATCGCGATGTGCACACCCTGGCCCTGGAGCGCCTGGAGCACACCGATCGCCGACTCGGCGTCGACCATCAGCGTGTTCTCGGTGATCTCGAGCCACACCGAGTCGGGGTGCACGCCGGTGTCCCGGACGATGCGGGCGACATCGTCGGGGAGCGTCGGCTCGGCCAGCTGGCGTGGCGACAGGTTCACACTGATCGTGAGCGGGGGCGCCGGCGCGGCCTCCTCCTGCCAGCGAGCCGTCTGCCGACAGGCCTCCTCCAGCACCCAGGCGCCGATCGGGACGATGAGCCCGGTCGTCTCCGCCAGCCCGATGAACTCTCCCGGCGCGACCAGACCACGCTCGGGGTGCCGCCAGCGCAGCAGCGCCTCGAAGCCGGTCACACCGCCTCGCTCCAGGTCGATTACCGGTTGGAAGTAGACGGCGAACTCGCCCCGCTCCAACGCGCGGCGCAGGGCGCTCCCCGTGCGGAGGTCGCCGACGGCGCCCTCCCGGGTCCGGCCGTCGAAGAGCTCGAACCGGGCGCGCCCCCGGTCCTTGGCCCGCCACATCGCGGTGTCGGCGTCGCGAACGAGCGCCGGCGCCGTCGCCCCCGGGCCCGAGGTGGCGATGCCGATGCTGGCGGTCACGAAGACCTCGCCGTCCTCGAGCATGACGGGACGCGAGATCTGGTCGGTGATCTCCGCCGCCAGCTCGTGGGCGTGGTCGGCGTCCCCGACCTCCTCGCACAGCACCAGGAACTCGTCGCCTCCGAGCCGGGCCAGGGTGTCGCTCGGGCGCAGCGCCCACAGCAGCCGCTGGGCGATTGTCTCGAGCAGGCCGTCGCCGGCTTCGTGCCCGAGCGCGTCGTTGACCATCTTGAAGTGGTCGAGTCCGATGACGAGGACCGCGACTCGCTTTTCCCCGGCGCCGCGATCGAGCGATGCCCCCACGCGGTCGACGAAGTCGACGCGGTCGGGCAGGCCGGTCAGAGGATCGCGGCTCGGGCGGGTCGCATGAGCGTCGGTCATGGATGTCCTGGGCCCAGAAAGGGCCCGGTCGGACTCCGCCCGAGGAGGGAAACCTACCCGGTGGTACCCCGAAACGCGCGGAGCATCTCCTGGGCCGCGGCGGTGGGACTCACCGTCCCTGCTGCCACCTCCCGCTCGAGCCCCTCCGCCAGAGCAGCCACCTGCTCGTCGCCCCGCAACGACTCGAGCAGGCTCTCCGACACCTCGGCCCACATCCACTCGCGGGCCTGCTCGGATCGGCGCCGCTCGAGCGCGCCCGACTCGCCCATCGACGCCTGGAACTCCTCGACCGCCCGCCACAGGTCGTCCACGCCCCGCCCCTCGAGCGCCGACACCAGCAGCACCCGCGGCTCCCACTCCGGCGTCCGCGGTCGCACGAGCCGCAGCGCGCTCGCGTAGTCGGCCGCGACCGCCTTGGCCACGGCGGCGAGCTCGCCGTCGGCCTTGTTCACCACGACGATGTCGGCCAGCTCGATGACCCCGCGCTTGATGCCCTGGAGCTCGTCACCGGCTCCCGGCGCCAGCACGAGCACGAACACGTCGACCATGTCCGCCACCGCGGCCTCGGACTGTCCCACCCCCACCGTCTCGACGAGCACCACGTCGAACCCGGCTGCTTCGCACAGCAACATCGCCTCCCGGGTGCGCCGCGCCACCCCGCCGAGGGTGCGCCCGGTCGGCGACGGCCGGACGAACGCGGCATCCCGGCGGGTGAGCTCGCCCATGCGGGTCTTGTCGCCCAGGATCGATCCCCCGCTGCGGCCGCTCGAGGGGTCCACGGCCAGCACCGCCACCCGATGGCCCCGGTCGACCAGGTAGAGCCCGAGGGCCTCGATGAACGTCGACTTGCCCGCGCCCGGCGTCCCCGAGATGCCCACCCGTACCGACCCGCCGGTGTGCGGCAGCACCTCGTCGAGCAACTCGGTGGCCTCGGCCCGGTGGTCGGGCCGGGTCGACTCGACCAGCGTGATCGCCCGCGCCAGCGCGCGCCGGTCGCCGGCGAGGACCTGCCGGGCCAGATCGCTCAACGGTTGCGCAGCAGCTGGAGGATCTCGGCCGCGGCCTTGGGGATGTTGGTGCCGGGGCCGTACACCGCGCTGACGCCCGACTCCAGCAGGAAGTCGTAGTCGTGAGGCGGGATCACCCCGCCGCATACGACCAGGATGTCGTCGCCCCCCTGCTTGCGGAGCTCGGCGATCAGCTCGGGCACGAGTGTCTTGTGCCCGGCGGCCTGGCTCGACACGCCCACGACATGGACGTCGTTCTCGATCGCGTCGCGGGCGGCTTCTTCCGGCGTCTGGAACAGCGGGCCAACGTCGACGTCGAAGCCGATGTCGGCGAACGCAGTGGCGATGACCTTCGCGCCGCGGTCGTGGCCGTCCTGGCCGAGCTTGACGACCAGCATGCGGGGCCGGCGACCCTCTTCCTTCGCGAACTCGTCGATCTCGCGGCGCACCCGCTCGTAGCCTTCGTCGCCCTCGTAGGCGGAGCCGTACACACCGCTGATGCTACGGACGGTCGCGCGGTGGCGCGAGAACACCTCCTCGAGCGCGTCGGAGATTTCACCGACCGTCGCCCGCGCTCTGGTGGCCTCGACTGCGAGCTCGAGGAGGTTGGCGTCTCCGGCCGCGCCTTCGGTGAGGCGCTGAAGCGTCTCCCGGACCCGTGGTTCGTCCCGGGTCGACCGGACGCGCTCGAGCCGCTCGATCTGGCTGAGCCGTACCTCGGTGTTGTCGACGTCACGGAGCTCGAAGTCGTGGAGCTCTTCGTCGAGGCGGTACTTGTTGACGCCGACCACCACCTCCTCACCCCGGTCGATGCGCGCCTGGCGCCGGGCCGCGCTCTCCTCGATGCGCAACTTGGGCATGCCCGACTCGACCGCCTTGGTCATGCCGCCGAGCTCCTCGACCTCCTCGATCAGCTTCCACGCCTCGTTGGCCAGCGACTGGGTCAGGCCCTCGACGTAGTAGCTGCCGCCGAGCGGGTCGACCACGTGGGGGATGCCGGTCTCCTCGGCCAGGATCAGCTGGGTGTTGCGGGCGATCCGAGCGGCGGTCTCGCTGGGCAGCGCGAGGGCCTCGTCGAACGAATTGGTGTGCAGGCTCTGGGTGCCGCCGAGGACCGCCGCCAGCGCCTCGAACGCGGTCCGCACAATGTTGTTGTACGGATCCTGCTCGGTGAGCGAGACCCCCGACGTCTGGCAGTGGGTTCGCAGCATGAGCGAGCTCGGCTTCTTCGGCCCGAACTCCCGGATGACCTTCGACCACAGCAGCCGGGCCGCCCGCAGCTTGGCGACCTCCATGAAGAAGTTCATGCCGATCGCAAAGAAGAAGGACAGCCGGCCGGCGAAGGCGTCGATGTCGAGGCCGCGGCCGGTGGCGACACGCACGTACTCCATGCCGTCGGCGATCGTGAACGCCAGCTCCTGCACCGCGGTCGCGCCCGCCTCCTGCATGTGGTAGCCGGAGATCGAGATGGAGTTGAACTTCGGCATCTCTTTCGCCGTGTACTCGATGATGTCGGCGACGATCCGCATGCTCGGCTCGGGCGGGTAGATGTAGGTGTTGCGGACCATGAACTCCTTGAGGATGTCGTTCTGGATGGTCCCGGCGAGCTGGTCGCGGGAGACGCCCTGCTCCTCGGCGGCGACGATGTAGCCCGCGAGCACGGGCAGGACGGCGCCGTTCATCGTCATCGACACCGTCATCTGGTCGAGCGGAATGCCGTCGAACAGGATCTTCATGTCCTCGACCGAGTCGATGGCGACGCCCGCCTTGCCGACGTCGCCCACGACGCGGGGGTGGTCGCTGTCGTACCCGCGGTGGGTGGCGAGGTCGAATGCCACCGACAGGCCCATCTGGCCGGCGGCGAGGTTGCGCCGGTAGAAGGCGTTCGACTCCTCGGCGGTCGAGAACCCGGCGTACTGGCGGATCGTCCACGGGCGGTTGGCGTACATGGTCGCCCGGATGCCGCGCAGGAACGGCTCGAACCCCGGCAGCGTGTCGACGGCCTCGAGGCCCTCGAGGTCGGCGGCGGTGTAGAGGGGCTTGACCGGGATGCCCTCGGGTGTCTCCCAGGTCAGCTCGTCGGGATCACGCTTGGTCTCCCGCTGCGCCAGCGCGCGCCAGTCGGGAAGGGTTGGCCGGGAGGAGTCGGTGGGCTTGCGGGATTCGCCCATGCGCCGGTTCAGGGTACCGGCGGGTGCGCCCTCGACTCGCCTTGGGCTAGCTCGCCTTCGGCAGCTCGGGGTCGGGGCGGGCCGCCCGCTCGAGGGCGGCGCGGGCCTGGGCGACGCCGCGGCGGCCGACGGTGCGGGCGCGGGCGTCGAGCTTCCACTCGGGCCAGCGGACCGCCCGGCGACCGGTGCGGCCGCCCGCCTGGCGGGGGGTGTCGACGAGGCGCAGTTGCGTGCTCACACCAGAAGTATCACCGGGGGGTATGACAGTTATTCCGTCTCTTTTGGTCGCACTCGCTCGGCGGCAGGGTACCTGCCGCCGCCCTTCGGGACGCTCGCCGCTCCCGCGCAATCCTGGCTGCCGGCCGGTGGATGGCACCTCTGGCTGCTGGCTACCGGCCCTACAACCCAGGTCGCGCCGGACGGGGGCGGCCACCTCTCGACGAGCGCGTCGTTGCTCGCCCGTACACTCGACGCGATGGCCTACCTCGATCACGCGGCCACGACCCCGATGCGCCCCGAGGCGGTGGCGGCGATGCTGCCGTTCCTGTCGGACACGTTCGGCAACCCGTCGGGCACCCACGCCGCCGCCCGCGCCGCCAAGACCGCGCTCGAGGAGGCGCGCGAGCTCATTGCCGTCCAGCTGGGGGCGGAGCCGGCCGACGTCGTGCTCACGGGCGGCGGCACCGAGGCCGACAACCTCGCGGTCAAAGGCGCGGCCTACGCGGCTCGCGACGCCGGCCGAGGCGACGGCGTCGTGACCACCCGGTTCGAGCACAAGGGCGTGCTGGCGTCGTGCGACCGGCTCGAGCGGGAGGGATTCCGGGTCCGGCGCACCCGTGTCGACGGGGACGGGGTCGTCGATCTGGACGCGCTCGCGGACGCGCTCGACGAACTGACCGTCGTCGTGTCGGTGATGCTCGTCAACAACGAGGTCGGCACAATCCAGCCGCTCGATGAGATCGCGGCGCTGGTTCGTCAGCGTGCGCCGCACGCGCTCGTTCACACCGACGCAGTGCAGGGAGTCCCCTGGCTCGAAGCGGCGGTCGCCGCACGCGACGCTGATCTGGTCGCGATCTCGGCGCACAAGTTCGGCGGGCCCAAGGGCGCCGGCGCGCTCGTCGTCCGGGGCGACGCCGCCCTCGATCCGCTGGTCGAGGGAGGCGGGCAGGAGCGCAACCTGCGCTCGGGCACCGCGAACGTCGCCGGTGCGGTAGCGATGGCCGCGGCGCTGCAGGCCACCGCCGACCACCGCGCCGCCGAGGTCGCTCGGATCGGCGCGCTGCGCGACCGGCTCGCGAACGGGCTCGCCGACACCGTACCGGGGTGCTTCTTCAACGGTGACGTCGCCCGCAAGGTCGCCGGCAACTGTCACGTCGGCTTCCCCGGCGTCGAGGCCGAGGCGCTGCTGGTCGTGCTCGACCGGGAGGGCGTGTGCGCGGCGGCGGGCTCGTCGTGCTCGTCGGGCGCCACCGAGCCGTCGCACGTGCTCGAGGCCATGGGTCTCGGGCGCGACGACGCGCTTGCCTCGATCCGTCTGAGCCTCGGCCATGCGTCGACCGCCGCCGACGTCGACACCGCACTGGCGGTGATCCCGGCCGCGGTCGAGCGGCTGCGGCCGGTCGGTGTGTCGTGAACGTGCTCGTCGCGATGAGCGGCGGCGTCGACTCCTCGGTCGCGGCCGCGCTGCTGGCGGAAGCCGGCCACGAGGTCACCGGGGTCACGCTCAAGCTTTGGGGCGGCGAGTCCGACTCGGGCTGCTGCAGCGTGTCGGATGTCGAGGACGCCCGCCGGGTGGCGGCGCAGCTCGGGATCCCGCACTACATCTTCAACTTCGCCGAAGACTTCGAGCGTCAGGTCGTGGGCCCCTACGTCGGCGAGTACGGCGCCGGGCGGACGCCCAATCCCTGCGTCGAGTGCAACCGGTCCATCAAGTTCGGGCGCCTGCTCGACCGCGCCGACGCCATGGGCTTCGACGCGGTGGCGACCGGCCATCACGCCCGGGTCCAGCGGCGCGACGACGGCCGCCACCGGCTCGTACGGGGAGCCGATCGGGCCAAGGATCAGTCGTACGTGCTCTACATGCTCGGGCAGCACCAGCTCGAGCGCGTCCTGCTGCCGGTCGGTGATCTGACCAAGGCCGAGGTGCGGACCCGCGCCCGCGAGCTTGGCCTGCGCACGGCGGCGAAGCCCGAGAGCATGGACGTCTGCTTCATCACCCGGGGCGGCCGCGAGCGCTTCCTCGCGGCCCGCGCTCCGGCCGCGGCGGGTCCCGTCGTCGACGCGATCGGCCGCGAGGTCGGGCGCCACGACGGGATCACGGGGTTCACCGTCGGGCAGCGGCGAGGCCTCGGTGTGGCGGCGGGGGAGCGGCGCTACGTGGTCGACGTCGACGCCGCCACCGCCACGGTCACGATCGGCGG